>JAEEGI010006784.1_pt1 | contig 25804 bp, 27 predicted proteins | sample 8958751 | NCBI WGS metagenome assembly JAEEGI01 (sample SAMN16246545, study PRJNA631951) | gut metagenome | biome: gut microbiome; feature: rumen; material: KS-attached | host: Bos | place: Iran: Karaj | collected 2018-10
TTGATGGTGGCCTCCTTCGGCGAGAGTAATCCTCAGATCACGCAACTCATGCCTGTGCTCGTGTCACCGCTGCTGAGCATCCATGTAGCCGTCATCATGATAGCCTATGCCCTGCTGGCGTTCCTTATGCTGGGAGGTGTGATGGCACTCACCCTGCGGAATAATAAGGAGGTGGTTGAGCGTCTGCACGTCGTCGGACAGGTCATTCTCTACCCTGCCGTCTTCCTGCTGACCATCGGTGTGTTTATTGGAGCCATCTGGGCCAATGTGTCGTGGGGCTCCTACTGGAGTTGGGACCCCAAAGAGGTGTGGGCTCTGATCACCCTCATTATCTACGCCCTGCCCTTACACGGCCAGTCATTGCCCATGTTCCGCAAGGCACAATTCTTCCACGCCTACTGCATTATCGCTTTCCTGAGCGTGTTGATCACTTACTTTGGTGTAAACTTCATCCTTGGCGGCATGCACAGTTATGCGTGACAGCAAACGTTGACGACGATTCAAAAAAAAGAAAGCGCAACCGACTGATTTCTCAGCGATTGCGCTCTCTTCTGGTGATCCCTACAGGATAATTTAAATATGTTTACCGAGATTATTATGTTTCAGATGGACCCAAATAATCATTATCTATAATATTCTGATTTTCAGATAATAATAGTTAATCTTCAATAATTTCTTAAAACATCTTGTCCTCGGTTGACACATTGAAAAACACCATAAGGGGACAATTTAGGGGACAATTTTCTTGGAGGTTATTTCGAAAAGTTGTACCTTTGCAAAGACATTAAAAACCAACACATCCTACTATGGCATACGAAGTATCTTTATCAAAAAAAGTTGACAACTCAGGACGAGCCGAATTGCTCATCAGAGCACGATTTGGGAACATCGAACAGCGAGCAAAAACAGGGCTTCGAATTTTCACGAAGCACGTAAGAGAAGAATCATATACCAGTGTCAAAGGGAGACCCGCTACCCGCCTTGTGATTACCATACCTCGAGCTAAAAATTCCGAAGCATTCCGCAGCGAAGAGGTGAAGATAAAATTGGGAGAACTGATCAAATATATTGACCAGCAAGCACACGAATGCGATTCCAAAGCTATTGGAAAAGGATGGCTGTCTCAAGTCGTGAAATCCTTTTTTGAGGTGACTCCCCCACCCCAAACAGAAGCCCCAAAGACACTATCAATCTTTGAATATTTCGACCAATTCTTGGCCAATCGCCCCCTTTCACCTGGCACACGCAACCACTATGCCGTGTTTAAAAGGATCCTTCAGCGCTTTGAGATGTACAAGCAAGTCCTCAACCCAGAATACCACATTACCCATGCTGTCATCGATGCCGACTTCCTGCAAGAATTAGACAGTTACATCAGGAAGGAGCACAAATTGCTCAAGAAATTCCCAAAAATCCTCAAGGCTATTCCCGAGAGCAAATCACCCGGAGAAAGAGGCCAGAACACAATCAACGGATACTTCAAGAAACTCAGGGCATTTATCATGTGGTCCATTGACCAGGGGTTAATGACAACGAGTCCATTTCGCAAGTTCAAGTTAGCACAGGACGTGTACGGCACACCTTATTATATTTCAACGGAGGAGCGGCACCAGATTGAGCAAGTTGATTTGAGCCATCGTCCAGCACTCGCCGTGCAACGCGACATTTTTGTGTTCCATTGTTGCGTGGGCTGCCGCGTGAGCGATTTACACAATCTAACCACCGACAACGTCATCAACGGGTCAGTTCATTACATTGCTCGTAAAACTTCAGCTGGGCACCCTGTTACCATAAAGGTACCCCTCAACAAAACAGCCAAGGAGATTATTGAACGCTATGCCGATCCTAACCGTAAGACGCTTTTGCCTTTCATCAGTGACGTCAAGTACAACGAGGCCATTAAGGAAATCTTCACCATTGCCGGTTTGACCCGCAATGTCGTTGTCCGCAACCCCCTTACAGGCAAACAGGAAATACGGCCCATCAACGAAATTGCGAGCAGCCACATGGCCCGCCGCACTTTTGTCGGCAACATCTATAAGAAATTCAAAGACCAAGCCCTCGTAAGTGAACTGAGCGGCCACGCTCCAGGCAGCCGTGCCTTCGCCCGCTACCGTGAGGTCGATGAAGAGATGAAACAAGAGATGGTCGACGCCATCGACTGAATCCGAAATATCGACAGAATTGTTGTCAATCGTATTACTACTCGATGATTTCCCAGAAGCCGCCTTTATCGGGGCCAACGCGCCGTAGGTACTTGCCTCGCATGGCCTCAATATTGCGCCAAATAGTGGTTGGACTTAAGCCTATTTGTTGAGCTATTTTTTTCTTCGAAATATATGGGTCTTCTATGATCAAGCTTAAGATTCGGATTTTTTTCTCCGTTAAACTATCGCCCTGTTTTTTAGCCTTTGCTATCAACATCTGCAGCTTTTCAGACCGTTTTGGTCCGCTTTCAGTCCGTTTCAGTCCATTTTCAGTCCGTTTCAGTCCGTTTTCAGTCCATCTATCATCTTCAAGTAACTTTTCAGTCATCTTGGGCACAGTGATTCGTAAAATGAAGTCTTTATCATCGCCAAACTTGAGAGCCAAAGCACCATTTGCTTCAAGTTCCCTGTATATGCGGTCAATGCCTTCTCCATATTCCTTAACATAATGGTAAGCTTTCAGGAAGGCTGCAATCTTCGGATTACGGGAGAAATGGGTATTGCGAATATTGTCTGGCTTCACCATTCCAGGTAATTTGCCTGGTGATTCAAACACAAGCCGATCATCAAACATCTTGATTTGCATCTCAGTCCCCTTGATGCTATAGGCTCTGTGGCAAACACCATTCACAATCATTTCTTGAATGACGAACTTTGGATAGTCGCGGCGCGTCACGAACTGACCATGTTGTCCTAAGAAGGTATGTTCTCGAACCTGAGTCTCAACGAACTCGATAGTGTTCTTGATTTGCCCCAAAACAGTCCCTTCAAAAGTCACATCCTTGATGACATTCATCTCAGCGCCTACCTTTTCATCAATACCCTCGTATCTGATGAAACGAGTGCGGGCGCGAGGGAAAAACTTTTGTGGATTCTTTCCAAAAAGAAGAATACATGCTGTGCTGACATCTTCCTCACCTTGTTTATTGATCGTCACAAATCCATTGTTTTCTCGTAAATACTCCAATGGAGTCTTGCTGTATCCAATTAATTTGACGTATTCAGCAACAGCATCTATGTCAATGTCATCAACGGCAGCCCCATAGACCGCAGTATCCTCAAAGAAGCGCTCGCCTTTGTCGTACATTAATTGCATTCGCTCTTCAAAGCTCAGCTTCCGACTCCTATCGCCCACACGCATAAACGCTTCATCCGCTTGGTTTGTATGAAGATACATACTGGCTGGGACATGCATCAACAGGACATGGTTTTCGTTCCCTTCCTGGTCAACGCATGGAACATACTCCAAATCAACCGGTACTGAAGGATTGCAAAAGTCGAACGGCACTCGCAGCAACTCGTTAAGTTTCTCCGTATACTGGTCGACTCCACTAATCATTCGCTTCTTATCACTTACACCAATGGCAATCGTGCCGCCATCTGCATTGGCCATGGCTGTCACTGTTTCAGCCAAATCCTTCGGAGCTATCATTATGCCCTTACGGTCAAACGACTGTCCTTCATTTTGAGCCAGTACTTCTTCAATGGTCATCATTAGCAAATAATCTTCGTTTGGTATGCAAAGATAATTCAAATCATTTGAATAGCATCAAAGAAGTGAACAAAACTAACTTATACCCAAATTCGTTCAATCTGACAATGGTGCAGAAACAAGTTCTGGAATTTGGGTAATAAATAAAAAAGGGGTATATTTGCGGCGTTCTTAGGCTGATATCTGTTGTTTTGATTACAGCGGGTGTATGGCAAAGAACATGACATAATGAAGAGGCGTTTACTTGACGCTTGTTCTTTGGCACACTGGAATCTAGCAAATTCAATTTATTGAGGCCAAGAACAGAGCCTGGGTAGATGTCCTATGTAGGATATGATTATTGCCATAACCAGCACTCGGTTATAGGTGTTCATATTCGGCGTGGGCTTCTGCGTTGCTCGTTCTTCCTCAATGGGCAATGCTAGAGCCACAGTGTGCGGAACGGGTTGCAAGGATTGTTCCCACGCTTTTATTTATGCCCTAAGATTTAACATAAACCTATTAATAGTCATTCTTAAAACTGAATTGATTAAAGAGTAATTAACCGTAATGTCAAACTTAAAACCACAACGAAATGAAAAAAATTGTAATTTGCTTATTCGCTTTAATGATTAGCACTATGGCCTTCGTTACCATGGCACAGGATGTCGTTTATCTGAAAAACGGTAGTGTGATCAAAGGTTCTGTCATCGAAATGATTCCCAACCAGTCCATTAAAGTACAGACCGCAGATGGTAGCCTATTCGTTTATCAAATGAATGAGGTTGATCGCATTGAACGTGATGCAAAAAAGCAGAACAATCAAGTAGAAGAAGTGACTGATGATTACCTAGAGCGTGGTTTCCGTGGCCTTGTCGACCTAGGGGCGCACTTTGGATTCGGTGATGCAGCAGACAACTATCAAGTATCAGCAGCATTTACAGGAGGATACCAGATTAACAGAATGCTGTTTGTCGGTGGCGGTATTGCACCCACTTTAAACATTTTTGATTATGAAGGTTATCATGATGATGAGGTGATCACTACATTTTTGCTGCCAATTTATACTGCAGTTCGTTTAGATTTCATTAATACCAAAGTCACACCGTTCTTTGACGGCAGAGTCGGCTACTACCTCAATACAGATGACATTGATTATAGCGATTTATATTTCTATGCTGGTGTAGGTGTAAGACTAAAAAAGATAAGCCTTGGCGCTGGTTATGATTATTACGCAAACGATGGTTCCGCATTTGGCTTTGCCACTTTGCGCTTTGGTTTCGAGTTTTAACTAAACAATTGGATAATCTTTTTCAAATGAAATATGCTGTAGTATCAGGCAACTACAGACACGTGTATTCAAAGCCTTTTACTATCAGTTGAATTAGCAATCTGGCTGCTACCGAGACGTAAACAAAAATCACATCGTCTCGGTAGCATGCTAGATAATGAATGATAGAGCCATCTCGCCTGCGAAGCAGAAAAGCATAATCGAATGTGACTATTTGAAGAAAATGAACAAAAACTGTTACATATTTGGGGAAAAGTGGTATATTTGCAGGTTATAATATTATAAAAGACACTATCATTAAACAACGTATTAGAAATGAAGAGATTATTTGTAATATTAGTAGTACTATTATTAACCACCATGGGAGCTGTCATGATGGCACACGATGTTGTATACTTAAAAAACGGCAGCATTATCAAAGGCTCTGTCATAGAGGTAATTCCTAATGGGTCAGTAAAGATTCAGACTCAGGATGGCAGTTTATTTGTATATGACATGAATGAAGTTGACCGTATCGTCAACGAGGAAAAGACACAGAACGAAGAACAAGAAGACAACTCAGAGGATTATTTAAAATCAGGCTTTAGAGGATTTATAGACCTGGGAATCCATGGTGGCTTTGGTGATGCTGAAGACAACTTGTTGCTGATGTCATCATTTACTGCAGGTTATCAGGTCAATCGGTTTTTCTTCATCGGCGCTGGATGTGCACCCACGCTGACTCTATACGATAACGAATATTATGATGAGTTCGAGACAGGGTTTCTCTTGCCAATATACGGAGCCATCCGTTTTGACTTTGTGAACGCGAAAGTATCTCCATTTCTCGACACTCGCGTTGGTTATAGTGTAACTGATGATTGCCGTGGCCTGTACACCTATATTGGTGTGGGATGCCGCATCAAGAAACTGAGTCTTGCTGCAGGCTACACCTATCAACGAAAAGAACTTTCTGGCGATTATTATGGCTACTATTATGACGAACACCTAGACTTCGGCTTTGCCGGACTTAGAGTTGGTTTAGAATTTTAATCCATTATGAAGTACGCATTAGTTACAGGAGCGTCAAGGGGCATAGGCCAAGCGATTGCGAAAAAGCTAGCTGCAACGGGAATTCCCGTTGTGGTTAACTACTTGAATAATGTGAATGCAGCGCAAACCGTTGTCCAGGAAATCACAGCGGCTGGAGGAACGGCAGAGCTGTTGCCCTTTGATGCGTCCAATCCCCAAGAAATAGAAACAGCCATCGACAAGTGGGAGCAGGCTCACCCTGATGATTATATCTCAGTATTGGTGAACAATGCTGGCATCCGCCGCGACAACGTGATGTTCATGATGCCTGACGAGGACTGGCACAAAGTGCTTGATACGACCCTCAACGGCTTTTTCTATATCACCCGCAGATTGCTTAAGCACATGATGCCCCGCCGCCGTGGTGGACGCATCATTAATATTGCCTCACTTTCGGGCGTGAAAGGTATGCCAGGACAGACGAACTATAGTGCCGCTAAAGCTGCTTTAATCGGTGCTACCAAGGCATTGGCTCAAGAGGTGGCAGCACGTCAAGTAACTGTCAACGCTATTGCACCTGGGTTCATTGAGACCGACATGACCCGGGACCTACCTCAAGACGAGCTCAAACAGTTGGTTCCCATGGGGCGCTTTGGCAAACCCGAAGAAGTGGCCTCTCTTGTGGCATTTCTTGCCTCGGATGAAGCTGCTTATATAACTGGCGAAGTCATTAATATTAACGGAGGACTTTATACATGACAAGACACTTCTGGGCCATATTATTGCTGTTGCTTTGCTGTTGCTTTGCGCCTCTTCGTGCCGAAGAAGTCAAAGTTACCATGAAGAGCGGGTCAACTATTACCGGTGAGTTGAAAGAACTTATTGCTACGGACCACGTCACAATCATCATTGCTGGTGTAGAATCAGTTATCCCAATGACTGAAGTTTCATCAATAGAAAATGCCAGCAGTAGCCAGGCGTCAACTCAAGGAGTCAAACCGTCTAAACTGGTTTATGGCCAGTATCAAATAACTGACACAAAACAATATCCCGATTCATTCATATTGGAGATTGGCGGGCAAGAGCTAACAATGGTTCTTGTTAAAGGTGGTTGGTTCAATATGGGATACGATGGCAGGCATAGCCTCTCTTGGAATACCGAACCGATTCACAAAGTTACTCTTTCTTCTTTCTATGTGAGTAAGCAGGTATTAAATCGCCATGCTGCTGAAACTGTGCTGAAAAAGAAAAAAATCAGTGATAGTGTTAAGCCATATTCATGCAAATACAGGCAAGATGCAGAAGAGATGATAGAAATAATCAGAGAATTGTTTGGAGCTCCTTATCGTATGTTGACCGAGGCAGAATGGGAGTATACCACATTGATGCCTTTTGCAGATGCAATTTTTGAAGAAAATGATAACAACGAATGGTGTTCTGACTATTGGGAGAAGTACCCCGCTGCAGATCAGATTAATCCCAAGGGGCCTAGTTCTGGCAAAAGCGATGTTTTACGTTCATACTCCTCTGGTAATAATAAATGGAAGCGAATGAAAGGAGATAATGCTACACAAAAAAAAGAGTATTCTTTCAATTCTGACGCTTTTCTAAGAATAGCTATTAGTGCAGATCAAATTCAATAAATTGATAGATATGAAAAGGATAGTTTTAATCGCTGTTTTCGTGCTCTGTGGAGCACTTATACGAGTCTGTGCCGATGAGGTTAAAGTCACCATGAAAAATGGCACGGTATTTACAGGCGAACTGAAAGAATTCGTCCCAACGGACCATGTTACAGTTATTGTGGCAGGCATTGAATCAACCATACCAATTTCTGAGGTCGCTTCAGTAGAGCGACCAGAGGCCATTCAAACAACAATGGTCCATAACGAGAATGGTGATGATTCTAAACTTCAATACGGAAAGTATGCTATTACTGACACCAACCAATACCCTGACTCGTTTGTTTTGCACATTGGCGATCAAGACCTGACAATGGTTTTGGTCAAAGGTGGTTGGTTCAATATGGGGTATGACGGCAGGCACAGCTTGTCATGGGATTCAGAGCCAGTTCACAGGGTTACCTTGTCTTCTTACTATGTCAGCAAACAGGTATTGAATTGTCATGAAGCAGAAACTCTCCTCAAGAAGAAAAAAGTAAGTAATAGCGTTAAGCCATATAATTGCAGATACCGAATGGATGCTGAACAACTGATTAAGGAGATCAGCACATTATCTGGTGCACCTTATCGATTATTGACTGAAGCTGAATGGGAGTATGCTGCGCTAATGCCATTTGCTAATAGTATATTTGGAAATAATAAAAACGTAGAATGGTGTTCTGACTTTTTTGAGGAATACTCATCTGCTAATCAGATTAATCCCCAAGGTCCTAGTTCTGGCAAAAACCACGTATTACGTTCGTATTCGTCAGATAACGATAAATGGAAGAGAATGCAAGGAACAGGCAAAAAAGAATACTGGTGGAACTCAGATGCATTAATCCGTATCGCCATCAGCGCTGATGCGATTAAATTAAAATAATACAATGAGACGAGTTGTAATTACCGGCATGGGCATTTGGTCCTGCCTGGGCACAGATATAGAGACTGTAAAGCAGTCATTGTATGAGGGCAAGTCGGGTATCGGCTTGTTCCCTGAGCGCTTGGAATATGGATATCGTTCGGGGTTGTCCGGTATCGTAGAGGAGCCTGTCATCACCAAACAGATGATAGATCGCCATACCCGTGCTGGAATGTCTGAAGAAGCCCGTTATGCCTATATGGCCAGCCGTCAGGCTTTCGAACAAGCCGGTATCAGCAATGATTACTTGAGAGGGAATGAAGTCGGCTGCATCTTTGGCAACGATTCTTCGGCAAAGCCCGTGATAGAGTCATCTAAGATCATGGATGAAAAGCATGACTCCGCCATGCTTGGCTATGGGCTCATCTTCCAGTCAATGAACTCGACTGTGAATATGAATCTAAGCACCATTTTCCACTTGCGTGGAGTCAATTTCACCATAAGTGCTGCCTGTGCTAGTGGAAGTCACTCTATCGGCATGGGCTACATGCTGATTAAGCAGGGATTGCAGGATATGGTTCTGTGTGGCGGCGCCCAGGAGACCAACTACTACTCTATGGCATCATTTGATGCATTAGGGGCATTTTCTATAAGAATGGATGAGCCAACCAAGGCTAGCCGCCCATTTGACCGCGATCGTGATGGCTTGATTCCCAGTGGTGGTGCAGCTGCGCTCGTTCTTGAAGATTACGATCATGCTGTAGCACGAGGAGCGACAATCCTTGCCGAAGTCGTGGGCTATGGCTTCTCAAGCAATGGTGGCGGAATTTCTCAGCCAAGTGATGACGGTAGTGTGATTGCGATGACCCGAGCAATGCAGGATGCAGGTGTTACGCCCGATGATATCGATTATATCAATGCTCATGCAACGTCAACGCCTCAAGGTGACATGTATGAGGCCATTGCACTCAACAGGCTCTTTAAGGGTAAACGTGCGATGATAAGCAGCACCAAGTCAATGACGGGTCACGAATGTTGGATGGCAGGAGCCAGCGAGATTGTCTATTCCATCATCATGATGCAGAACAATTTTGTGGCACCAAACATTAACTTCGAGAATCCTGATGAGCATAGTGTTCATCTCAATCTGGTTACAAAGACTACACCTGCCGAATTGAAAACCGTGCTGAGCAATAGCTTTGGCTTCGGTGGAACCAATTCAGCACTAGTGATTAAGAAAATATGAAACATTTAATGAACTGAAAAATGAAAAAGTTTATATTATCTTTGCTACTTGTAGTAGCTACAATTTCAAGTGCTTCTGCTCAACTTTTAGTTGAGGGTTCTCTAACCTCCTTGAAGAAGGCTGATAGGGTTAATCTCAAAATCGATTTCTCCGAGGCAAGCATCCATGGTATGAGCGAAAGTGCTTTTGCCAAATACGAGACCGATTGGGACGTTGACAAACCCGTTATTGTTGGGTATTTTTTGTCGGAAGCCAGACAAAAATGCGGAGACCTCATTAATTTAGGCACGTATGAGAATGCAGACTGCGAAATTAGAGTTAATGTGATTTCTATTAATGAGAAGGGAAATTACGTTTGTGAAGCAGATGTCTATGATGCAGAAGGAAAAGTCATCGCAAAAATCAAAGATATCAGTGCAAAAGGTGGACATTTTGGCACTAAGTTGAATCTCATTAAAGATGGCGCAAAACATACGGGAGCTGCTTTGGGCAAATTTTTGAAAAACAGAGCGAAGAATTAATCGACATTAGTCCAAAGCCTGTTATTTAAGAATCATAGTTTTAATTATCACCTTGTTATGAAGCAGTTGTTTTTCACAATATTTGCATTGTTGAGCTGTCTAACCGCCTTTTCCCAACGAATTGACACAGACCAGACGACAAGGAACGGGACTCGCACTATTGTGACCACCGAAGAGGAGTTCTACGATGACGAAACCGTCGGTATGACCTTTGTAATTTCTCCTAAAGGTGACACCATCTGCTACATCAATGTCACTATTGAGGACTGGGGCAAGATGGAAGTAGGCAGATCCTTCTTCTTGAAATTTAAGGACGGCGCCATTATGGAGTTGACAAATATCAAGAATCAGATTGCTCACCCCGTAGCAAATCATTGGGGCTTCTTAGGGCCTGCTTTGTGCTTGCAGCCTGCCTATATTGTAACAATGGAGCAGGTCGAGCAAATCTGCAACAATGAAGTAGTGAAACTGAGATTTGAGCAGGGAGACGACTTGCTCGATAGAAAAATCAAGAAGAACAAGTTCTCGAGAATCATCAAGAACTGCTACGGATTGCTGCATGGTAAGAACGCCGATAAAAGGGATATCCTAAAAGGATTTTAGATTCTTTTGTTTAACCAATTAAATACAATTTATCATGAAGAAATTATTGTTTACAATGTTGATGTTGTGCACCATTATAGGTGCATATGCTGGCAACCCAATGAAAGTAACCAATGGCAACGGAAAGTTCTTGAAAGAAGCTGCCACTGCAACTGTAACCTTCGACTGGAGTCAGGCCCAATGGAACAACGAAAAGCCACTTACTGACCAGTGGGGTGAAGATTATCAAAAACTGATAGAGGCCGGAGAAAAAGCATTTAAGGAGGGCTTCAACGAAAACAGCAAGAAAGTTAAGATTGCTGATGGTGAAGTAAAGTATCGCTTTGATGTAAAAATCACCAATATGGACAAGTATTACGGTGTGATGAGCCTCGTTCCTGGATATAAGCACAAAACCTGGGGTTCGATTGCCGTTGTTGACGTCTCAACCAATGCACCTGTATGCGAAGTAACGTTTGAAGAATTAACCGGCGGAAGAGATTTCGCAATTGACGACAGCTTCCTTAAGTGTATGTCTGACCTTGGCAAGGCTTTGGCTAAAATCAAATAATTAAAGACAAAAATGAACTTATCTCCGTCGTTATTACAACGGTATACCAAGGAGCAGCTTAGTGCCCGTGAGGCACAACGGCTGGCTGAATTTATAGCGTGGGGGCCTGTGGTCTTTCAGGCCTCCCGCTTAATGGTCAAATGGGGAATCCTCGATTTGATCAGAGACTCGGAAAACGGACTTACTCGTGGTGAAATCGTCAACCAAACTGGTTTGAGCGATTATGCTGTAAAGTGTCTGTTGGAAGCGTCGTTGTGTATCGGAACTGTGTTAATTGACGTGGAGACTGACCGTTACTCGCTTTCCAAGACAGGATGGTTCCTCTTGAATGATCCAGCCACACGTGTAAATATTGACTTTAATCACGATGTGAACTATGAAGGATGGTTCAAACTTGAAGAATCTCTCCTCAATGGCAAGCCTGAAGGACTAAAGCACTTCGGAGACTGGCCAACAGTTTATGAAGGCTTATCAAGCCTACCTGAACAGGTTCAGAAAAGTTGGTTCGGATTTGATCATTTCTATAGTGATTCTTCGTTCCCTGAGGCACTGAAGATCCTTTTCGACGAACATCACGTCAAATCACTCTATGATGTGGGAGGCAATACTGGTAAGTGGGCATTGCAATGCGTGGGTCATGACTCTGATGTATCAGTGACTGTACTTGACCTGCCACAACAAATTGAAATGATGCGTGCTAACGTCGCTGGTAAACCCGGGGCCGACCGCATCAATGGGTTTGGTATTAATCTATTGGATCCAAATGCTCAACTTCCACAACGAGAGGCAGGTCTTGATGCTATCTGGATGAGCCAGTTTTTGGACTGCTTTAGTATGGAGGAAATAGTGGGCATTCTTAAGCGTTCGGCTAAAGTGATGACTGACCAGACCCGAATTTACATTATGGAAACCTTGTGGGACAGACAGAGATTTGAGCCAGCTGCGTTCTGTCTGACCATGACAAGCCTATATTTCACGGCAATTGCCAACGGTAATTCTAAAATGTATAATACAGAAGACCTTGAGCAATGTATCAAGTCAGCTGGCTTGGAGATTGAACAGATCCACGACCATCTTGGTCAAGGCCACTCCATCGTTGTATGTAAACTAACTAATTAACAATAACTTATTTAACATTATGTCAAGACAAGAAATTGAAGAAAAAGTAAGAGCATTCCTGATTGATGACCTTGAAATCGATGAAGACAAAATTAAAGATGATGCCAAACTGAAAGATGACATGGGCATCGACAGCCTGGATTTTGTTGACATCGTAGTCATCGTTGAGAAAAACTTCGGCTTCAAAATCAAGCCCGAAGAGATGAAAGGCATCACGACGTTGAAAGAGTTCTGCGATTACATTGAAAGTAAAGTAAAATGAGCTGATGACAGAGAGAGCGTGGGCAGGTACGACCTATGGCACGGGATGGATGCACCGATGGCTGATTGCCGTGCTGAGATGGATGGATATCAGGTTGCTGTATATCTTCTCATCCATCTTTGTTGTACCCGTATGTCTGGTACTGAATGCCAGCTGCGGCATCGCCTATCGCTATTTCAGACAGCGCCACGGATTCGGAAAGCTTAAGTCGGCATGGAAAACTTACACCAACCATTGCCTGTTTGGTCAGGTCGTGATTGATCGTTTTGCCATGTACGCTGGAAAGAAGTTCAAGGTGGACATCGAGGGCTACGAGCATTTCCAGCACCTGTCAGAATCTCCCCAGGCGTTTGTACAACTCAGTTCTCATGTCGGGAATTATGAGCTTGCAGGTTACACGCTGTATTCTAAAGACAAACAATTTAATGCATTGGTTTTCTTTGGAGAAAAATCCACTGTTATGCAGAATCGTAATAAAATGTTTGCTGACAACCGCATACACATGATTCCTGTCAGCAATGACATGAGTCATCTATTCGAGATGAACCGTGTTTTGCAGGATGGTGAGATTTTGAGTATGCCTGCTGATAGATTCGTTGGTTCCACTAAATCAATTACTCTACCCTTCTTAGGCGCAGATGCAAGATTTCCTCTGGGCCCATTCAGTGTTGCGACTTCACGTGGTGTTGATGTGATTACCGTCCACGTGATGAAAGTGTCACCGAAACGATACAAGATACATGTAACTCCACTGCCTTATGACAAGAACGCTTCTCGCAAGGAGCAAGAAGAGCAGTTGGCAAGGGGTTATGTCTCAGAATTGGAACGAATCCTTAGGCTCTATCCTGCACAATGGTATAACTACTTTGAATTTTGGCAGTCATGATAATAGATCCACTTAATCCAAAAGAGCAAGAACTTCGGGCAATCGACATTCATCAATTGTTGCCTCAGCAGGAACCGTTTGTAATGGTTTCTTCACTTGTGCAGATTGACAAGGTGAGGACGGTTACCGAGTTAGTTATTGATGCCGATAATCTATTTGTCGAGAACGATCGGCTCACAACTGAAGGTGTAGTAGAAAATATCGCACAAACTTGCGCTGCCCGTATAGGTTTTGTGAATAAATTCATCTTGAAGAAAGGAATTCAGATTGGTTTTATTGGCTCCATCCGCAACATGGAAATGCTGGAACTGCCAAAAGTTGGAGACAAGATCACTACTATTGTTGATGTGCTGGAGGAAGTCTTCGGCATGACTTTGGCAAAAGCTGAAGTCATAAATCAAGGAAAGACAATTGCGACTACCGAAATGAAAATTGCGGTCAGAAGCGAAGACGAATAAATGTGTCGTATCATGGAATTGAAATTCTCTAAACATATAGATGTTCGTTTCAGTGAGTTAGACCCGATGGGAGTTGTGTGGCATGGTGACTACACACTCTATTTTGAGGATGCACGAGAAGCCTTTGGAAAAGAATATGGACTAGGTTACATGACATTCTTTGACAACGGATTCACGGCTCCTTTAGTGGAATTGTCGATGCAATATAAAAAGATTATCAAGTACGAGACGCCTCTACGTGTTGACATCATTTATCGCCCTACAGAGTCGGCCAAGATTGTCTTTGATTATGAGATTCACGATGAACGAGATGACTCTCTGATTGCAACCGCACATTCCGTTCAAGTCTTTTTAGATAAAGACTATCAGTTGGTGTGGGAGAATCCTGAGTTCTACCTTGAATGGAAGAAACGATGGAATGTATTTAAAGATTAATATCACTGCGCAAATATGGTATATTGTTTAGCCAATAATGTGGTATCTCCATTGGGAGTGACAACCGAAGAGAATTACCAGGCCGTAAAAGCTGGTCATTCGGCTCTTACTCGCTATGAAGGACTCTGGCGTTTGCCGGAGCCGTTCACCGCGGCGTTATTCTCCGATAAGCAGAAGCAGGCATTGGCTATTGATGACCTAACAACGTTTGAATCTCTTGCCGTAGCATCGATTCGCAAAGCCATAGCGGAAGTTGAAATAGATATTACAGCGCCTAACGTAGTTTTCATTCTCGGCTCTACGAAGGGAAATGTTGATCAGCTGAAAGATAACGAAAAAACGCCCAACGAATACTACCTTGGAGAAACAGCCAGTCGAATTGCACAAACAGTAGGTATAACCACTCATCCAATTGTGGCTTGCAATGCATGTATTTCTGGCGTTTCCGCTATCATCTTGGCCATGCGCCTTCTGGAAGGGGAATTTTACGATTACGCTGTAGTCTGTGGCGCCGATGTCCAGAACAAATTCACCGTATCAGGATTCCAATCATTGAAGGCCGTTTCCCAGGATCCGTGCCGACCTTTTGACCTTGAACGCTTAGGGCTAAACCTTGGTGAGGCTGCTGCTACCATGATTCTTAGCAGTGACCGCATTACTTGCACAAGCAGCTCAAATGCATGGTGCATCGAAAATGGAGCAATTCGCAACGATGCTTTCCATGTCAGTTCTCCGTCTAAAAACGGAGAAGGTGCCAGATTGGCGTTGTGTGGCACTCATGCAGACACTATTGCAGATCAGTTGGCATTTATCAATGCTCATGGCACTGCTACTATGTTTAATGACCAGATGGAATCTGTCGCCATTGAAAGAAGCGGCTTAAATAGTGTTCCAGTAAACGCACTTAAAGGTTACTACGGCCATACTATGGGCGCTGCAGGTGTACTCGAAACAGTCATTTCCATGTGTGCCGCCGAAGACAACACTATTCTTGCAACGCGAGGTTTCAGTGATCGCGGCGTTTCAGGTAAGATACTGTTGTCATCAGAAAACCAATCGACACAGAAGGACAGCTTCGTGAAAATGATATCCGGATTTGGCGGTAGCAATGCAGCATTACTTGTCTCTAAGGTACCCAAACTGAATTCTACTAACCACATTATACCTGACTATCATAAATCCCATCACGTATCACTCTCGCCAGGAGAATTGATTATTGATGGATCCAAGCAGGTGTTGTCATGTGATGAGAAGGATTGGTTGACGGCTATATATAAGCAACATGTAGGCAACTATCCAAAATTCTACAAAATGGATATGCTTAGTCGCTTAGCTTTTGTAGCAACTGATATCTTGCTACAGGCCGAAGGTAAAGAGCGTTTTGTTACGAGTGATGATAGAGCTGTGATTATGTTCAACCATTCTTCTTCTGTCCAGGCTGACCGAAGTTATCTGTCAACCATCGCAGACAACGAGAACTGCTTCCCTAGCCCATCGATATTTGTGTACACATTGCCAAATATGGCGGTTGCTGAGGTTGCAATGCGAAACCTTTATCACGCCGAAACGTCACTCTATATCCTGCCAGAAAGAGATGATCATGTCATGCAACAAGTAATACGAGCCTCGTTACTTGATAAAACGACTTGCAGCATGATAACTGGCTGGGTTGATTATGAAGATAATGACCACTTTGTGGCTGATTTATATATTATTGAAAAATAAACTAAAAAAGAGATAAATGGAAGAACTGATATTAGAATTAAAAGAACGCATTATTGAGGCGCTCAATCTCGAAGAGATGACGCCCGATGAGATTGATGCCCAGGCTCCTTTATTCGGAGAAGGTTTGGGGCTCGATTCTATTGATGCATTGGAATTGATTGTACTATTGGAGAAGAATTACGGCATTAGACTAGCTAATCCTGCAGAAGGCAAGGCCATCTTCAAGAGTGTAGAAAGCATTGCTCAATACGTTAGCGAGCACCGCACAAAATAGTTAAATCTCATAAAAACAATGAACAATAATATCGTCATAACAGGACAAGGCATCATTTCAGCTATAGGAGTTGGAAAGGAAGCTGTATTAAGGTCATTGTGCGAAGGCCGTACAGGCATTGGCACAATGAAACACCTTAACTCAATTCATCATGAGTTGCCCGTGGGTGAAGTAAACCTGTCTAATGACGAAATGAAGACTATACTCGGTATTGACCGTTCAACTGAGATAAGCCGAACAGCATTGTTAGGCATGATTGCCCTGCAACAAGCTATAGATGAATCTGGCATCACAACACTCAGGCAAGTTAGTACAGACAAGCATATTATACTTATTTCTGGTACTACCGTGGGTGGTATGGATCTCACGGAACAGTATTTTGGCTCATTTGACCAGGACGATTCCCATATCGAGTGCATGCGGCAGCATGATTGTGGCTCCAATACTGAACTTATGGCAAACCATTTTGGCTTGTTTGATGAGTGCACAACCATTTCTACTGCATGCTCATCGGCAGCCAACGCCATTATTCTGGCAGCCAATTTGATTAAGGCAGGACAAGCCGATATTGTAGTAGCTGGTGGAACTGAAGCTCTCTCTCGCTTTCATCTTAATGGATTCAATTCATTACAGATTTTGGACAAGAATGTTTGTCGTCCATTTGATGATGAACGCATGGGGCTTAATCTTGGTGAAGGTGCTGCTTTTATCGTACTGGAGCGAGAAGATGAAGCTCGACAACGTGGGGCCGACATCTATGGTTATTTGACAGGATATGGCAATGCTTGTGATGCATTCCATCAGACAGCATCTTCAGAAAATGGTGACGGTGCTTTCATGGCGATGACAACTGCCATAGAAATGGCTGGTCTTCAACCTGAACACATCAATTACGTCAATGCACATGGCACAGCAACACCCAATAATGATTTAAGCGAGAGCGCTGCATTAAAACGTGTGTTCAAAAACCAGATGCCACCAGTTTCCAGCACCAAATGCTATACAGGGCACACAACAAGTGCATCGGGTAGCATTGAAGCTGTTATCAGTCTTTTGGCTATGAAACATGGTTTTGTTCCAGCAAACCTTGGTTGGAAAAACCCTATGCCAGAAGGAATCATTCCGTCAATGGGCATTGAAAATCATGAGATTAATCATGTACTGTGCAATTCCTTTGGATTTGGCGGCAACGATTCATCATTGATTATTTCTCGTTTCGCCGCAACTGACAAGGAGAACGCTCCAAAAAGTAATATTGGTGATATAACTGTTTTGGCACAAGTTGAAATCACTGATGAGTCAGAACTTGAGGAAATCCGAAACTACGTCAAGCCACTTGAGGCTCGTCGTATGGGAAAAATAATGAAAAGTTCCTTGTTGTCGTCGCTCAAGGCGCTGGAAATAGCTGGTATTGATACGCCGGATGCTATCATTACAGCTACGGCCTGGGGCTGCCTTGATTATAGCGAACGACTTCTCAAACAACTGCAAGAAGAGGGTGAGGCTCTACTTAAACCGACCTATTTCATGCAGAGTACCCACAACACAATAGGCAGCAACATTGCCATTAGATTGAAATGCCATGGCTATAATGTAACCTATACCCATGGAGAGAAATCACTTGATTGGGCAATTCGTGATGCAAAACTTCTAATACAAAGTGGAAAGTACAAGACTGTGCTTGTTGGGGTTCATGACGAAGTTACACCGATGATGCGTTCATTGATGGAACGTTTAGGCATAAAAGTAATGCCGTCATCTTTTTATTCAAAAGCGATTGTGATGTCATGTGGAAGATAATACCATATGCTTTCTTGCAAAGCGCCCTACTCACGGCAGGACAGGTGTTTTTGAAATTTGCTCTCATGCGGATGCCATCCTTCGGGTGGACTCGTGAGTTTTGGGGTAGCCTGTTGATTAATTGGCAGTTCGCTCTAAGCGGTCTGCTCTTCGCTGCAGGATCATTATTATGGATGTATATCGTCAAGATATTCCCATTCAGTCTTGCTTATCCAATGATCAGCTTAAGTTATGTCTTTGGCATGGTTGCTGCTATCGTATTTTTCCATGAACAGGTATCGCTTACTCGCTGGGTAGGTGTATTCTGTATTATCATGGGATGTTGTTTAATCGCAAAATGAGAGTTTTCATATGAAGAAAATAGTTTTTATCACATTCCTCTTATCGTTCTTTCTGATTAATCCAGCATTAGCCCAGAAGGTAACACAGGCACAAGTGAAACAACAGATAAGTCAAGCAGCTTCTAAACTGAAGTCAATGCAGTGTGACTTTGTTCAGACAAAGCACCTAAAAATGCTGAATGACAAAGTCGTCTCAAAAGGCAAAATGTACTATCAGCAAAGTGACAAATTGCGCTGGGAATATGTATCCCCTTACAAGTACACTTTTATTCTCAATGGATCAAAGGTTCAGTTAAAGAACAGCAAACGAAACGATGTCATTGATGTTGAAAAGAACAAATTGTTCAAAGAGATTGCCCGCATCATGATGAGCAGTGTGGTTGGAAACTGCATGAATGATAAGAGTTTCAAAGTGACTATCAGCGATGGCAAGACGGAATGGATTGCCACGATGGTTCCACAACGCAGAGAAATGAAACAAATGTTCCAAACCATTAAGCTTCATTTCAACAAACAGAATTCAATGGTTTCTATGGTGGAGCTCATAGAAAAGAATGGCGATAAGACAGTGATAGAACTTAAAAACATAAAGACTAATGTCGCGATTGCGCCAAACATATTTAGCGTCAATTAGCATCTTTTTGCTATCGATGTTGTCGTTTTCTGGAGCAGCTCAATCATTGTTGCCTCAGGAAAATGGCTCACGCACAAAATTCACCACAACGATAGAGATGCCAAAAGGATACGTGAGTGGTATATGTGTCATCATGTTAGAGGGAGATGTGCTCAAAGGGAGTATATTTAATGAGTTTGGCATTACGGCAATGGATTTCACTTACCAGATTCAAAAGGAGAAAGTGAAACTGATTTCAGTTCTTCCCATGCTTAATAAATGGTACATTAAGCGTGTTCTCAAGAAGGACCTCAAGGCCGTTATCAAAGGGCTTGAGCAAGGTAAAACGACCTACGAGAACACTCGACGACATATCCTATATCAGTTCTTGCCTTTATCTAATGCAGAAACCGAAGACCAAGAAAACGATTCACAAGACAATGAGATTGCACAATAGCTTATATACGATTCAGAGCAAACAGTCCCAAGACGATGCAGCCCAGTACGTTCTCATTCTCAATGCAGAGCATGAGATATACAAGGCGCACTTTCCTGGGCGACCAATCACACCTGGCGTCTGTCTGTTGCAGATTGCGAAGGAATTACTTGAGGATCACTCAGGTGCTTCGCTGGAGATACAACAGATAAAGAATGTCAAATTTCTATCGGTCGTATCCCCGATTGACCAGACACGAGTTACATTTGACCTTAACCACATTGTGGTTTTGCCAAAGGAAATCGAATGCCGCGCTCAAGTCAAGTCAGAAGATGGTCAGCAACTGGCCAAGTTGTCTTTTAAATGTGCAAAGCGTGAATGAAGAGGAACTCATAAGGCAAAAGCAGCTGCTACATGATCGAGGCATCTGCACAATCATCCCTACATACAATAATGCTGGGACGATAGAACGTGTTGTTAGGGAAACCCTGGAGCAATGTGATGATGTAATCGTAGTGAACGACGGCAGCACCGACGAGACAACTACCATATTACGTGCAATTGACGGCATTACACTTATTGAGTACACTCAAAACAAAGGAAAAGGCCATGCGTTGAGATGTGCTTTTAAGAAAGCCATGGAGATGGGGTTTTCCTATTCCATTACACTTGACGCAGACGGCCAGCATTATCCCAAAGACATCTCAAAATTCCTACAAGCGAACCAGCAGCACCCTGGCGCCATCATTGTCGGTCAACGAAACCTTGAAGGTGTTGATCGTTCTAAAGGCAGTGATTTTGCCAACAAATTCTCAAACTTCTGGTTTTATATCCAAACAGGCAAAAATCTCAAAGACACCCAAACAGGCTATCGCTTATACCCCCTCAAGAAATTGAAGGGATTGTCACTGCTCACGTCCCGATATGAAGCAGAACTGGAACTGATGGTTCTTGCTTCATGGCATGGCGTAGAACTGGTATCAATACCCATCGATGTTTACTACCCTCCTCAAGGCGAGAGAGTATCTCATTTTAGGCCAGGTATCGATTTTGCTCGGATTAGTGTTCTGAATACGGTTCTTTGCTTTCTTGCAATCGTCTATGGTTTGCCTTTGCGCTTGTGGCGATGGTTCATGAAATATCTACGCACAGGATACACTATTGTAGTGTTTGCTTTCTTCGCATTGTGTATAGTCACTCCATTAGTATGGCTTTATGTCAAAACCGGGAAAATGACGCCCAAGAAGAAGCACAACCTCCACAAGGTCATCCAATTGATCCCGCGTTTTTTGGTTCTTAAACATGGAATTCCAGGGGCTGACTTTTCTTATCGTGTTGCCGATGAAAAGGTCTTTGATTCTCCGCACATCATTATCTGCAACCATCAGTCACATCTGGACTTAGGCTGTCAGCTCATTTTCACTCCTAATATTGTATTTCTTACCAATGATTGGGTTTGGAATAATCCTTTATACGGGTTCTTAATCAGGAATGCCGACTATATTGCGGTCTCTAATGGCATTGAAGATCAATTGCCTAAGATGAAGGAATTAGTCGAGAACGGTTATAGTATTGCAATATTCCCAGAAGGCACTCGTTCACAAGATTGCAAGATTGGACGATTCCACCAAGGGGCGTTTTATCTCGCTGAACAGCTTGGCGTGGGAATTCTACCTATGTATCTATATGGCACAGGGAAAGTTTTACCAAAGAAGTCCCACACACTGCACAAGAGCCCTATCTACATTGAAGTTGGGAATCCAATTCAACTTGATGAATTGAAAGCCATGGGCGACTACAAAGCTCAAGCCCGAGCAATGCGACGTCATTATCTTGAAAAATATGAACAAATAGCTAATCGTATTGAGCAAGATGTGTAAAAACAAAGTCATCATCATCGGCAGCGGCCTGGGAGGTCTTTCTTGTGGCGTGATACTGGCTAAGAACGGTTACCAGGTAACTGTTCTTGAGCAATCCACTCAAGTTGGAGGTTGTCTGCAATGCTTCTATCGACGAGGAGCAAAATTTGAGACAGGCATGCACTTTATTGGCAGCGCTGGACCTGAACAAACGCTTGATCGATTGATGCAGTACTTGGAAATCAAGAAAGATGTAGAGTTATCTCAACTTGACCCATATGGTTATGATGTTATCTCAATTGATGGGGAATGCTTTAGATTAGCTAATGGCCGCGACCCCTTCATTAACCAACTTGCAGAAAGATTCCCTCATCAAAGGGATAATCTGATTAAATACTACGATTTGATTGAAAAGGTATCAGGCGCATCTTCTCTGCACTCTCTTAAGTATGCTGAATCAGATGCTGCAATTAATACTGAGTACCAATTACGTTCTATCAACGACGTGCTTGATGAACTGATTACCGATCCACTGTTGGCGAAGGTGTTGGTTGGAAACCTGCCCCTATATGCAGCAGAGAAAGACAAAACGCCCTTCTCTACACATGCATTTATCATGGATTTCTACAACCAGAGCGCCTACCGAATTGTCGGAGGTAGTGATGCAATTGCGGTTTCCCTCCAGCATACTCTGGAGAAATATGAGGGACGTGTCCTCACAGGCAGTAAAGTGACCAAAATCTTGTGTGATGACAACCATGCCACTGGAGTAGAGGTAAACGCTTCACAAGTGATTGATGCCGACTATATCATCTCAGATGCCCATCCGATGCGAACACTTGAGTTGATTGATTCAAAACTGATTAGGCCAGCATTCCGTACCAGAATTAACTCCATACCCCAAACTGTCGGTGGCTTCTCTGTTTATTTAGAGTTCAAGGACAACGTGGTACCATATATGAATTACAACTTTTATGGATACAACAATGGGACCCCTTGGGATTGCGAGAAATATGATGAAACATCTTGGCCTAAAGGATATCTCTATATGCATTTCTGCCACGAGCCTAATCCACGATATGCGCACACTGGTGTAATTCTTTCATATATGCAAATGAGGGATGTCGAACGCTGGATAGGCACAAGTATCGGAAAACGTGGTAATGACTATGAGGCGTTCAAGAAAGATAAAGCAGAGGTTTTAATCAATTCCTTGGAACGACATTTTCCACATTTTCGTGACCACATTAAGCATTACTATACATCAACGCCACTCACCTATCTTGATTACACAGGTACGCAAGGCGGATCAATGTATGGCGTTGCGAAAGATGTGAAACTAGGAGTAAGTTGCCGTGTTCCACATCGTATGCGAATCCCCAACGTTTATCAAACGGGGCAAAACATTAATTCACATGGCATGCTTGGAGTCATTGTTGGTTCTATTGTAACTTGCAGTGAGTTCCTAACATCACAGACTATTTATAATCAAATTATTGAATCGAATAAATGCAAGAGTCTGTTATTATCATAGGGGCTGGACTTGGAGGTCTATTTACGGGAGCAATCCTGGCAAAGGAAGGCTACAATGTCACGGTTATAGAGAAAAACGCAACTATCGGTGGTGGACTACAGACATTCATTCGCTATGGTGAACGCTTTGATACTGGTATGCATGTAATTGGAGGCATGCAACCAGGAGGTAATATAAGACGTATCTGCAATTATCTTGGTATCCTTGATAAAGTTAAACTGAAAGACGTTGATGACGATTGCTCTGATAAACTCTATTTCGCTCAAGATAGATGCTACTATGAGATTGCTAAAGGAAGGAGAGGTTTCATTGACTCTTTGTCAAAATACTTCCCCCATGAACGAGACAATTTAGAGAATTATGTAGATGCCATATTCTCTATCACCGATCATGTTGATGCATTTAACCTGCGACCTTCTCAGGGTTACATGAATCTTATGGCTCAAGAACCTGATTTTCTAATGGCTGCAGATGAGTTTATCGCAAAATTCATAACCGATAAACGACTAAGAAGTGTTATCGCTTACATGAACCCTCTATATGGAGGACAAGAGGGATGCACTCCTGCTTATATTCACGCTATCATAAGTGTCCTTTACATTAACGGGACAAGTCGATTTGTCGATGGCAGTAGTCATTTTGCAGATTTACTTGCCAAAGTGATTACTGATAACGGCGGAATCATTAAGACAAACGATGGTGTATCATGGATTGAGGTTAACAATCGAAAGGTAGAGTTTGTTAAGACCACAAAAGGGGACCATTATATAGCCAACTATTATATTTCGGACATTCATCCATGTACGATGTTAAACTTGATGGATGAAAAGGCTTTCCCAAAGTCTTATCGTAATCGTTTAAACTCAATCCCGAACTCGTATTCTGCTTTTTCTCTTTACATCAAGCTTAAACCCGAGACTTTCCCATATATCAACTATTCAGAATACTACATGGGTTGTTATGATGATATCTGGAAGTTTAATAGAAGTGACCGTCCGTGGCCACTCGGATTTCTGTTTATGACTCCACCTGATGAGAACCAAGGTCAATATGCAACTAAGGTATTATTGACGGCTCCCATGTCATTTGATATGGTTAAGCGATGGGAGAATACAACCGTTGGAAAACGCGGTGAAGAGTATGAACTATGGAAATCAAAGATGGCTAATAAGTTGCTACAATTAATTGAAGAAATACATCCTGGATTCAATTCATGTATCGACAAAATAATCACGTCGTCTCCTCTAACAATTAGAGATTTCTATGCGGTAAAAGACGGTAGCATCAGTGGATTTTGTAAAGACTGTAATCAAATAGCGCTTTCACAGGTTCCCGTTGTCACCAAAGTCGAGAATCTGTTGCTTACAGGACAAAACAACAATCTACATGGTTTTTGTGGTGTCCCGTTAACCGCTATCATGACATGTGAAGCTTTGTTGGGTACAAATTATGTGATAAACAAGATTAATTCATGCTCAGAAGAATAGTTGCCATATTAACTTGCATTGTGGCACTAACTGCTCATGGTGTTATTGATATCTGGGATGGAGTACCCAATCATCCCAAGGTTGAAATGACCCCATATCTTGTGCCAGGCAACAATAATCCCGCCATTATCATATGCCCAGGTGGTAGTTACTTCTGGCATGATATCAATACGGAAGGACACGATGTAGCAATTTGGTTGCAGCAAAATGGTTTTTCCGCCTTTGTCTTGAAATATCGAACAGGTGGTCCAATGGCATTTGTAACACATTACCGCTTAATATGCCGCGGTAATCGTTACCCTGATCCACAGGACGATTTGTTGCAAGCAATGCGTTATATACGTAACCATGCCCAAGATTTCGGAATTAATCCTAATGCATTGGGGGCAATGGGTTTCTCAGCCGGTGGTCATTTGGTAATGTCCGGAGCTGAATTGTTTGCAGTAAACGAGCGTCCTGCTTTTGTAGCGCCAATCTATCCAGTTGTCACCATGAGTCACGATTGTGTTCATAAGCGTTCCCGTCGTGGATTACTCGGAGACTCGCGGACAGGCGATCGAGACTTATGTGATAGCCTTTCTTTGGAACGCCACGTCCCTCGCGACTGTCCACCGGTATTCCTTGTTAACTGTATCGATGATCCTATTGTGGACTACCGCAACTCAGTTTTGCTTGATTCTGCATTAACTGCACAAGGAGTACCTCATGTATATCTTCAGTATCAATCTGGTGGACATGGATTCGGTGCCAGTGATTCTAAAGGCACCTCAGAATGCAGGCAGTGGAAAGTAGAATTTATTAAGTGGATTAATCAAATAATGAAGAGATATGGAAAACAAATTTGATGATATTCGTCCCTATTATGATGAGGAAATTCCTGCAGCTATGCAGCGTATAGCGAATTGTGATGTATTTCCTTTACTGGCTTCGTTCGTCTATCCAGATGAACCTGTTGATAAAGTAAGAGCTCGTGTCGCATCTTTTAAAACCATTCGTGAATTCCAGCACGATACAATGTACAAAGTCAACGAGCAAATAATTGCACGTTCGACCGATGGTTTTACCTGCACAGGAATTGAGCGCCTAAGTCCCGACAAGTCCTATCTGTATGTTTCTAATCATCGCGACATTATGCTAGATTCAAGCCTATTA
>JAEEGI010006786.1_pt1 | contig 25803 bp, 17 predicted proteins | sample 8958751 | NCBI WGS metagenome assembly JAEEGI01 (sample SAMN16246545, study PRJNA631951) | gut metagenome | biome: gut microbiome; feature: rumen; material: KS-attached | host: Bos | place: Iran: Karaj | collected 2018-10
AGGAAAAGGATATCCCATCCTTCCTTAATCGCCTGTCCGTATTAAGACAGCTGCTTATGGAAAAGAAGAATGACTCAGGCACTAAATTCATCCTATCTACCATCCATTCCAGCAAGGGATTGGAGTACGATTCAGTAATGCTAATAGATGTATTAAACGGCGTGTTCCCTAACAAGGTTTTACGTCAGCACACCAAGGCAACTCCTCAGGAGAAGAAGGATTACGAGGAGGAGCGCAGAATCTTTTACGTAGGAATGACCAGAGCCAAGGAGCATTTGACAATATTCAAATACAAGGACAGACCATCAGCCTTTTTAAAGGAGCTATCAAATAAGCAAGCTATTCCAGAAGAAATGTTAGAAAGCAAGCCAGCTAAAACCTATTCAGCAGCTCAGGCCACCTCTTATCTACAGAGAATGATGAAAAATTCACAGAAATAATACTCATAATATGTTATTATGAAGATAATTACTGGAAATGTAGTGTAGAAGGAGGCTTATTATGGCAGAAAACAAGTATGCAGGAACCAAGACAGAAAAGAATCTTTGGGAGGCTTTCGCTGGCGAGTCAATGGCAAGAAATAAGTACACTTATTTTGCTTCTGTAGCTAAGAAAGCTGGCTATGAGCAGATTGCAGCTTTATTCCTTAAGACAGCTGACAATGAAAAAGAGCATGCTAAGCTATGGTTCAAGGCTTTAGGAGAAGTTGGCGATACACCTGCTAATCTTTTGCATGCAGCAGAAGGCGAGAATGCAGAGTGGACTGATATGTACGATAGAATGGCTAAGGAAGCAGAGGAAGAAGGCTTTCCAGAATTAGCAGCACAGTTTAGAGGTGTTGCAGCCATCGAAAAGACTCATGAAGAAAGATACCGTAAGCTTTTGCATAATGTGGAAGCCATGGAAGTATTCAAAAAGAGTGGCGTAACAATGTGGGAGTGCCGCAACTGTGGTCATATTGTTGTGGGCGTAGAGGCTCCAGCTGTTTGCCCGGTTTGTAAACATCCTCAGTCATACTTCGAAGTAAGAGAAGAAAATTATTAATACAAGAATTAACAAAGAGCTAAGGCCTATACAGGTCTTAGCTCTATTACGTTATCGCCATATTCAATATTGTTTTTCTTGAGAAAGTCTACAAATCCAGGTAAGCTTTCAGGCTGCATTACATCTCTGGGAGCATGGGCGTCGCAGCCGATTACAAATTTTGCACCCATCTGTGAAGCCAGGCTAAAGAATCTATCGCAAGGATAGTTTCGGCCTGTGGCAAAGCCTAACATATTTACTTCCAGTGGAATGTTCATATCGATGGCAGTTTGAATTACTGGACGCATGTGCATCTGGAAAACATTATCGTCACCAACATAATTAATTAAATCTGGGTGAGCCAAATATGAGAAGTGTCCGGTCTGCATTCCTTCGATAGTAAGGGCTGCGTAGTCTATAAGGTTTTGCTCATCCTCTGTCATGGCTCCAGAATAGAATCCTGTGATTTCATCTGGTGCAAAATGCTGTCCCTGAATGATGTAGTCAAGTGGGAACTGGCGAAGATGCTTAAGGAGCTTGTCGAAATATTTGTGTGTATATTCCACTTCATATCCAATCAAAATCTGGATGTCGTTTTTATATTCTTCCTTTAACTTTTGTAAAGTCTGGGTATAATTTTCGACTTCAGACATTTTCATACGGATATGGGATTCGTATTCATCAGGATATGGCTGAGGTACATGGTCTGAAATACCGTAGATTTTGAAGCCTGCGGCGATAGCAGCTTCAATATACTCACGTTCTGTACCGCTGGCGTGATTACACCTAACTGTGTGTGAATGGTAATTAGCTAACATTATGAAATCCTCCAAATATCCTAAATAATAGCACAATAATGAAAAGTTTGCATTTGCTCAGAGAAAAGTGGATAAAAAAAGACAGCAGACAGAAAAAATATTTAATGTTCAGAATATTTTATTTTCGATTTAACTTTTAGAGAAAATGTAGTATAATAGCCTTCGTCACTGTACGGTGTAAAAGTTTACAGTGCTAAAGTCCTGTAGGTTATGCCTACAAAATAGAGACTGATACGATAAATAGAGGGAGGATAATTAAATGGATTCTAAACGTATCAAATGGTCCACACTTGCATTTATGGCATTTTCGACAGTATGGGGATTCGGAAATGTATTAAATGGTTTTATTTACTTCAATGGTATCCAGAGTATTTTCAGCTGGATTCTCATGTTTGCTCTTTACTTCGTACCATATGCACTTATGGTAGGTGAGTTAGGTTCTGCATTCAAGACATCAGGTGGTGGTGTCAGCTCATGGATTTTCGGAACTACAGGAGCAAAGGCAGCTTACTATGCCGGATGGACATACTGGGCTTGCCACATCACTTACATTGCTTCTAAGTCTTCAGGTGGCTTAAAGGCTCTTAGCTGGGCAGTTTTCAGAAATGGTGAAACATACGATAGCTTCCCAACACTTGCAGTTCAGCTTGTAACATTCGCTATCTTACTTGTATTCTGCTATGTTGCTTCACGTGGTCTTAACCCACTTAAGAAGCTTGCAACTATCGCTGGTACATCTATGTTTGTAATGTCTATTCTTTACATCCTTATGATGTTTGCAGCACCTGCAATCAACCCACATGTAGCATACGTTCCAATGGAATTTACAGCAAAGACACTTATTCCATCATTCAACGTTAAGTACTTTACATCACTTTCTATCCTTGTATTCGCAGTAGGTGGATGTGAGAAGATTTCTCCATACGTTAACAAGGTAGAGAACCCATCAAAGGGCTTCCCTAAGGCAATGATCACACTTGCTGTTATGGTTATGGTATGTGCTATCCTTGGTACAATCGCTATGGGTATGATGTTTGACCCAGCTGATGTTAATGCTAACTTCGATGCATACAACTCAAACGGTTCTTACTGGGCATTCCAGAGACTTGGTGAGTACTATCATGTTGGTAACGCTATCATGATTATCTATGCACTTTGCAATGCAATCGGTCAGCTTTCAACACTTGTTATTTCAATCGATGCACCACTTCGTATGCTTCTTGACAACGAAGATGCTAGAGAGTTTATCCCATCTAAGCTTCTTAAGAAGAACGATGCAGGCGCTTATGTAAATGGTATCAAGATGGTAGCAGTTCTTTCAGGTGCAATCATCCTTATCCAGTCATTTGTTCCTGGTGCAGCAGTAGTTCTTAAGCAGCTTACAAAGCTTAACTCAGTATGTATGCCACTTCGTTACCTTTGGGTATTCTTCGCATATATCATGCTTCGTAAGGCTGGTGAGAAGTTCAATCCTGAGTACAAGTTTGTTAAGAATCAGGCTGTAGCAATCTTCGCAGGTTGCTGGTGCTTCTTCGTAACAGCAGCTAGCTGCTTACTTGGTATGTATGTAGAGGGGGATTTATTTAACACATTCCTCAACATTCTTACACCAATCGTACTTGCAGCACTTGGCGTAATCTTACCTATGATTGCTAAGAGAGAGCAGGCTGGTAACTAGAGGTTTTTTGTTAATTATTAAACAGAACCATGTTGCCTTCGGTATTCACTTGGTGACATATCCTTATATCTTTTAAAGGCCTTGGAAAATGTAAATGCATCGCAGTATCCAACCATAATAGCAATATTATTGATGGATTCAGATGTGTTACATAACAATTCCGAGGCTTTTTTTATTCTGTAGGTGGCAAGATATAGCTGCGGGGTGTACCCCGTGGCGTGCTTGAAAACGCGCGTAAGGTAACTGCGGTTCAGCCCACAGGCCCTTGCAATATCTTCTACATTAATAGGCTCTGAATATTTTAGCTGAATATATCTAATTGCACTTTTAACATAATTAAGTCTTGGGTCAATCTCTACTTCTGGTTGTTTATTAACAGATTTGGTATTTAAGCAATTGAAGAATTCATAAACCTTACTGTAGCAGTAACATTCCTTGTCAGAGTTATCATAAATATCAGAAATGAATACTTCAATCTCACTGGCATCCCCATCTGGGGTAAACACAGGATTTTCTGCGGTAATACCTGCGCTGGCAAAAAGCTCGGTGCTTCTAGGACCGTCCACATGAATCCAAGCATATGACCAAGGGTCATCTTTATCTGCTTCATAGAAAGCCATAGATTTGGCAGGAATCAGAAATCCCTGGTTAGCATGAATATCAAATCTTTTTCCATCTAATATCAGATAACCTTTTCCAGATATTACATAGTGGAAAATCGTTCTAGTTCTAATAATCGGACCATAGCTGTAGGATGGCTCACATTTGTACCAACCTACCTCAAATAAATAGAAATCATTTGAACTTGTCATATCCACGAATTTTACTTTGTCTACCCCAGTTTCGTTCATTCCATTCTCCCTATGATGTCACAAAGTGACATGAAAATATAAAATTACGACATCAACATAAAATAGCGATGTCAATATAATGATTATAGCAAAAATGAAAGAAGCGAGGAGACAAAATGGATATAAAGTTTAATGAGAAGGAAAAACAATTTCATCTTTTTAATTCAAAGATTAGCTACGTAATTGGAATATGCCTAGACGGCGAAATCGGCCAGCTGTACTTCGGAAAAAGAATAAATGAAAATCAGGTGGTGCTTGACTACCAGTCTGCAGGATTACGTCCTTTGTGCTGTAACGTGAAGGAAGAGGAAAACTACACTAAGGAGCTGGCTCTTTTAGAATATCCAGCTTTCGGTAATGGAGATTTTAGAGACCCTGCATACGAGATTCTTCAGGCTAATGGCTCTAGAGTAACAAATCTAATCTTTAGCGGGTATCGTATTTACGATAGCAAGGAGACTATACCAGGACTTCCTGCTACATATACAAATACTGATGATGAAGCAAAGACTCTTGAAATCATCTGCAGGGATGAAGTGGCTGGAATAGAAGCTACATTGTATTACACCATTTGGAGAGATTACCCTGTAGTCTGCCGCCATACCAGAATCAAGAATATAGGAGTAGAAGAATTTAAGATAGAAAAAGCCTTAAGCTGCAATCTTGATATTCCTGATATCAATTATGAGCTGATGCATTTTGAAGGAGCCTGGGGTAGAGAAAGAACACCTATTACACGCGACGTATCCCATGGCATCGCATCAGTAGAAAGCATGCGAGGTCATTCAAGTGCGAACTACAATCCATTTGTAATAATGAAGCGCAAGAATACAGATGAATTTAAGGGCGAGGCTATGGGCTTCAGCCTTGTGTACAGCGGCAATTTCACTGTCATGACTCAGGCAGATACCTTCGGAAAACTTAGATTCAACATGGGCATAAACCCAAAGTGGTTTAGTTGGCCATTGGCTCCACAGGAGTGTTTTGATACACCAGAGGTTATCATCACCTACACTCAGGATGGATTAAATGATTTAAGCCAGAATCTTCACAAGCTGATGAATAACAACTTGGTTAGAAGCTGCTATAAAAACAAGCCAAGACCAATCCTTCTAAATAACTGGGAAGCAACAGAGATGGATTTCACAGAAGAGAAAATCCTTAAGATTGCAAAGAAGGGCAAGGAAGCTGGAGTAGAACTTTTTGTTCTTGATGATGGTTGGTTTGGAGCAAGAAATGACGACCATGCAGGACTTGGCGATTGGGTAGTAAATACTGACAAGCTGCCAGAGGGAATCACAGGATTGTCAAAGAAGATTAATGACATGGGCCTTAAGTTTGGCCTTTGGATTGAACCAGAAATGACAAACGAGGATTCCGATATGTACAGAGCACATCCTGATTGGGTACTGGCTGCTCCAAACAGAAAGAGAACCTTAGGTCGTCACCAAATGGTGCTTGATTATTCAAAGCCAGAGGTTGTGGACAATCTTTACGACCAGCTTTACAAGGTAATATCAACAGCAAGTATTGATTACATTAAATGGGACATGAACCGCTCCATTACAGAATGCTTTAGCCAAAATCATGATGCTAAGGAGCAGGGAACAATCTATCACAAATATATCTTAGGAGTATATAGCCTATACGAAAGATTGAAGGCAGCATTCCCTAATATCCTTTTTGAATCATGTGCCAGCGGTGGAGCCAGATTTGACGCAGGAATGCTTTACTATGCGCCACAGGCTTGGACATCAGATGATACAGATGGCTACGAGCGTGTAAAGATTCAGTATGGCACAAGCTTCGGTTATCCAATCGCATCAATGGGCTCTCACGTATCAGCTTCGCCAAATCTTCAGACAGGCAGAAGCATGAAGATTAAGGATAGAGCCAACATCGCTTATTTTGGTACCTTCGGCTACGAGCTTGATTTAAACGAGATTTCTGAAGAGGATTTTGCAGAAGTAAAGGAACAGATTAAATTCATGAAGGAGAATCGCGAACTGTTCCAGTACGGTACAATTTACAGATTGCAGTCTCCATTTGAGCACAACATCGCATCATGGATGGTTGTATCTGAGGATAAGAAAAAGGCAATCCTTACTACATATAAGAAGGAAAATGTGCCTAACATGGGTATCGAGAAGGTGAAGCTTGCAGGTCTTAATCCTGATTATCAGTATACAATCAATAGCAAAGCTCAGATGTACGGTGACTATTTAATGGAAGCTGGAATTTCCATGAGCGAAAAGAACAAATTCTGGTTTGAAAGCGATGGGGATCATTCTTCTAGAATTTATGTGTTAGAAGCATAAGTCACAAATTGACATCTGTTAGTATCAGAAATCCATACAAACGGATTTAAAAGGAAGTTAATATGAAAATATCTTCAGAGAGGCTAAATATATTATAGAGGGAGGTTTTTTAGCATGAAGGCGAAGAAATTAACAAGTCTATTACTGAGCTCAGTAATGGCAATGTCAATGGTGGCATGCGGCGGTGCTGCAGATTCCACATCGACAGGAGAAACAGCGGATTCTACTGCTACAGAAACAGAGGCAATGAAGGGAAGCGTTGAAGGAGAGCTTACTGTTTCAATCTGGGATGAAAACCAGAGAAAAGGACTACAGGAAATCATTGATGAATGGTCAGCACAGTCAGGGGTAAAGGCTACTATTCAGGTTGTAGGCTGGGATGATTATTGGACACTTCTAGAGGCAGGTGCTTCTGGAGGAGAACTACCTGATGTATTCTGGATGCATTCAAATCAGGCACAGAAATACATGGAAAACGATATGCTCATGGATTTAACAGACAAAATCGCAGCTAGCGATAAGATTGACATGGGCAACTACTATGAAGGTATCGTAAACCTTTATCAGTCAAACGGTAAGCAGTACGCAGTTCCAAAGGATATTGATACAATCGCACTTTGGTATAACAAGACAATCTTTGATGAGATGGGTGTTGCTTATCCAGACGACACATGGACATGGGATGATTTTGTAGATGCAGCAGCAAAGCTTACAAATGATGACCATTGGGGATATGCAATTGCTCCATCTAACAACCAGGATTCATTCTACAATGCAGTATATTCTATGGGTGGAGAAATCATCAGCGATGATAAGAAGTCATCAGGCTATGACAATCCAAACACAGTTAAGGCAATTAAGATGTTTGTAGATATGGTTCAGGATGGTTCTTGTCCAGATCTTAACACAATCTCTGAATCAGGTGCAGATGTACTCTTCGAGTCAGGCAAGGTTGCTATGGTAACTCAGGGCTCATGGATGGTAGCAGCATTCAAGGATAACGAATACACAGCAGCAAACTGTGATGTTGCAGTTCTTCCTAAGGATGCTAAGACAGGCAAGAGAGTATCTATCTACAATGGTTTAGGTTGGGCTGCTTCAGCAAGCACAAAGAATCCAGATGCTGCATGGTCACTTATCGAATGGCTTGGTAGCAAGGAGATGCAGGAGAAGCAGGCAGAGCTTGGCGTTACAATGTCAGCTTATGAAGGCTGCTCAGACCTTTGGGTAAACTGCACAGACGTATTTGATCTTAACGGCCACATGAAGATGCTTGATGCAGATTTAGTATTCAGACCATATTCTAAGTACACAACAGTTTGGGAGGATATGCAGACAGAAAAGCTCAAGGAAGCTTGGACAGGGGACAAGGATGTTGAGACTGTTTGCAAGGAAATCTGCGACAGCATGAATCAGACTCTCAGCGAGGAGTAACTTTTTTTCTTCTTCATATTTGTTAAATAAAGGTTCATCCTGCAGGTAACAAGCTATAATGTTTCTCAGGCAAAATATTAATTGAGCTGAGAAATATTATGCTTGTGACCGTAACAGGATGATTATTTTTCTAAAGCAGGAGACATAATGTTATGGGAAACAAAAAGAAAATAACTAATCGCCAGAGGAGCGAATTCATCTGGGGATGGCTTTTTATACTGCCAACTATGGTAGGTCTAATCGTTCTAAATATCATTCCGATTTTTCAAACAATATATCAAAGCTTTTTCAAAACAGGAGATTTTGGAAAAGGAAATATCTTTGTAGGCGGCGCCAACTATGCAAAGGTTTTTGCAGATACAGAGGTTTGGCAGGCTCTTTGGAACACACTGAAATATGCAGTGGTTGAGGTTCCAATTTCTATAATCATTTCATTAGTTTTAGCAGTATTTTTAAATGGGAAAATAAAAGGTAAGAGCACCTTCAGAACTATCTTCTTCCTTCCTATGGTAGCAGCACCCGCAGCTATCGCTATGGTTTGGAGATGGTTATACAATTCTGAGTTCGGCCTTTTAAATCATATATTACCAGGAAAAACAAACTGGATTTCAAATCCAAAAATCGCAATCTATTCAATTGCAATCATCGGTATCTGGTCAATCATCGGTTACAACATGGTTCTGTTTTTGGCAGGACTTCAGGAGGTACCAAGGGATTACTATGAGGCAGCTGCAATAGATGGAGCAACAGGTGTGCAGCAGTTTTTCAGCCTTACAATTCCGCTTATCTCACCAACCATCTTTTTTGTTTTGGTAACAAGAGTGATTGCAGCAATGCAGGTATTCGATGTTATCTACATGGTTATCGACAACAACAATCCAGCCCTGATGAAGACTCAGTCACTGGTTTGCTTGTTCTACAAATATTCATTCACACAGAGCAATAAGGGCTATGGCGCCACAGTAGTAGTGGTACTTCTTGTAGTAATAATGTTCTTTACAATACTACAGATGATAGGCCAAAAGAAGTGGGTTCATTATAACTAAAAGGGGTGAATGAAATGAGAAATAAAAACAAAGTAATCATATATATTGTGCTTGTAATAATGTCGTTTATTATGTTGGTTCCATTCGCATGGATGGTGCTTACAGCTTTTAAAACTGTGGGCGAATCAACTCAGATGGATCCATTTGTAATCTTCCCATCACATTGGAGGGTAGATAACTTTGTTAAGGTAGTCCACAACGTTAACTTCGGAAGATTGTACTTTAACACAATTGCAATGATAGCCTTGCGAGTGCTTTGCGCCGTGCTTACATCTACAATCGCAGGTTATGCATTTGCAAGACTTCAGTTCAAAGGCAGAGATTTGATGTTTGCCTTGGTATTGTTTCAGATGATGATACCATCACAGATTTTCATAATCCCACAGTATGTAATGGTAAGTAAGCTGGGTTGGACTAATTCGCTTTTGGGATTATTGTTCCCCGGATTAGTATCTGCCTTTGGAACATTCCTTTTAAGACAGGCTTATCTGGGCTTGCCAAAGGAACTTGAGGAGGCTGCCAGATTAGATGGCTGCAACATCGGCCAGACCTTCTTATTTATCATGGCGCCTCTTACAAAATCATCAATGGTTGCCCTGGGAATATTCACAGCGGTATTTGCATATAAGGATTTGATGTGGCCAATGATTGTATGCCCTGATACAAACAAGACCACACTTGCAAGCGCACTATCAAAGATGCAGGGACAGTTTTCATCCAACTATCCTGAGCTGATGGCGGCAGCACTTATTGCATGTCTGCCAATGATAGTAATCTATGTGATTTTCCAGAAGCAATTCATAGAAGGTATAGCCACATCTGGAGGAAAGCTTTAAAAGATTATTTAGGAGAATAATAATTGAGGAGGTTGTGATGAAAAACAAATGGGTGAAAAAAGCGATTGCCCTAGCTTTGGCATCGCAGGTAGTGGCAACAGGGGTGCCAGTACAAGCAGCGGCTGTAGATGATGTAAAGGAAGCCAAAGAGCAGACAATCGAAGATGAAGAGGTAGCGAAGGGGGCTACTGAGGAGGAAGAAAAGGAAGAGAAATCCGAGGAAAAATCCGAGGAAAAGAAAGAAGAGGAATCTTCTAAAAAGGATGAAAAGGAAGAAACCGCTGAATCTGAAAAGGATTTAGAAGAGGAAGTTAAAGAAGAATCTGAGGAAGAATCAGAGGACGAGGATTCTGAGGAAGATGAAGATAAAGAGGACAAGGACAAAAAGAAAAAGAAGAAGCTAAAAGAGGAGAAAGACGAAACTCCAAGCCCAGTATACTCATACAATTTTGAGGATGAGGATTCTGTAAAGGGCAAGCTTCGTGATGATGCAAGGATTGTAAAGGATGAGCAAAAGGACAGCAGTGTATTATATCTTCCTGGAAAAGGCTCAATGGATTTGCCAGAGGATTTATTTGCAAAGATTGCTGAAAGTGAAAATGGGGAATTCACAATGTCCCTTTGGGTAAATCCAGCATCTGATGCACAGAACTATTCAAAGCTCTTCGATGCAAGCAACGCTCCAATCGGCGCAACCAATTCAGGTGCAAACTGGTGGAATGATCCTGATTTTGCATTTGCAGCAGGTGGCGGCGCTTACGATATGACACTTTATGTAGGCAAGCCAAACGAAAGCACAGATGTAAAGACCAAGGTTAAATTTGACAAGCAGCTTACAAGAGATGCTTGGCAGTATCTTACAGTTACATTTAAAGAGGATGAATACAAGGTTTATCTGAATGGTAAGAGCCTAGGCTACACAGATGGAGCTGACAACACTAAGAAGGTTGTGGATGTGCTACCAAAGCTACTTGATTCAGAATATCTTAAGACTTTAAAATATGCATCTCTTGGTAAATCATATTACACATCAGATAACGATTTTAAGGGCTACATGGATGATGTAGAGTTTTATGATGTTGCATTAACCGAGGACCAGGTAAAGGATTTGTACAGCTCATTCCCAGAAATGAAAAAGCCTGTATCACGTGGCACACTTGATATCGATATGAGTGCAAAGACAGGTCCTGTAAAGCACGGTGCAACAGGATATCTTTATGGAGTAGGCGAGGATAATGTTCCTAGCGTAAATCTCCAGACTGCTATCAAGCCATACATGTGCGAGCAGAAGCCAGCAGAGGGCTTACAGCATCCAAACGGTGATGTGCTTATCATGGCAGATACCTTCTTAGAGGCAGGTGGCGATTCAATCCAAATCGCATGCCCTGATATCTATGCAAACTGGCCATACGAATATGAAGGAATGGATGAATATTGCGAAAAACTTCAGACTATGGTTAAGCAGACCAAGGAAGCTGGTCTTAGCGACGCTGCAGTATATGTACTATTCAACGAGCCAGAAGGAAACTGGTTCAACGAAATCTGGAGCAATGATATGTCAAAATTTGACGCAGCATGGCTTCAGGCATACAAGGCCGTAAAGGAAATCGACAAGGATGCCAAGGTGGCAGGTCCAAACTTCTGCTGCTATCAGGCTAGACAGTTAGAAACCTACATGCAGTTCTGTGCTGAAAATGATTGCATTCCTTATCAGATTTCATGGCATGTACTTAACAACGATTTGTACAATAACTTCCATAATAATGTGGTTCACTATAGAAATCTTGAAAAGAAATACTGGCTTGAGCCAGGGCTTATCACAGAGCCAAGAGAAATCGTTATCAACGAATATGCCGATTTCACACACCTTGGAGTACCAGGTGCTCTTGCAAGATGGATTGGTCTTTTCGAGGATGAAAAGGTAACAGCCTGCCTTGCATACTGGCACATCTCTAACAACCTTAGCGATTTGGCAGCAGACAACAATGAGCCAAACGGTGCATGGTGGTTGTATAAATGGTACGGTGAGCTTTCAGGTGAGACAGTAAACATCGATGTATCAGGCCTTCCACAGACACAGTTCTATGGCGTTGCATCAGTGGATAGCAACAAGAAATCTTCAAACGTAATCTTCGGTGGCGCAGAGAATGCTGTATTGAATCTTAACAATATCGACAAGAGCATTTTCGGTGACAAGATTGAAGTGAAGTTTGAGTGCACTGATTGGACAGGTATTAACGGTGCAGCAGTTGCTCCTACATATATGAAGAAGGAAGTATACGAAGTAGGTGAGGACGGAAGCTGCCAGATTAAGATGGACGATTTAGTTGCGGCAGCAGCTTACAATCTTACAATCACACCAGCTGATGCTGATGCCGAAGTTGGTTTAGTAGAAAATGGTCCTTGGAAGAAGACCTACGAAGGCGAGGAAGCAGAGCTTACAGGCGGCGCAAGAGAGGCTGGAAAGAACCAAAGCTTTGCATGCTCAGGCATTGGTCAGGCACAGGGACTTGATAGCGAAAGCGCAAAGGCTACCTTCAAGGTAGATGTTCCAGAGGATGGCTACTATAGATTCGACATGGTTTATGGTGCCGGCACAGGCAACAACACCTATAACACAGCAGCAAATGATCCAAAGAATGCTATTCAGAAGTTATTTGTAGATGGTGAGTACAAGACAGATATGTATCTTCAGAATACTCTTACATTCTACATGTCAGGCTTACATACAGAATATGTATATCTTACAAAGGGTACACATGATATTTCTGTAAGCGGTACAGATAGCGAAGGCAAGGCATCAATCGACTGCGTATATCTAACATTTGTAGGTGATGAAAATGCACTTTACAATGACAAGAATGTAAAGACTTACGAGGCAGAGCTTAGCGATTACAACATCCTTGGCAGCCAGACCGTAACAACAGTACGTACAGCAAACGATGTAAATGGTTATACAGGTGCAGGCTATGCAGTAGGACTTGATACATCAGTTAAGGACGGTGGCGGAATCCGCTTCATCACATTTGCAAAAGAAAACGGAACCTACAAGCTTTCAGTTAGATACAATGGAAGCGACGCTGCAGAAATCGGCGTATATGTAAACAACTCTAACAAGACATTAGATAGAAAGGTTGATACACTTAAGGCAGCAGCAACTGGCAGTGAATGGGGTACAGTTACTACAGATGTATTCCTTGAGAGAGGTATTAACATCATCGACCTTGATTCTACAATCCCAGCACTTGCAGTAGATAATCTTACAATCGAAAAGGTTGATAACAAAAATATCACAGCTATTGAAGCTGAGGATTGCAAGCTTATTGGTGATGTAACAGTAGCAGAAAATCCAGCAGCTTCAGGCGGAAAATTTGTAAACGAAATCCTTGCATCAAAGGATGGAAAGAATGCACTTGAGATTGAGTACAATGCTCCAAGTGCTGGCAAGTATGAGCTTGTAGTATATCAGTCAAACAAAGAGCTATTCGGAAGCCACGCTTACAATGCTCAGATGATTGATAGATTCATAACATTAGATGTAAATGGTAAGGATGAAAAGACAGTATACTTTAGAAATACATATAGTTTGGATTCATTCAGAAGTCAGTGCGTAGCACTAGATCTAAAGGCTGGCAAGAACGTAATCAAGATTTACAACAACGATTATCGTCATCACAAGAATGGCGTAAATGGAGTAAACACTTGCGTTAACTACACACCAAATCTGGATAAGTTCGAGTTTGTTCAGGTATCAAAGACAGCAGAGCCTGAGCCACAGCCAGAGGAACCAAAGCCATCACAGCCAAGCCAGCCATCATCACCAAGCCAGCCATCTGGCGGTAACGGCGGAAGCTCATCTTCTAATGGAAGCAGCCAGGCAAGCAGTGGCACAAAGACAATCGCCGAAGCCAGCGTTCCAGCAGCAGGCCCGGCAGTATCAGGTTCTACATCAGCTCAAGCTGGCAAGAATAATGCCGCAGCTTCTGTAGCTCCTAAAAAATCTGCTTCAACCAACGCAGCTGGCACAAAGACTACAGATGTAGCCGATGATGAAACAGATGCTGAAGAGTCAGAGGAAGTAGAAATTAAAGATGAAACTACTCCAAAGGCAGCAGATGAAAATGCAGATGAAGCTAGCGATGATTCTGTAGAAATCCAGGAAGAAGAAACTCCTACAGCAGTAGATGAAAGCTCTAATTCAGGATTACTTGCAGGAATTATTATAGTAGCAGTTCTTGCAGCTGGCGGAGCAGTCACAGCACTACTCAGAAAAGGAAAATTAAATATCAAGTAATATGATGACTCCCAGCTTCGGCTGACAATTTCCTTGTTTGGTCAGCAAGAAGCCATACTCGACATATTCCTGTACTCCAAAGGGGTGCAGGAATATTTTTCTTTAAATAATTTCGAATAATAGCTTTGATTTGAGAAGCTAAAAAAATCTGATATTTCTTCTATGGTGGCATCTGAATACTTTAACAATTGTAAACTTCTTTGAAGTTTTATATTGTTTATGTAATCAGGAATGGCTATTCCAACCTCTTGTCTAAAGCATTTGGATAGCCATCGCTCTGATACCTTACATACATCTGCTAGTAACTTTAGGTTTATCTTCTTTAATACATGTGAATTAATGTAAGATACACATGTAGAAACCATAGGAGAGTAATTCTTACCAACTGAAGCTTGTGTATTTACAACCTCGGAAATAGCAGAAATGAGTTCCACATAATATGGTCTTACATCAAAATAAGCTGGAGCAGAATCTACTTTTTGACAAATTATTTCAGCAATCACATTTATCGCATCTTCTCCTACTCCACTATTAATAGCCTCCTGACATATTTTATTGGCTACAACCATAAATACATATTTGGTTTGTCTGTCATGGTCTAAAGACATTTTTGTGAATGAATATTCATGGGGTTCTGAAAACTTTTTAAATAGTTCATCCATGACAGGAATGCCATCTATGGCGAAATAAGAATATAGGTTATTATTTATGGATTCAGGATTATCGTACGACTTTTCACGTTCGTTGAAGGTTTGGGCGGAAAGAAGCGTCTGAAGATTATCAAGAGGTTCCTTCGAATCTACAATTTCTTCAACAATTATGTCCTTTTTATCTAGTTCTTGTGCTGTATTGATAAAGTATGCAAGGCACAGAGCATCTTTTAATTCCTCAATAGAAATGAGTTTACTTTGCTTGATGTGTTGCTTAATGATTTCTTTGTCTTTGCTATAAGGTTTGCCAAAGAAAAAGTGATTTAGGAATTCTTCGCTATGCTCTTGGGGAAGACATGGTCCTAAAATAAGAAAGCTGTAATCGGATAGTTTGGATATAGCCATAAATATAGATGGTTGTTCTACGATGATTAGCGGTTTGGTTACATCGCAACAAGTTGAATTATATTTGGAAATAACATATTTCATTAATTCAGGCATTGGATTATCTGGAATAAAAAAGGATATTTCAGTACGATTATTATATATGCAGAATGGAATATTGATTGCTGATTGTAATGATTCTAAAAGCTGAAATCGATGTGACATAACAGTTTATCCTCTCTGTGTACTATTTTGATAAAATATGTACAATTTTATTATCTCTATCCATTTCTGTCAAATATAATAAATCCATAATACAAAAGGAGGCTAGGTATTTATGCTATTTAACAAAGATTTTATGTTAGGTGCAGCAACAGCGGCTCATCAGGTAGAAGGAAACAATATAGGTAGCGATTATTGGATTATGGAGAATCTTGAACATTCTGTTTTTGTAGAAAAATCCGGATTAGCCGTAGATCATTACAACAGATATGAAGAAGATATCGACTTGTTAAAGCAAGCAGGTCTTAATGCATATAGATTTTCAATTGAATGGGCAAGGATTGAGCCTGTAGAAGGTCAGTGGAATGAAAAGGAAATGGAGCACTATATTAAGGTGATTGACTACTGTCTTGCAAACGGAATTGAACCGGTAGTTACTTATCATCATTTCTCGTCACCTGCGTGGCTAATAACTAAAGGCGGATGGGAATCTCCAGATGTGGTTAGATATTTTGAAAGATATGCCAAATATGTAACAGAACATGTTGCAGGGAAAGTTAAATATGTATGCACAATTAATGAAGCAAATATGCGACTTCAGATGGCCTTTTTAATTAAAGATATTACGGAAAGAATGTCTAAACAGTCAGAAATTCAAAATCAGGAAGGCTCAGTACAGGTTGGAGTAAATCTTTCTCAGAATCAATCACAGCTGATGATGTCTATGATGGAAACAGCAAAAGCATTTAATATAGATGATCCTAGAAAGGTAGCAAACTTTGTTTCACAAGCTAGTGAAGAAGGCGATTTGCTTGTAATGAAAGCCCATAATGCTGCACGAAATGCAATTAAAGCAGTTGATCCTAGTATACAGGTTGGATTGACCCTTTCTCTTCATGATATCCAATGTGTAGATGGTGGTGAAGAGAACGCAAAGAAAGCATGGGATGATGAATTCACACACTATCTTCCATATATTGAAAAGGACGATTTCCTTGGAGTTCAGTGTTATACAAGAAAGATATTTGACGAACATGGTGCAAATTCTTCCTTTGAAACATGTGCTAAAACACAGATGGGCTATGAGGATTATCCTGCAGGAATAGTAAATGTTGTTAGAAAATGTGCTGAAGAATTCAAAGGCACTATCATCGTTACTGAAAATGGAATAGCAACATCGGATGATGAAAGAAGATGTGAGTTTATAAAAGAAGTATTGACAGGACTTAATGATTGTATTACCGAGGGCATTAAATTAAAGGGCTATTTTGCCTGGTCATTACTAGATAATTTTGAGTGGCAAAAGGGCTTTTCAATGACCTTTGGATTAATATCAGTTGACAGAAATACAATGGAAAGAACACCAAAAAACAGTCTTAAAGTTCTTGGCAGCTTTATGGAAAAGTAGTGAGGTTTATTATGACAGAAAATTTTACATCTAACGTAGAAACAAAGGATATCTATAGAAAAGCAAAGAATTGGCAAATAGCACTTACCACAATAAATTCAGGTGGAGCAATGTGCTTTTATATGCTTTTAACCTATGCTAGTTATGTGGCAAATGTGGGATATGGTATAGCAACAGCGCTTGTAGGAGTATTATTAACTGCCACAAGGATATTTGACGGGTTCATTAATCCATTTATAGCAATGTTAATTGATAAGACTATGACTAGATTTGGAAAAATTCGTTTATTTTTGCTGGCAGGCTGGGGATTAGAAAGCTTGGCAATTTTTATGCTATATATATGGTGCTCAGGAAAAGGGCATGGAATTATTTTATTCACTGTGATGTATTTAATATATATTTTGGGATACACAATGAATAATGTTGCAGGCATGATTGCTGGACCTGTTATGACAAATGATCCGAAACAAAGGCCAATCGTCGGTGTTTGGGGAACTGTATATAATTATTTTGCACCAATGATAATGACTGTATTTTTTACTGTTGTTTTATTACCTAGATACAATAATGAATATACAGTAGAGATGCTTGCGGCAAGTGCTACAGTGACAATTATTATATCATTCGTATTTACGATTCTTGCTTGTATTGGTATATCAGAAGCTGATAAGCCGGAAAATTTCGGTACAAATAGTAAGGGCACAAGTGAAAAGGTAAAGATTAAAGATATGATAAAGCTTTTGAAATCGAATAAGGCTTTACAGATGTACATTGTAGCTGGAGCTACTGATAAGCTTGCACAGCAGACTGCTAGCCAATCTATTATTACCACAATGCTATTTGGTATCCTAATTGGAAATATGCAATTATCAACAATACTGAATGTAGTTGCAATGTTGCCGTCCATTGCTTTTGCAATTTTTGGAGCAAGATATGCAGGTAAACATGGTAGCAAAGAAGCTCTTTATTTTTGGACAGGAATTTGTATGGCTTTTTCCATATTACTGGCAGCATTTATGTATATGGTTGATATGAGAAAAGTGACTGTTGAAATACTTCCAACTGCTGTATTTTTTGTAATTACATTATTAGTTAATGGCGCAAAGATGTGCGTAACAACAGCTACATCTTCTATGAGTGGAGATGTAATTGACTATGAAATGGCTCGTTCAGGAAAATATATGCCTGCAGTTGTTACAGGAACATATAATTTCTTTGACCGTATTCTTTCATCACTTGGAGCTGTTTTGGCTACTTCGCTTATAGCTTTAATTGGTTATACATCAACTATGCCACAGCCAACAGATACACCAAATCTTGCAATTAAAAATATGACAATATTTATTTATATTGGATTACCATTTATTGGATGGATTTGTAATCTTTTTGCAATGAAACTCTCTCCTATATCTAAAGAAGAAATGGTAAGGATACAAGAAAAGATAGCAGAACAAAAGGCGAAAGTGAAATAAGAGTAATGAACAATTTAGCTGTGCAGCAGATCATGATTGGAACTGCATGTAAAGATGAGAAGACAACCTTAAGTACTTTAAAACGAATTAAAAGGGCCGGGTATGATGGAATAGAATTGAATCTATTTATGATTGAGAATACCCCCTTTATAGTTAGAATGCTTACCAAAATGGCTGGGATGCCTGTTGGCAAAGGGGCAAATATATGTTGGCCTGATATGTTAAAAGAAAGTGGGCTTAAAGCCACTAGTCTTCATGCCGATTTAGGAAGTCTTGAAAATAGAATTGATGAAGTTATTACAAAGGCATGCAAATTAGACACAGATAAAATAGTAATAACTGGAATGTACAGATTTGATTATAGTAATTATGCTAATGTTAAAGACCTGGTAAAAAGATTGGATAAAGTAGGCGCAAGACTACGTGAATCAAATTTACAATTACTATATCACAACCATAATGTGGAATTTTTAAAGATTGATAATAAATATACGGCTTATGAAATGATACTTAATGATACAAATCCTGATTTAGTCAAGATAGAATTTGATTCTTATTGGCCAGCAGAAGCTGGAGTTGATGTTATTCCATTGATGGAACAACTGGGGGAGCGATTGGTTCTTTATCACATTAACGATAGAGGGACAAGATTAAAAAAAGTTCCAATTACTCCAATACTTAAATCAGATTCAATAGAACTTGGGTATGGGAATATGCCATTAAAAAGGATTCTTTGTTTGGATTGTATAAAAAATGTTGATGCAATTATTCTTGAGAGCCATAGAAATTGGGTCAACAATAATCCCATTGAATCTTTGGAGAAAAGTATAGCATTTTTGCAGGAGAATTATTCTAATGAACATTAGCGGAATACTAAAATCGAACTTAGTACATTGGATAGAACCAGAAAAGGAAATTGATACAGAAAAAAGACAAAGACCAAAGTGGGTGGAAAAGTCTTTTGATGTAAAAACGATAAATGGTAACGAGGAACTATTTATCACAGCCCATGGATGCTATGAGGCATACATTAATAATCGTAGAGTAGGAGACTTTATTTTTGCTCCAGGTACATCTGAATATGAAAAGGAACTATATGTTCAAAGATATAGTGTTGCAGATCTTTTGAGGGAAGGAAAGAATACTATTAAGGTGTTACTAGGAGATGGTTGGTATCGAAGTGCAGCAGGTGTTACCGGCGCAAGGAATCTTTTTGGAACCCATATTGGACTTTTAGCGTGGATTTCTTCTAAAGATTCGATTATCGTGAAGACTGATGGTACGTGGGAGACTTATCAGCATCCTGAAATTGTGTCTTCTGATATGTGCCAAGGAGAAGTAATTGATTGTTACAGAACTATCCAAGAGGACCGAAAACATGTATATGAAAAAGAATATTCCTTTAATAATCTAAGATTTGCAGATAATCCACATATTGTTGAGAAAGAAAGATTTAAAGGAAAGCAAATCAAAACACCATCAGGAAAAACAGTCATAGATTTCGGTCAAAATATAGCCGGTTATGTGCAGATGACATTTAATGCAAAGGCTGGCCAAAAAATTGTGTTAATACATGGTGAAACTCTAGATGAAAATGGGGAATTTACCATTGAGAATTTTCAACCTGGAGAAAGACACAAAGAAGGTGGCATTTTTCAAAAAATAGAGTATATAGCTCATGATGGTCAGAATACTTACAAGCCGCATTTTTCCATTTTTGGATTCAGATATTGCCTAATAGAAACAGATATTTCATTAGAAGATTCGGTATTTGAGGCAATTGCAGTATATTCAGATATGGAAGAAACTGCAAGCTTTGAGTCAAGTGATGAAAAGCTTAATACTTTGTTTAAAAATGCCATGTGGAGTATGAAAGGAAATTTTTGTGATGTTCCGACAGACTGTCCTACAAGAGAAAGAGCGGGATGGACTGGAGATGCAGGAATATTTGTTAATACTGGCCTATATTTGATGGATTGTAGAAAAATCTACGAGAAATGGTTGGCAAGCTGTAGGGCAAATCAATATAAATCGGGGGCTGTAAGAAATATTGCGCCAAGAAATAATGAGGAGAGCTTCTTTGGCAAAATGTTGGCTTCATCTGCAGGATGGGGTGATGCAATTATTATTGTCACATACACTTTGTACAAGAGATATGGGGACAAAGCTATTATAGAAGAAAACTATGAGGCCATGAAAAAGTGGCTAATGTTTCTTAGGAAAAGAGCAAAAAAAGGATTTGTTAAAAAACTACTGAGTGGCAGCCGAGATAGTTTTTATGATGTTACATCTGGCCTTGATTATGGTGAATGGGCAGAACCAGATGTAGAATTTGCAAGTGGAGTAGATATGAAAGGCAAAAGTGGTGTTGCAACTGCTTATTTAAGCTACTCGGCAAAGCTTTTGGCTGAAATGGCCGATGTCATTGGAATGCATGAAGATGCTAAAGCTTTTTCTAAGATAAACCAAGGAGCTAAAAAAGCATATCAGCACCGTTTTATTTCAAATGGCATTATTGAGTCGGATCGTCAAAAGGATTATGTAAGACCTATTGCCTTTGGTCTTTTAGAAGAGAGGGACATAAGTGTCAATGCAAAAAAACTAAATGACTTGGTTGAAAAAATGGATTATCATTTGAACACAGGCTTTTTATCTACGCCATTTTTATGCAGTGTACTAGCTGAAAATGGTTATGTAGAAACTGCTTACAAGTTGCTTTTACAGAAAACAAAACCAAGTTGGTTATATGAGGTAAGTCAAGGTGCTACAACCGTTTGGGAAACATGGGATGGAAAAGCATCTCAAAACCATTATAGTTACGGAGCAATTTGTGAATGGCTGATAGAGGGTGTTTGTGGTCTAAAATATACATTTGATGAACTAGTATTAAAGCCTTTACCAAGTAAACAGCTACAATATGCAAGAGTCTCATATAAATCTCCAAAAGGAGTTATTACAGTAGGCTGGCATTATGAGGATGATAAATGCCTATATAGTGTAGAATTGCCAGATGGTTTATCAGGAAAACTGATAAAGCCTAATGGTGAAAAGATTACAATCAAAGAAAAATGTACTTGTGAATTATAAAGAGACATATACAAAAATCTGTCTTATCGATCTAGTATAAGTCGATACTTCCTAGGTGACATACCGTATTTGGCTTCGAAGATTCTGTAGAAATATGCAGAGTTTTCGTAGCCAATTTTTTTTATAATTTTTTCTGTGGTAAGAGTAGTGCTTTCTAGTAAGTAGGCGGCTTCTTGGAGACGACGTTGTTGTAAAAGCTGTTTGAAATTCAAGCCTGTGTTTTGCTTCAAAAGGCGGCTAAGGTAAGCTGTTGAATAGCCTGTTAGCTGAGCTAGTTCATCTAGTGTTCCGCTATCAAAGTGTGTGTCGATATATTCAAGGGCCTGGATTGTTAAAGAGTTACTACCACGACTCATGTCAGTCAAAGTATCTGATGAGAGAGTACAAAGATTCATTAGAAGCAAATCCATGGTGGACATGGCAATGGTGTTCATATCATTTTTGTGATATGTAAGAGTCCAGATTAAGTTCTCAATCAGGTTTTCAACTGTTAGGATTCCAGAGGCGTGATAGAGCAGATAATCATTGTAATTTTTTTTATCAGAAAGAGATGTTACTATAAAATCCCTTAAAATATCGTTTCTATCATAGAAAACTTGAGTGCGCGAAAAGAATTCGGGCAGGATAATAAAGTTAATTGCAATATCATCTTTTCCACAAGGCTCAATATCGTGTCTTGCATGTCTGTTTAAAAGCAAAATATCCCCTTCGTGCAATGTTAAAGTTTCACCATCTATGAAGTGAGTGGTAAGATGCCCCTTTAGCATACAAACCATTTCAATATAGTTGTGTCTGTGAGTAGGGAAATATGCAAATCGGGTATGAGGACGAATATCGATTAGCTTGCCCTGGGCCAAAAGCTTTCCAGAATCTATAACAAATTCATCCTCAGAGGTATACAGCTCTTTTCTGATGCTAGCATCCCCTTCAAGAATCATTTTTTCCTCATCTGTTATTCGGTTTAGAAGTTCATAAATATCATTTCTCATAATGTCAAATAAAGTTCCAAAATATAAAATATACTGTTCTAGTTACATTGATGAATTCATTATATTATAGGCTTAAACAAAGAGCAAATAAAGTTCTAGGAGGGTTAAGATGTTAGTAGAAACAAAAGCAAGAGTGGGTGTGTTTTCAATCGCCCTTGGCGCATATTTACCACAGTTTCCATCGTTGGTACCAGAATTTGATAAGCAGTTTGAGGATTTTAAAAAATCAATTCCAGACACTGTAGAAATAATCGATGGTGGCGTAGTTACAACTAAGGAGCAGTCTCAGGCAGCTGGAGATAAGTTTAGAGCAGCAGATGTAGATTTAGTGTTTATGCAGCTTCTCACATATGCGACAAGCTACAACATGCTACCAGCAGTAAAGGATTTGGATGTTCCTGTAGTCCTTGTAAATGTGCAGAAGCTTAAGGCACTTGATTACGATACAGCTGGCACAGCAGAGTGGCTTGGAGAAGCCTATGCCTGTGGTGCAGTTGGAGAAATGGTGGCAGATCTTAATCGCTATGGTAAGCGTAGCGCAGTAATCACAGGTGTGGTTGAAGGTGGCGATGCAAATGTTGCAAGAGAAATAAATGAGTGGTGCCTTGCAGCAAATTGCCGACGTCGTTTTAGAGACACAAACATTGCTCAGATTGGCAGACCATATCCTGGCATGATGGATTTATATATCGATGAGTCGAATCTATACAGACGAATGGGGCTTTATACAAAGCAGTTTGATTGGGAAAAGATTTGGGCTATTGCAGATGATATTACAGATGAGTCTGTTATCAAGGCTAAGGCCGAGGATATTCTTGATACATTCGATATCGTTGGTGGCGGCGATGTGGAAAAAGTATGGGAAATGGCAAAGTATGTTGTTGCATTTGAACAGTGGGTTAAGGATGAAAAACTTGGCCTTATAGCATCTCACTACGATGGATTTGCAAAGGGAATTGCAGGCAAGGTGGATAGTCTTCTTATTCCAGCCTTCTCTATGTTGATAAAGCAGGGAACTGCTTGTGCTGTTGAAGGAGATATGAAGGTTGCAATGGCAATGAGTATTTTAAAGACTATCTCTGGAACAGGCCAGTTGGCTGAAATGTACACTATAGATTTTAACGATGATGTTACACTTATAGGCCATTCTGGTTCTGGTGATGCAGCCATCTCTCAGGCGAAGAAGCCAACTATGAAGATGATGGATGTGTTCCATGGAAAGGCTGGAGGAGGATACCTCACACAGTTTTATCCACCTACAGGACCTATCACTTACCTTGGTATCACACAGGATGGAGAAGGTCACTTCAAATTTGTGGTTGCTGAGGGTGTCAACGAGGAAGGAAAGATTCTTCAGAATGGTGACACTATGATGCGTACAAGATTCAGCTGCAGCGCAGCAGAGTTTGTTACCAGATGGAGCGAGACAGGTCCTACACATCATTTTGGTGCAGCAGTTGGACATCATATAGAGACAATCAAAAAAGTAGCAAAGGTATTTAATGTTCCAGTTGAAGTAGTAGTTAGATAAAGGAGTTTTAAAAAGATGAAGGTTTTAGAAGCAAAGTTTGTAGAAGGTTTTATGAGAATGGCTGACGATGGATGGCAGCAGGGCTGGCATGAGCGTAATGGTGGAAACCTTTCTTATAGAATTAAGCCTGAGGAAGTAGATAGTGTAAAGGAAGAGTTCGTAGCAGGCGAGTGGAGAGAAATCGGAACAACTGTTGCAGATTTAGCAGGAGAGTATTTCCTTGTTACAGGCTCTGGAAAGTATTTTAGAAACGTAATCATCGATCCAACAGATTCTATTGGAATCATAGAAGTAGATGAGACTGGTAGCAAATATAGAATCGTGTGGGGATTTGTAAATGGTGGTAGACCAACATCAGAGCTTCCATCTCACCTTATGAACCTTGAGGTTTGCAAAAAGAGAGATGCCGAAATACGTGTGGTATATCATTGCCATCCAACAAATGTTATTGCCCTTACATACGTACTTCCGCTTGAAGATGACATTTTCACAAGAGAAATCTGGGAGATGGCTACAGAGTGTCCAATCGTATTTTCACAGGGAATCGGCGTAGTGCCTTGGATGGTTCCAGGTGGAAGAGATATTGCCGTTGCAACATCTGAAATCATGGCAACAAAGGATGTAGCTGTATGGGCTCACCATGGAATGTTCGTTTGTGGTACTGACTTTGACATTGCATTTGGTCTTATGCATACAGTGGAAAAGGCAGCAGAGGTTCTTGTAAAGGTTCTTTCAATGACAAACAAGAAGCGCCAGACAATCCAGCCAGATGAGTTCAGAGCACTTAATGCACCATTTGGTGTTCAGATTAATGAAGAGTGCTTATACGAAAAGAAGAGCGATATTATTGGAGAAAGATAATGGCAAATTACTATTTAGCAGTAGATATTGGGGCATCTTCGGGTAGGCATATGCTTGCTCATCTTGAAGATGGCAATGTGGTTCTAGAGGAAATCCATCGTTTTTCTAATGGAATGATTGAGGTGGATGGTCATAAGAGATGGGACATTGAGGAACTTTTTAGGCAGATAATTATTGGGTTAAAGAAATGCAAAGAGCTTGGGAAAATCCCAACCTCAATGGGTATCGACACATGGGCAGTTGATTATGTATTGTTAGATGAAAATGATGATGTGGTTCGACCATGCTTTGGATATCGTGACAGCAGAACTACAGGAATGGATGAAGAGGTTTATAAAATTATTCCTCAGGATAAGCTATATGAGCACACTGGGATTCAAAAAGCTATCTTTAACACAATTTATCAGCTTATGGCAGACAAACGGGATGGATATTTGGGTGAAGCAAAAAACTTTTTAATGGTACCAGATTATCTCCATTATTTGCTAACAGGTGTTAAGTCAAACGAGTATACCAATTGCTCTACAACACAGCTTCTCAATCCTGATACTAAGGAGTGGGACTACGAGCTTATTGAGATGCTTGGGTTTAATAAGGACTTATTTGGTGAGATTATGCAGCCAGGCACATCCATTGGCAGATTTTCCGAGGAAGTTAAGGCAGAAGTGGGATTCGATTGCAATGTAGTGCTTCCACCTACTCATGACACTGCTTCAGCTGTATTTGCAGTCCCTAACACATCTGACAATGTACTTTATATTTCTTCTGGTACATGGTCACTTCTTGGTAGCGAAAATATGAACGCTATATGCACCAAAGAAGCAATGGAGGCTAATTTCACCAACGAAGGTGGATATGATGGTAGATTCCGTTTCCTTAAAAATATCATGGGACTTTGGAT
>JAEEGI010006788.1_pt1 | contig 25796 bp, 20 predicted proteins | sample 8958751 | NCBI WGS metagenome assembly JAEEGI01 (sample SAMN16246545, study PRJNA631951) | gut metagenome | biome: gut microbiome; feature: rumen; material: KS-attached | host: Bos | place: Iran: Karaj | collected 2018-10
CCCAATCCCCAATCCCCAATCCCCAATCCCCAATCCCCATTCTTTGATAATATGATTATATTATATTTTATTTTTGTTTAAATTTTTAAATCAATTTATTTTGGAATTTTCCTAAAATATATATTATAGATTATCAACTGTCATTTATTAGCATTAAAAATAATATTATTGAATTATTATTAATTTTTCGTTTATTATTGTAGATATATTTTTTATTTTAATTTATTTAAAAATTTATTGTTTTTTATAATAAGAATTCAAATTACTTTAACAATCAAAAAACCTGAAATATTTAATATAATAAATTAACTTTATTTAAATAACAAGAAAATAAAATTAAATGATCATAAATCTTACCATAATGCAAAAAAATACCAAAAAACTCCATAAAAAATGATAAAATAATTTAATCAGATTTATTGTTTATTTCCTTTCCATTAGTATTAATCATCCATCTTAAGTTTTGATACCATTTAATTAAATTATTAGAAAGAGTTAAACTCATTAAAGAAGTTGGAGTAGGCATTTTATAATCAACTTGATTAAGAGATCTAAAAATAAAATTATCTTTATCTTCCATAATATTATATAAAGATAAATAATTCATAATTCTAACAACATTTTCAATTTCTTTATATTTTTCATCTGAATAATCATCAATACTTGAAGAATAAGAATAATAATTATTGTCGTTATAAAATTCATATTTTTTTTCAACATAATCTCTTTCACTTATTATTATTATTGGTTTATTCATCCAAGTATGAATAATATTAAATCCATTTAACTTATTTAATATTTCATATTTTTTGACTGCTTTATCCCAAATTATTCTTTTTTCTGGAGTTCTAATACAACTGACTATATCTTTTTTAGTTGTTCCTTCTTTAAAGGTGTTTTTTGGAATTATATATCTCATTTTAATTAATGGAAATTTATCTGTTAAATATGATTTTTCTTTTAAATATAATGTTAAACCATCTTTATTATATATTTCTTTATATTCTGAATCTGATTTTTTGTCAAATTCTATTTCTAAAATACCTAAAATTTTTTCTTTTGTTAAATTTAATTTTATTTTCTTTTCGTCTTCTCTGTAATATTTATGTAAAAATATTTCATTTTCATTTATTTCTTCTAATTCTTCTTCTTCTTCGAGTAAATTTTCCTTTTTATTTTTTTTAGAATAAAAACAACAACATAATATTTTACATAAATATTCCATTGAATTAAATAAAAAAAATTTAAAAAATATACATTCAATAAATTAAATATTTCAAATTATAAAAATTAAAATCAAAATAATAAAATAAAATATTTAAATTATAATTAAAAACCTAACAGCATTTCTTAGCCTCCTTTTCAGTTTTTTTTTTTTTTTTTTTTTTAAAGTAAAAGACTTACCTACATCTATATTCTTATGAAAAGTATAATCAGGTTTGGCTTTAATACCTAAATAAATATCACATACTTCATCAAATAATTCTGTAATACCAGTATTATTAAAAGCAGAAGTTAATTTAAAAACAGCATTAATATTTTTAGCAAATAATCTTGCTTCATTTTCATCTACTTTTTCTTCATTATATAAATCATATTTATTAGCAGCAATACCAAAAATAGTATTATGATGAGAATAATTAATTATTTCATTATACCAAAAAGATTTCATTTTTTCAAAAGAATTTCTATTTGTTATATCATATACTAAAATTGCTATTTGAGCTCCTTTGTAAAATATTCTATTTAATGAATAAAACTTTTCTTGACCTGCTGTATCCCATATATTTAATGTTAATTCTTTGTTTCCTCTTATTAATTTTTTACTACTAAATTCTGTTGATGTTGAAACTGGATCTTCTAAAAACTTATTGTTTAAATATACTGATAATATTGTCGTTTTTCCTACATGCATATTTCCACATAATACTATTTTTATACAATTTTCATCTTCTTTTTCTTCTGGATTTGATGTTGACATTTAATTATTTTGTTATATTTATTTACTTTTAAATTATTTATTTTTTTTTTTCATGGAAAAAACTAAAAAAATTATGAGTAAAATTACTAGGAAAAATATACCTTGTATTTTTTCTAATAAATTAAAGCCGAATTTAACTTTTTATCTTTTTGATTTTTTGAATTATGATGATTTATCTAAAATATGTTCAGCTAATATTTATCTTTGTAATTGTTTTAATGAATATCAAACATCATGGGAAAACGAACTAAAAAAAATAAAGCAAATATTTAATTTGGAGATTAATGTAATAGATGAAAATTTGAAAAATTGCATTCAAAAAGAAAGAGTATATAGAATGAAAGATAATAAAGGAAATTTTATAAAATTTACTAAAGAAGGATTAAATATATTTTCAATAATTTATTATGAAAATTGGGTAAAAACAAAAAATGAAAATTGGTTAATAAAAAAATTACCTAATACATATTTTAATGGAAATTGTTTATTTTTGGAAAAACCATGTGGAATAAATATATATTTTACATTTAATCATATTTTAAAAGGAAATTATAAATTATATATTCATCATTCTTTTATAAATATGAAAAATTCAAGATTAATATGTAATATATTTATTGATAATAAATTAATTAATACTATTAATAATTTTCCAAATGAAGAAATGCTTGAAAGAGGAACTAATGGTGATGATAATTTCAGTATTTTAATTGAAGAATTATTATTTGAAATTAAGGAAAATATGTTTCAAGAAAATAAAAAAAAAGATTATTGTATTAAAGTTACTTTCACTAATATTGATTTATTTTGGAAAGCTGGATGGTATATTGATGGAGGAAAATTAATTTCAGATTTATATACATTTAATTGATTTTGATTTTTTTGTATTTTTTTTAACTCAGTAAGTATTATATCATTTTATTTTTCAAAAATAAAATAAAAATTATTTATTATAAATGGTAATTTGTGTGTTTATAATTATTTTTTTTAAAATAAATATTTTAAAAAGCCATTTGGCTATTTAAATTTATAAAAAATAAATAAAAAATAAAAAATCCAAAAAAAAAATGGAAACAATAAATGAATTAGAAAAAATAGATTTTTATAAAATTTACAATATTTATAGAATAAAAAACATAATTGGTTTCCGTTCATATTTAGTATATATTTGGAAAGAATTATCATCAAGAAGTGAAAATGGAAATAAAGGAATAAATAAAATAACATTTGCAAAATACTTTGAATTACCAGGATTAATTCAAGAACAATTATTTTCTATTTTTTCATCTTATTCAAATTGTATTATTGAAAAAAACTTTGTAAATAATATGATGCTTTTATATACTAAAGAATATGAAAATTTAATTTCTTTTGTTTTTAAAATGTATGATTTTAATAAAAACAATAAAATTTCAAAAGAAGATATTAGAGTTTTATTATCATATATTCCTTTAAATAGACCTAAAATAAGCAGTAAAAATCAAAGTGATGAATTTGAAAATAGAATTGAAACTCAAGAAGAATTATATAATAAATTAGATTTTATTTTTAAAGGAAAAAAATATCTAGATGAAAATGAATTTAAATTTATTGTTGAAAACCAAAATTCAGATATTTTTTTATATTTAATTATTTTCATCTTTGAAAAAAGTCCTTTTAATAAAAAGACTATTGAAATTTTAGATAATTTAGAAAAAAGTCAAAATATTAAATCTATTCATTATGAAGATAAAAGTAAATTTATTAAAGGTCCTTCACAAAATACTTTATTTAAACCTAATTATGGTTTACTAACATATTATCAATATATTGAAAATATATGTAAAAATAAACCAAAAAAAACAATTTTAAATTTTAATAAAAATAAAATAGATAATGTTGATATAAGAAATAAAAATAGATTATTATCATATCAATTCACAATGAATAATATTGAAGATAATTTAAATAAAATAATAGGTGATACTTTAGAAAGAGAAAAAAATAAAAAAGAAGAAACAATATTTGAAAGAAAAATTCCTAAAAAACATAACTCATACAAAACAAAAATAAATTCTTTAGTAAATATAAGTAATAATAATATTGATAATAATCATAGTAAAAATACTTTTGACAAAATATCAGATTTAAATGATGAAGAATATAATGAAACATATTTATCTTTTTCAGATGATAATTTTACAGAATCAAGTGAAGAAGAATCTGAAAATATGATTGAAGAAATTCCAGACAAAATAAAAGGAAATTATTCAGGTTATATTTATAAATTAATTGATGAAAAAAAAATGAAAAAATTTTTTTGTGTTTTATGCTTTAAAGACCTATTTTATTATAAAAAAATAAATGATCTTGCTTTTGTTGCAATTAATAATTTAACAAATATAAATTATAAAATAGAAAATGAAATAATATTTAAAGATAAATTATTATATAGAATAAATTTAATATCATCAGAAAAAATAATATCATTATTTATTGAATCAAAAGATGAATTATTATCTTTAGTAAATAACTTAGAAAAAGCAATAGTAAAATACATAAATATAAAAGAAAAATATGAATTAAAGAAAACAATAGAAGAAGGAAAATTTGGTTTAATAAAAAAAGGAATTAATAAATTAACAAATGAAGAAGTAGTAATTACAATAATGTCAAAAGAAGATATGAATTTTTTAGATATAACTCAATTAAGAAATGAAATAGAAATATTAAAAATAATAAATCATCCATATATAGGGAAAGTATATGATATATTTGAAAATAGTGATAATTACTATAAAATAACTGAATATTATAAAGGAAGTGATTTACTATCATATTTTCAAAAAAGAAAAAATAAATTATGTGAAAAGAGAGTATCTGAAATAATAAGGGAAATCTCAATAATAATATATTATTTACAACAATATGGAATAATTCATGGTGATTTAAAACCAGAAAATATATTAATGACTGATGATAGTGAAAATGCAGAAATTAGATTATTAGATTTTTTTTCTGGTCAATTTATTGGTCAAGGTGATTATTTTGGTTATGGTATTGGAACTCTTCCTTATTCTCCTCCTGAATTTTTATTAAAAAAACCAATTAATAAGCAAATTGATTTATGGGCTCTTGGTGTTATATCTTATTTTTTATTATCTGGAAATTTACCTTATTATGATCATTTTAATAATTATAATAATAATAATAGTAATGATAATTATTTCTATAATTATAGTTTTCATAATGAAGAAATTAATGATGAAAATGTTAAAGAAGTTGAAAAAAAAATTTTAAATGAAGAAGTTTCTTTCCCTGATAAATATTGGAAAAATATTTCTGAAGAAGCAAAAAATTTTGTTGAAGGTATATTTTTTTTATATAATATTTTAGGTTTGTTGAAAAAAAATCCTAATGATAGAATGAATATTAAAGAAGTTTTAGAACATCCTTTTATTCAAATTAATTGTGAATGTCCTATTCAATCTTCCAAATGTAAAGTGATTGTAAAGGATAATAAAAGAAGAATTAAAGAAATTCCAAATGGAGAAATTTTTAAACTTTATTCTTCTCCTCATTTAAAATTCCTTTGCCTTGGTAATGAAAAAATAGAAAAATATTTTGTTTTTGATGATGATAAAATTCATAATATTAGAAAGAAAAATAGTTTTATTAATGTTCCGAAAATTTGTAAAAATAATTTAATTTCCTATGAATGAAAAGAAATTATAAAAAAAAAAATTAGTATTTTACTTTAAAAATGAAGTTTTTAAATACATTACAAATTGATAATTATATGAAAAATATAAAAAAAGATATAATAATAATGAGAATCGATATTTGTAAATTCGATCAAAAATTGGTTTTTATGTGAAATTGACTTTTTTTAGTTTTTTTTGTAGAATAAATGTAATTATAATATAGAATAAAGTTTTTTATAAGGAATAATAAAAATAAATTTAATTATATTGAAAAACTTTTTAAATCAAAATTTAATGAATGGGAAATTTTAAATTAATTTAAAAAATAAAATGTAAACATAGATATTTTTTAAAATATTTTCCCCAATAAAATAGACTTATATATTTAATTCTCTCAAAATAAAAATATTACAAATAGAACCATATATAAAATCACACTTTATAAGAATCATTTAATTTTTTTTTCTAAACTTTTAATATCATATAACAACTTTTCATAAACTTTAATTTTTTTTCTTTTTCCAATTTCAAATTTAAAAATTTCATATAACTCCTTAATACTAAAAGAAAATAAAGAAATTAATTGGTTTTGATTATCATTTTGTTCAATTAATTCCTTATTATTTTCCAAATAATTATTAAAATTATTAATAATAACATTATTTACATTTTTAATATTATCTTTTATTGTTTTTAAGTAATTTATAATTAAGCTTTTAATTGAATCTACTTTAAAATCATTACATAAATCATTATATTTATTTTCAAGAGAAGAATTTTCATTATTTTTTTTATCTGATAAAATAAATAACATATTTAAAAATTTTTTATTTATTTCATTTGATTCATCTTTTAATTCATTTTCTTTTTCTTTTGTTAAGAAATTTAAAACTGAAGTTGAAGTTAAACTTGGTAAATCAAGATTATCAGAATTAATTTTTTTTAATTGTTTTTCATAATCTTTTTTACAAGTATTTAATATATTTTTGGTATCAAATTCATTAAATAAAGAATGATTTAAGGTTTTTATTTTTAATTTATCATCAAAAGATAATACTTTAGATTTCATTAAAATTCTCAAAGCTTTTTCTTTATTAGTTATTATTTTAATTTTATGAATGCTTTTAATTTGAGGAATACTTTTTTCTTTTTTATGTATACTAAGATTACGTGAATTATTAATATTATTAATATTAATTTTATTATAAGAATTCTCTTCAAATAATTTTTCAGGATATAAATTATTAATTTCTGAATTTCCTTTTCTTCCATTTTTTTCAAAATAATGTTCAAAAGCATCATTATTATTATTATAATATTTATCCTTATTATTAGTATAAATCATTTTATTATTGTCATTAATATTTGTAGAAACATAACCATTGTCTAAATTGAGTTTATTAAAATTTAAATTTTGACCAAAATTAAAATTTTTATTAAATCCTCCTTTAATAATAGGATAATTAGGTTGATTAAAAGAAAATCCTTCAATTATTCCTTGTAATTGAGTAATAAATTCTCTTTTCATTTCTTCTATTTCATTACATAATAAAGAACATTTAACGGAAAAATGTGTAACTGTCATATCTATATATTGCTTTAATTGAGAGTTTTTTGTTACATTTATATTACTTGATTTTGATATTTGATAATATTCATTTCCTCCTAATCTTTTTATATTTTTTGATTGATATCTTTTACTGTTGTTACCTATTATTTCATTGAAATTTCCCTTCTTTTTTGAAACTATCATTTGAAATTTTCCTGTTTTCATTTTTTTATATCTTTAATATTTTTTATTATTAAGTTATGTATTTGTTAAATATATATTTATTAATTATTTTTATTTTTTTCAAAATTCAAAAAAAAGAAAAAAACTTATATAAAAAAAGATAATAAAAAGCAAGAAAAAAAAGAATAAAACAGAACAAAAAACCTTCAATAAAGAACCTTATATAAATAGTAATTATTTACCTATAATATTTTTTTAAAATAAATTCTTCTTTAATACTTTTAAATACTTCATCAACAGGTTTCATAGCATCTACTCTAATAAATTTATCAAGAACTTCAAAATCGATAAAAGTAGGTTTAGTTTCTCTTTGAAACTTTGCAATTTTTTTTTTAGCCTCCTCTTCATTAATTTCATCATCTTGATTATGTAATTGTCTTTCAAGCATAACTTTTGCAGGAATATCAAAATATAAAACAGTATATAATTCAACAAAATGTTCATTAGTTTGTTTAAACCATTCTTCAACATCTTTTTGTGTTCTTGGAAAACCTTCTAATAAAACTTTATCTTCGTCTAATTTTTTAACTACTAATTGAATGAATAAAACTATATGTTGAGATTCAATTCCTTCTTCTCCACTTTCACTATATATTTTATTTATTTCTTCCCAATTTTGAACTATATGAAGTTTTATTACGTAATGAATTATTTCAGGAATTGTTAATAAACGAAATCCAAATTCTTCTGCTAATTTCTTACATTGTGTTCTTTTCCCACTCCCTGGACCTCCTACTACAAATACATAACGGGTTTTTTCTAAAAGTTCAATTTCAGATTTGTTTTTTATTTCTTTTTTTGATCCTCCACATCCCATTTTTTATTTTTTTTTTTAATTTTTTTGAATTTTTTATCAATTGTAAAATACATATTTAAAGGAAATTAAGTAAAAAATAATAAATTATTTACTCTATTGAAAAAAGTAGTTCAAGTAATGATTCGATAATAATTTATTGAAAGAATTCTTTTATTTCTTAATTTTTTTAAGTTAAATCGATGTATATAATGATTATAAATAGTAAATTCTTTTAATTAATTATTACATATAAAGATAATTGTAAAATTTATATTAATAAATTGAAAAATAATTCTAAATGATTAAAATAAAAATTATTCATATTCCGATATTTATTAAATAAATAATTTTTTATAAATTATATATTAAAATGAAAAGTAATTCAGATAGTTTTAAAATTGATAATTCTTATCAAAACTACAACTCAATGAACACAAAAGAAAATAATAATTATATAGAACAAGAATATAATGAATTAATTAATTCAAATGATAATGATATTTATGAAAAAAAGAATTCAATTAGGAGTGCTGAAGAATTGAAATACGAAAAAAATAAAAATTTTCCTATTTCAAGAGATTATATTGATAATATTAATATAATGAGAACTTATAATCAACAAAGTGAAAAAAATCCATATAAGAAAAATAAAAAATATGAAGATTTTAATATTGAAAGTGAAAAATTAAATATTAATGATTTAAATGAATATATTGAATCTGAAAATAAAAAATATGAAAAAGAATTAAAAGAATTAAAAGATTCAAATAATAACTCATATAAGAAAAAAGATAAGAAAAATAATAATGATAATAATTTTAATATAACAATAAGAAAAAAGAATAATTTTACTTTTGGAAAACCAGAATCAGATTATAAAAATTTATCAACAAATTTTTTATCAGAAAATTCTCAAAATAAAACAAGTAAAACTTCTACTAATAAATATTTAATTATTCAACCAAGAAATTCTCCTGTTTTCATAGAACTTGAATTTTCTAAAAATACTTTGAAAAATATGAAAGGAAAAAATAAAAAAAATAATCATTCAAGTCCAAAAATAAATAAAAATCAATTATTCAAAAATACAATTAATGATATTTTTAATGGAAATAAAGACCCAACATTTTTAAAAAATGATATTCAAAAAATTCTTGATTCAAAAAAAAAAAATAAAGAAAATAAAAAAGATAAAAATTATCATAATTTAAAAACAAAATCTCATTATTTCTTTAATAACACTTACAATTATTTAACTTTAAATAATCCATTTATTGAAAATTCATATTTAAGAACTGAAAGCAATAATTTATTAAAGAAAAATTATTCAAAAAATTTCGATTTCTCTAATTATATTAAAAAACATTCTTTAGATGCAATTGCTCCAAAAAATAATTTTAATAAAAATCAGATGTTTTATAAAATTATAAATAACCAAAAAATATCTTTTTAAATATCTTAACTAATAAACTTTTTTTTTTTCAATAAAAAATATCAAAAAAAAATCAATAATCTTTTTTAAATATAGTTTAAAAATTTGAAAAATAATAAAATGAAATCTCAAAAAAAAAAATCAATAGAAACAATAAAAAATTCCAATGAAATAACAGAAAAAATAATAGAAGATTATTCATTAAAACAAAAACAAGAAAAAAAAGAAAATGAAGAAAAATGGGAAAAAATAGAAACAGTAATAATAAAAAAATATAATAATTTTAAACCAGGTTCAAAAATAATATCATTTGATTTAGATGATACATTAATAACAGAAAAAGGGAAAAAATTTTCATATAATGAAAATTTTCCAAAAGATTATAAAACAATGTATGATGAAAAAAAAATGAATGAAATATTAGAAGAATATTCAAAAAAAAATTATATTTTTATAGTTTTTTCAAATCAATCAATAATAAGTTTAGGAAAAATAAATGAAGATTTATTTAAAGAAAGAATAGATAATATATTTAAAAATAATTTTAAATATCCTTTTCTTTTCTTAGCTTCAACTACAAAAGATTATTATAGAAAACCATCAATTGGAATGTTTGAAATATTTGAAAATACATTAAATAATAATATTAAAATTGATAAAGAAAATTCTTATTATATTGGTGATGCTGCTGGAAGAGAAAAAACAAAAAATAAAAAGAAAGATTTTAGTGATTCAGATTATAAATTTGCTTTAAATTGTAATTTAAATTTTTTAACTCCTGAAGAATTTTTTTTAAATGAAAAACAAACTATTCCTAAAATTAAAGAAGATTATCATATTTATGATAATAATAATAATGATCATATTAAATTTAATGATAAAAATAAAGAAATGATTATTTTAATTGGTGCTCCTGGAAGTGGGAAATCAACTTTTTGTGAAAATTATTTAAAAAATTATATAAGAATAAATCAAGATAATTTAAAAAATAAAAAAAAATGTTTTGAAAAAGCAATTGAAGCAATAAAAGATAATAATAATATTGTTATTGATAATACAAATCCTCAAAGAAATATTAGAGAAGAATATATTAAAATTGCTAAAGATAATAATTATAAAGTTAGAGCTTTTATTATGAAAGTTAATAAAGATTTAGCTTTTCATTTAAATAATTTAAGAATTATTAATCATGAAAGAAAACATTTTTCTGAAGCTGTTAATCAAATTCCTATTCATACTTTTTTTAAAAATTATGAAGAACCTAAAATTAATGAAGGCTTTGATGATATTGTTCAAGTTAATTTTGTTCCAGGTCCTTTTCAAAGTGAAAAAGATAAAGAAATTTTTTATATGTTTAGTTAAGATTTTTTTTTAAGTTTATTTTTTTAAATGTAAAAACTATAATGATTTAATTTCATTTTTTTGCTATTGTTATTATTATAATATAAAATACTTTTGTTTTATTCATTTATATTATTTGAATCTGTTACTATATTTTCATTTAATGCTTTTTGATATTGCTCATTTAATTCTGATTTATATTCATTTAATTGATTTTCTAAAATTTTTATTCTTTCTTCTAAAGCTTGATTTTCAGCAACCAAAATTTTATTTTGATTTTTAATATTTGAAATTTCTAAATCTTGTTCTTGCTTAATTATTTCTTTTTCTTTTTCTTTAATATTTTCTATAAAATATTTATCACTTATAAAATATAATGATGTTGATTGTCTTATTAAATTACTATCATCAAATCTTGTTTTATTATTAAAATTAAATTGATAAGTATCTAATATACTTTTCATTTCTGATATTTTTTTTATTAATTCATCAATAAATCTCTTTAATTCTTCTTCTTTATTTAAATTATAATTTTGTCTTTTTAAAACAAAATTATCTAAAACTTCTTTTTGATTAGAATTGTTAATTTTACTCTTATTAACATTACTCTTACTACTACTGTTATTATTATTATTATTATTATTATTATTATTACTTAAAATATTATTATTATTGTTTTTAAATATATTATTAATATTCGAATTCATTTGTTCAAACTGTTCAAAATTTTCTTCAGTATTTTCAATATCATTTGTATTATAATTACTAGTAAAATTATAATTCATAGGTTGAAACATTTGTCCTTTTAATTTTTCCCCTCCATTTTTAATAAAATCTTCTTCATAATTTAAAGGAATAGAATTATCAGAAAAATCTTTTTTATTATTATTTCCTTTATTAAAATAATTTAAAACAATTTCAAATTTTTCATCAATCAATTCACCAGAAAGATGAATGTATAAGACTTTTTGAGTGGGTAATTTATTATAATTATATTTGATTTTATCTTGAATAACTAAAGGAATTTTTTTGGCTTGATTCACTCCTAATCTTATAGTACTTTCTCCAACAAATAATTTATTTCTATCACTTGATCTTAAAGTAAATACAATTGGAACATTACAAGTATTATATATTGAAATATTATCTTTATATAATTTCCCAGGAATAAAATTTTGTATTGTTATATTCCCTGGAATCACAGTTATTAAGTTAGGATGAAGTATTTGATTATTCGACATTTAAATTTATATTTTAAAAATTCTAAAATTTAATAATTATTTTTTTGCAAGAACCTAAAAAAATTGATTTTAATAAATAAAAAAACATAAATATTAAATAAATAAATATATTTAATAATGTCAGAATCTAAACAAAAAATTGTAAGTCCAAAAAGATCATCTTTAAGAAATTCCACAAATAATTTAAATATAAAAGAATATATAATTCACAAACCACAAAAAAGAAATAGTGTAAGTTGGAATATGGGAGGAAAATTAAATTTGGATAAAATGAAACCTAATTTTAAAGAAAATGAAAATCCAAACAACGAAGAAAAAGAAACTGAAGAAAGAAATAAAAAATTTAAAGAGGCTAGAAGAAGAAGTGTTATTAATGAATTTACTCTTGTTAAAGAAATGCTTTCTAAAAATCAAATTGCTGTTGAAGAAATTGAAGATGATGATGAAATTAAAAAAAATACTGAAAAAAATTTAGAAAATGGAAAAAAAGCTTTAAATATGAAAGATAGTGATTCTGAAAGTGAAAGTTAAATAATATTATTATTAAAAGTAAGAACAATAGAAAAAATATTTTTACTCTTTTAGTATGTTATTCATATATTTTTATTTTTTATTTAATTATAAAAAATTAATTTTATCAAAAAACGGAAAAATTGTGTAACAATTCATAATAATAATATTGATAATAATAATATAATGAAGATTATATAGAAAATGAATCTTCCAATATTAAATAAATCTGATTTATATTTAATGAAAATTCTTTTAACATTTATAAATTATATATTTAAATAGTTATTATAATAATAATCATTATAACTAAATTTAGTTAATATATTATATATATATAATATTTAGGTTATAGAATAATATTTAATATTTTTTTTTATGATACTGAATTAATAATTTACTTCTTTTTTTTTCATTTATATTATTATTATTTTTTTCAAAATCTTCTTCTCTTTGTTCTTTGGTTAGAACATAATAACCTTTTTCTTGAAATTTATTATTTTGTTTAATAAATCTTTCATGATCTTTTTCTGCTTTAATTTCATATTTTTCTTTAATGTTTTCATCTAAAAAATTCCATTCTTTAGCAAGAAAAACTAAAATTTCTCTATTATTTAAATCAGGATAATCATTTTTAAACAAATCAAATTTTTCAGTGATAAAAAATTGAAAAGAAGTTTTTGGTCTTTTAGGTAAATCATATATTCTATATTGTAATTTATTCATTTTTTTTTCATATTTAATTTTATCTTTTTCAGCTTCAATTTCAAATTTTTCTTTTTCGTTTTTACTTAATTTCTCCCATTCTCTTTTACACATATTTAAAAAATTATCTCCTTTATCATATTTTTTTCCTTTCATTGAAGCTATAAAAAAATTATATGCAGTTTTAGGTTTTTTAGGAAGATTCTTTTTAAAGTTTTTTTTATATAATAATTTTTTATAAATAAAACATAATCTTATTTTTTTTGCTTTATTTAAATATTCATCTTTTTCTTCTTTTGATAATTTATTCCATAATATTCTTCCTTCTTTAAATATATTTTTTTTACCTTGGAAAAAACCTTCTTTTGCTTTTTCACTTAAAAATATTCTATATGCTCCAATTGGTTTTTTTGGTTTTATTACATTTTTTTTTTCAAATAAATTTTTTATTTTCTTTCTTTCTGATATTATTTCATTTGCATAATCTTCATATTTTTTTCTTTCATTTTTATCCATTTTTTCCCATTTATTTTTTAAAAATTTAAAATCAGGAATTTCTTCTTTTTTTTCTTTTGAATCTGATATTGATTTATATATAAATATAACATATGATTTTATGTATTTTATAGTTTTTATTTTTTCAATCCAATTTTCAGGGTTTATTATTTTATTATTATATTTTAATTTTTCTTCTTCAGACATTTTTTTCCAATTTTCATAAGCCTTTTTTTTTATTTCTTTTATTTCTTCATTATTAAAATATTCTTGTATTAAAGAGTTATAATAAATTTGAAATGAATTTGAATTTTCATTTTCTTTACTTAAAAAATATTTTTTAAATGTTTTAAAATCTTTTTTATATTTTTCCTTTTCTTCTTTTGAAATTTTCATATATTTTTCTTTTTCTTTTGAAGTTATTTTTTGCCATTTTTCAGAAAGAATTTTAAATATTTCGATTGGTTTTAAATTAGATTTATTAATTTTTTCTTTAGAAAAATTATTCATAATATATAAGGAATAAGCAGAGCGACCATGTTTAAGATTAATTTCAGATATAATATCATCTTTATTATATTCTTCGTCTAATTGAAAATTGTTTAATTCATTTTTCATATTTTAGATTAAATTTTTCACTTCAATTAAAAAATTAAAAATAAATAAAAAAAATAAATGTTTTTATTTACTTAAAATTCCTAAATTAAAAAATAAACTAAATAAAATAAAAAAAATCAAAATAAAAAAACTAAAAATGAATAAAAATAGTGATAAAAATCATAAAATAAAAGCATAAAAAATCAAAAAAGACGTAATAAAATTAATAGAAGAAATATCTTCTAAAAAATCCAGGACTTCCATCAGGTCTCCTGGAATGTCTGATTAAAAATTTAACAATTTCTCCATAATAAAAATGAGTAACATGAAAAGCTAAAGTAATAAAATAATGTTCAACTCTAATAGCTCTAGTTCCAAAAGCAGTATTTAATCCAGGAACAAAAAGAATAAGACAAATTAAAATAAATTCCCAGACAATACTTCCAACTAAATACCAATTATCCATTTTATGTTTAAACATACTTAACTCTTTGGTTCTATAATTAAAACTATTGGCAAATTGCATTATTATAGCAGAAAGTAAGAAAGCACCATTTGAATGTCTTAAAGCTTCAATTCTATAACAAACATAATCATCATAACTTTGTCCTCGAGAATCGAAATGACAATCACCCCAAAAACTTTCTGGTTTATCAGGATAGAATAATCTTAAATCATAATGTAAATCTGAATCTCCATTCCAATTAGGTTCTCTTCTCTTTGATTTAACATATATATCATAAGAATCACCATATAATCCCAGTAAATCCGCATATTTACTTAGAAATGCACGAGAATTTCCTTTGAAATCACTATCATATGGATTATAATAATCTTGACTTGCTGGTTCTATTCCTTTTGAAAAGGAAAAAAATGGTAAATTAGATGCACGGAAACCATAATCATTTAATATTACAAAATATGTTAAAAAACATGCGAAAGTTTCTAATATTCCTGTACATAAATATCCAAATAAAAATAATTCTGCTGTACATAATTTCTCTGTTTTACAGTTTCTAGGTGGACGTTCCATTAATCCTGTTTCTGGATGCTCGTAACTTTGAGTTAAATTTGGGAAAACATCACTTCCAACATCAATACATAATATTAATATTGTCGACATTGGAAGAGGAATTTGAACAACGACAAAAGCTAAAAATGGTATTAATTCAGGCATATTTGAACTCATATTATATCCTATAATTTTCTTTAAAATATCAAAAATTACTCTTCCTTGTTTTATTCCTTTTATTATATTTGGGAAATTATCATCTAATAATAAAATATCAGCTGCATCTTTTGCAACATCAGTTCCTACTTTTCCCATTGCAATTCCAATATCAGCTTTTTTAATCGCAGGTGAATCATTAACTCCATCTCCAGTAACAGCTACAATATGAGATAATTGTTGACAGGCATTTACAATAGTTAATTTATTTTCTGGTGATGTTCTAGCAAAGACAACATCTCTTTTCATAATCCAATTACGTAAAAATGAATTTTTACTAGGATTATCATCACTCATTAAGGAATCTTTATCTAACATAGCTTGAAGACGAGTACCTTCAATAATGATAGTATTACTTTTAGCTTCAGCATCTTCTAAAGTGGGTAAATTTTCTCTTCTTTGGATTAATTCAGGAGTATCATCAATATCACTAATAATTCCTATTTGATGTGCAATTGAAGCAGCTGTTAATGATTGATCACCTGTTACCATAATAACTTTAATTCCAGCTTTATGACATAATTCTATTGCTTCTTTTACTCCATCACGAGGTGGATCCTCCATTGCAACCATACCTGCGAAACATAAACCACGAAGTGGGAAATTCACTACTGGATCTTCTCCTTTTTTTCTCTGATGAGTTTTATCACTTTTCTGTAATTTAAATTCAAAATCTGGAGGAAAATCCTTTTTTGGTAATTTCATATATGCAAGTCCTATTACTCTCTCACCTTTTAAAGCGAATACTTGGTTTGCTTCTCTGAATTTTTCATTGAATGTATCATCCATTGGCATTTCAATTCCATTTAATAAATATGTAGAACAACGAGCCATTATTCTCTCTGGAGCTCCTTTCATTGCTAATATAAATGATTTATCTGGGGCTTGTCTCATGAAACATGCATATTTTAAATCCGAACTAAATGGTATTGATACTGGATTATCATTTTGGAAAAGAAGAGGATATTCATTTCTTGTTTTTTGAATTGGTTCTATTTTCTCAAAAAATTTAATTATTCCACTTTCAGATGCATCTGTATTTGTATATCTATCATCTATATTTGATTCGTATTCTTTCATATATTGAGGAGAATATTTTTCTCTTAATTTTTCCTTTAAATCTTTTAATTCTTCAATTGTTGCTTCGGGATGTTCTTTCTTATATCTATTTATATCTTGTGTTATTGGAAGATAGTCTTCTGGAGTTGAGGTAATAAATTCACCTATTGAACCACAAACTCCAGCAAATTTAAATAAATTAAATGAATGATCGGTAATATCAAACATTTCCATAGGAATATCTTGATTATCAGCATTTCTTAAATTTCTTTGATCTTCTCTAGTTTTCTTAATTTCCAAATCATAAAAAACATGAACAACAGTCATTTTATTTTTAGTAAGAGTTCCAGTTTTATCAGAGCAAATACAAGTAATACTTCCTAAAGTTTCAACACTTTGTAAATTTTTAACCATTATATGTTTCTTAAGCATTTTCTTAGCAGTAATAGCCAAAGCAACAGTGACAGTAGAAATAAGTCCTTCAGGAACATTAGCAACAACGATACCAAGAGAGAAAATAACATTAGTGATTATATCATATCCAATACCAAGAGCAATAAAGAAGAATAATAACCCAGAGCAAATAGCAACTAAAGCAATCCAAAAGATAAAATTATTAATTTCCCTTTGAAGAGTAGTTTCCCCAGAAGTAGCATTAGAAGCTAAATCAGCTATTTTTCCCATGAAAGTTTCAGAACCTATTTTAATACAAACTCCAACCCCAGAACCTTCTTTACAATTAGTAGAAAAGAATGCTAAATTAGTAGCTTCCAAAGCATTTTCTCTTCCTTTCTCACCACATTCCTTAGTAGCACCTACAGCAATAGATTCCCCAGTTAAGGGACTATTATCAAATTGTAAATCTCCATTAATAGTGAATATTCTTAAATCAGCAGGGACTTTCTCACCCATGTGAATATGAACTACATCACCTTTAACTACATTTTGACTGGGAATGGTTTGTTCTTTCCCATCTCGAGTAACTATAACAGAAGCAGCATTAAATGATTTGAATGAATCAATAATATCAGAACTTTTTTCATTTTGAAAATAAGAAAACATTCCTGTTAGTAATATAATAATAGCAATAACAACTCCTAACCACATATTACTTAAATCTTCAGGATTTAAACTATATGCTATAAAAGATAATATTGCGGCAATCCATAATAATATAGAAAATACAGATGTAATTTCAATTATATATTTTACTATTCCTGGAACTTTCTTTGGTTCTGGTAATGCATTTGGACCATATGTTTTTTGACGTAATTCTACTTCTTCTTTTGATAATCCATTTTCTAAATATTCTCTTTCTAAATCATTTCCCATTTTATTTATGTAATCTAATTGAAATGATGTTAAATTTTTTGGTAATGCTCCTTCTTCTAATTCTAATATTTTCTCAGGAATTTTATTATAATCTATATTAACTGTTGGAAATGTTTTTGATATTTGATTTTTATCTAAAAAAATTTTTCTCATATTTTCAAAAAATGATAATTTTGTTAATTTTTGATCTTTCCAATCACCAACTCCAGCGCCTTTAATTTTATCATTTAAACCATCACTTTTACCTTTTTTCCCAGATCTATATCTTTCATATTTTTTGTCGAAAGGATCTTTCTCTCTCTCTTCTTGATCTTCTAATGCTTTTTTAGCCATTTCTGCTTGCAAATGATATTCTGAATATTTTTTTTCAATCAATTTCATTTCTTTTGGAGCTGGATTTGAATCTATTTCTTCTATCTCTATGTCCATTTGATTTTTTAAATTATAATTTTTTCTTAAGGATTTATATTAAAGAATTTTATTTTTTATTTTTTTTTAATTTTTATTTTCACGGTTTTTATTTTTTAGAAAGGGATTTAATAATAAAAAATATTAAATTCAAAAGGAAATTAATAAATAAAATATATTAATATATGATACAATATTTCAAATTATTTTTTCTATAATATATCCTTTAATTTTTTGTGTTTATTTTAGTTAATTTAAATTTCATGATTCATTTTCTTTAAATTCTTTTATATTATTGAGCATTTTTATATTTTTGATTAGAATAAATTTTGAAATATCATAAATGAAGAAATTCACATATTATTTATTTTGTGACAATTCAACTAAGTAATTTTTCCAAAATTTAGTGATTAATTTTGATGAAAAAAAGAATAATTTATTAATTATTTATTTGTTCATAAAAATATTTAGATAAATCTAAAAATAAAATCATTAACTAAAAAAATTAAAAAAATCAAAATTTCTTAAACATTAATAACTAAAAAAACATTTTTTTTCAAAAAAAGAAAAAATTTCAAAAAAAATTATTAAAAAACCCGTGGTTAAAATAAACAAATGAAAAAGCCATTTTCAAAAAAAAAAAAAATATACCCAAAAAAAATTTTTTATAATTTTAATTATTCATCATCTCCTTTACTTTTAATAACCTTAAAACTACACATTAAATTTTCATCAATAACCATCATAGCTCCAGCATTATCAAATTCTCCGCAATAATTAGGAGCACTAAAGACAGTGACTAATTCTCTATCTCCGAAAAATTCATATCCTTCTTCAACGACTTGATGAGCTCTACAAATAAGATCTAAATCATTTTTTTCTAAAAATTTCTTTAACACATTTTCATTAAAAACAACAGAAACTCCTCTATCATTAGGTCCCCATCCATCACAATTCATATCAGGATCACTCCAAAGTAAATCACATAATAATCCTTCTTCTGGAACATCAGTTGGTCTCATTATTTTCTTTAATTGTTCTACATTTTTTAATTCTGGAGATAAACCACCATGCATTAATAATATTTTATCATCTATTGATGCTGCTATTGGAAGACAATTAAATACATCAATGAAACTTTTCCATATTTTTAAATTATATCTTTTCTTACATTCATCATAAAAACCATAAATTCTATTTATTGAAGCACATTCATGATTTCCTCTTAATAAAAAAAAGTTTTCATCATATTTAATTTTATAAGCTAAAAGTAAACATATTGTTTCTAAAGAATATTTTCCTCTGTCTACATAATCGCCTAAAAATAAATAATTTGCTTCTGGAGGAAATCCTCCTGCTTCAAATAATTTTAATAAATCAGGATATTGTCCATGTGTGTCTCCACATACTGAAATTGGACTTTCTAGTTCTAAAAATGTTGGTTGTGACATAAATATTTCTTTAGATTTTGTTATTAAAAATTTTATCTCTTGCTCACTTAAGTTCACCTCTTTTGATCCTGGCTTACTAAATAATATTATTTATATATTTTTTCTACTTTTTAACTGATAGAAGCTTCTCTATTATTTTGTCAAGGGATGGCTCTTTGGAAACCATTTTATTTTTTTTGTTTTTTATATTTTTTTTTTTTTTTTTTTCTTGGGTTTTAGTTTTTTTTTTATTTATTATTTATAATTCTTATTATTTTTTTTTTATTTTCATAATTTTTGAAATTTATTTTTATTCAATTTTAAAAGTAAGTAAAAAAATAAAAAAATGCAAAATAATGAAAAATATGAGAATTTAATTCAAAGCAAAAAAAGCATTAAAGCTCCTTTAATAAAAGTAGTTTTAATAGGAGAGAGTGGAGTAGGAAAAACAACAATGATTCATTGTTATGTTTCAAATGAAAAAGTGAAAGAAGATTATAAACAAAGTGTAGGTATAGATTATTTAGTAAAGAAAATAAAATTAAAATCAGATTTAACAATAAGATTTGAAATAGTAATTTTAAATAATATTATTATTTTTAGTGGGATACTGCAGGAAATGAAAAATTTAGAACAATGATTTCTTCTTATTATAAAGGAGCTCAAGGAATAATTTTATTATTTGATTCTACTAATTTAAAATCTTTTTATTCTTTAAAAAATTGGTTAAAAGAAATTAAACAATTTGCAAATGACAATTGTATTAAATATTTAGTTTCAAATAAAATTGATATTAAAGTTGAAGATAATTCACTTAATAGTTCTAATTGGACTATTAATGAAGATGTATTATTTAATTTTATATAATATTTATTTTAAAAGGATGTTGAAAAATTTTCAAAGGAAAACCAAATGAAATATTTTAAAGCTTCTGCTTTAAATAATATTGGAGTTCAAGATATTTTTGATAATTTAATCGAAGATATTATTAAATCTCTTGATGATGAAAAATTTCAATTTAGAAGTGAAAGTATTAAATTAGGTTATTTAAATAGTCAATATTTTAAAGGAAATGAAAATTCTATTGTTGTTGATAATCCTTTTTTTAATCAAAATAATTTATCTTCTAATAATAATAATTGTTGTAAATTATAAAAACAGTAATTTATTATTTATGAAAAATATATTTATTTATTTTAATAATGATAATTTATATTTTTAATAAATTTAAAATAGATAATGTAAATTATAAATATTAATTAAAATTATAAAAATTAATGTCAAAAAAAAAGAAATATTCTTTTAAGTCAAAATCAGAATCTGAAATAACTAATTTTATAAGTTCAGATTTTGAAAAAGAAAAGAGATTTAATAGATTATATTCTACAGACTTTAATATAATTCAATTTGAAAATAGTTCAAGAAGTATAATTAAAAATAATCAAAGCTTTTTTACATACATCTTACCTTCTTTTAGGTTTGCCTTGGGCTAAAATATATGATTTTGCAAATTTAAAGAAAAATAAAAATAAGGAAATCAAAAATAAAATAAAGAATAAAAATAAAATTAAACTATTTGAAAGAAATATTACAGTTTATGATATAAAATGTAAAGGATGTAATGATACAATTTATATTTTAAAATATTCTTTTGATAAAATTTTAGAAAAAACAAATATTTCTCAAAAAAATTTAAATGAATATATTGATTTCCTTATTGTAAAAAATAAAAAACATTACAGTATTAATTCAATGAATGAATTTTTTCAAAAAAATAAAACATTAAAAGAAAAAGAAGAAGAAATAAAAGAAGAAAATATACAAAATAATAATATACTATTGTTTGAACAAAATTTACATTTTGGAAATGAAAAATCAGAAAAAATTCAAATAATAGATACAATAAATGAAGAAAGTGAAAACAATAATATTTTAAAAAGAAATGAATCAAAAGAAGAATTAATAAATAGTAGGTTAACAACTCAAGAAGATTTAGATTCTTTAAGAAATGAAATTATTGAAAGACCAATTAAAATAAGAAGAATAATTTATAGAGTAAGAAAATTTAGAATTAAAAAAAATATTAAATAAATAGGTTTATAATTTTTATAAATATAAAAACCTTTTATTCATAAATTTATAAATTAACTTAAATATAATAGTAAAATAATATAAACAAAAATATTATGTCAGAAATCATTACAGAAGAAGAAAATATAAAAAATTTAAATAGTCGAGTTTTAAAAGGAAATACAACATCAAAGCAGAAAACCCAGAAAAATTTAAATTTTAAGCATTTAATAGCAAATAATTATGTAATATTAAATTTAATAGGCGCTGGTTCATTCGGAAAAATATATTTATCATATAATTTAAGAGATAATATAGAAGTAATAATTAAAAAAGAAAAATGTTCTGCATTGAATGAAAAAAAACCACCTCAATTGAAAGTAGAATCAAAAATTTATACAACATTATTAAATATATCAACAAAACAAGATTTAACTGGAAATATAGCTTTACCACAAGAAACAGTTATTGGAGTTCCTAAATTTTATGGAATGGGAATATTAAATGATAATTCAGGATATTATATGATCACTGAATTTTTAGGACCAAATTTAATAGATTTATTTAAATATTGTGCAATGAATAAATTTACTCTTTCAACAGTTTGTTTATTAGCAATTCAAATGATAAATAGAATTGAATATATTCATAATCGTGGTATAATTCATCGAGATATTAAACCAGAAAATTTTTTAATTGGACATAGAAAAAATGCTAATGTTATTCATTTGATAGATTTTGGTTTAAGTAGAAAATATATAATGAAAAAAAATCAACAACATATTCCTTATAGAGAAGGAAGAAATTTAATTGGGACTGCAAGATATATATCTATTAATACTCATTTGGGAATTGAACAAAGTAGAAGAGATGATTTGGAAAGTATTGGTTATGTTTTGGTATTATTTTTAAAAGGAAGTCTTCCTTGGCAAGGATTAAAAGATGATGGAATTGGAGAAAAATTTAAGAAAATAATGGAAAAAAAATTACAAATTCCAGTTGAAATTTTATGCTTTAATTTACCTCAAGAAATGGTTTTTTATTTTAAATATGTTAAAAGTTTAAAATTTGAAGATAAACCAGATTATGATTTATTAAGAGGTTTTTTTATTAATATGTTAACAACTTGTCAAGCAATGTATGATTTAGATAGAGATTATTTAAAATTTGATTGGACTTTTGATGATATAAATCATATTTGGGATAAATATAGATTTAAAGGAGCTGATTGTGTTCATCATTCATTAAATTCTCCTAAAAATTGTAATATATGTAATAGTCATTTAGATAATTCAATTAGAGTTTCTCTTTCTAATAAAAGTAGCAGTAAAAAAATTAAGTTCATTAATCGTAATAATACTAATACTGAAAAAAAAGAAATTGGATTTAAAGAAGTCAAAAAAAAGGTTCAATTTTATGGTATTGAAAAATCTAATGAAAATGTTCCTCAATATGAAGTTGAAGTTAGTTCTAAAAATTCTGAATCAAATAGTAAAAATTCTAAAAGTAAAAACACTTCTTCTATTTCTGAATCTAGTTCATCTAATTCTGATAATACTTTAAAATTAGATTTTAATCCTGATGGTATTGATAATTTTCAAATTGATAATGATAATAAAATTATTGAAAAAATAGATGAAAAAATACATAAAATTATTAATAAAGATAATTGTGTTTCTCCTATTAAAACTGTTAGAATTCATCAACCTGAAAAAATAAAAAAATCAGAAAAAATTAAAATTGAAAGAGTTATTAGTTTAAAAGGTAATCCATTGATAGAAAAAAAAAATTCGGGAACTAGGTTTTCTTTTGATTCTGACAATAAAAATGAAAATATTTCACATTTAACTCCAAATTTAGAAAGTAGAAGGTTAAAATCAAGTAAATTTCTAGGATTAAAATTATCTTCATCTGATTTACTTCTAAATAAAAAAAGTAAAAAAAATTCATTTTCAGGAAATGAAAATTTATTATTAGCAAGAAGAAGGTCAAAGCAGCTTTTAGATATAAATTTAGGAGATGCTACTTTTATGAAATTTACTTTATCAAGAGAAAAATTATTAGAAGTAAAAACAGATCAAATAAAAGATGATTATGAAATATTAGAAGATTTAGAATTAGATGAATCATTAGGAATATATAAAAGAGTTCTTCATAAAAAATTACATCAATATCGTTCAATGAGAATAATAAATAAGACAAAATATAATAAAAAAGAAATAGAAATATTAAAAAAATTATCTCATCCAAATATAATAACAATATTTGAAATATTTGATGATGATGAAAATTATTATGTAATATGTGATAATATTGATGGAAAACCATTATTTGAATATATAGTAAATGATAAATCATTTCATGAAAAAGAAGCTTGTCAAGTAATGAAGGAAATTTTATTAACAGTCAATTATTTACATTCATTAAATATAGTTCATAGAGATATTAAACCAGAAAGTATAGTCATTAAAAAAATAGAAGATAAATATAAAATTAAATTTGTTAATTTTTCAACAGCAACTGAATTTTGGCCAGGAAAAAAATTAACAGATTTTGTAGGAACACATTATTATGTTGCTCCAGAAGTAATAAATAAAAATTATAATGAATTATGTGATATATGGTCTTGTGGAATTATTATGTATATTTTGATTTGTGAATATCCTCCTTTTGAAGGAAAAAATGATGAAGAAATATTACATAATATTAAATTTACAGAACCCAAATTTAAACAAAATGAATGGGAAAATATTTCAAATTCTTGTAAAGATTTAATTAAAAAAATGTTATCTAAAAACCCAAAAAAAAGACCAAATGCAGATTTATGTTTAAAACATAAATGGTTTAAAAATATATTTGGAAATTCGGTGATATCAAATTTAGAAACTTTAAATAAAATAAAAGCAGTTCATAAAATGGCAGGTTTTATAAAAGTAAATAAATTTAAACAAGCAGTATTACAATTTATGGTAAATCATTTTGATTTAAAACATGAAGAAGATAAATTAAATTCAATATTTAATAAATTTGATGTTAATGGAACTGGAAAAGTAACAAAAAAAGTTTTTTTAAAAGAATTAATTAAAATTTATGGTGAAAAAGATGCAATCAATTTAACTAATAAAATTTTTGGATCTATTGATTTAGATGGTAATGGTGATATTTCATATATTGAATTTTTAACTGCAACTATGGATTCTAAGAAATTAATGACTGATGATAAATTAGAAAAAACTTTTAAATTAATTGATAAAGATGGTGATGGAAAAATTACTATTCAAGAAATTAAAAATATTTTCGGAGGAGATATTAAACAATGGAAAAAAATTATTGAAGAATTAAATGATAATAATAAAGATGAAATTGATTTTGATGATTTTATCCGAGTTATGAATACGTCTCATAATAATATGGAAGAAGGAAGTTTTGAAAGTGAAAATTTAGATATTGAAAATTTTAGTTTTGAAGAAGAAGATATTGAAGATGGAAATTAAGAATAATATTCTATTAATAATAATAGTTTAATAGTAATTATATCTATTTTTATAAAAGTATTTTATAATTTTATTTGTAAAGAGGAATGTTATATTATTTTAATAAAGGATAATTCTAATTTTAATAAAGGATAATTCTATATATAAATATTTATATGAGTTAATTAAATTATATAAAAGTTTAAAAAAGTTTTATTATAAA
>JAEEGI010006792.1_pt1 | contig 25789 bp, 30 predicted proteins | sample 8958751 | NCBI WGS metagenome assembly JAEEGI01 (sample SAMN16246545, study PRJNA631951) | gut metagenome | biome: gut microbiome; feature: rumen; material: KS-attached | host: Bos | place: Iran: Karaj | collected 2018-10
AAGTTATTGTTGAGATTGTACGCTATCAGATAGCCCAAAAAGATATATGCCAAATAGACAATCATAAAAGCCCAAAAGAAGGGTATTTTATTTCCAATGAAATTTTTCTTGGTCATACGAGAAACCGTTTGTTTTAAAAACGGATTAAGCACTTTTTTATTGTTTGGATATAGCCGCCTTGGGCTTTTATGCTTTTCGCTCGCTAACCACCATGAACAACACAGCAGCAATGCAGATGGCTATGCCGATAAGGATATTAGGGGTCATTGGTTCGGCAAACATCAGCGTTCCTACAAGTATGCCTGTTAGTGGCTCAAACACGCCCAAGACCGCAGTCTTCGTCGGGCCAATCAAACGCGTTGACATCGAAATGGTCAGCATGGAAATCATCGTGGGGAAGATGGCCAAACCGATGAGATTGAGCACCTCTGATGGCTGGTCGATTCCTTGAAGGATAGGTGTTCCATCGATGATTTGATATCCTAGAAACAATGTCGCACCGACCACCAGAGCATAAAAGGTCAGCGCGTGCTCGGAAATGTGCTTGATGCGTTGCGAACGGTTGACAATGATCAAAAAGCAGGAATAGCTGAGGGCCGACAAGGCTGCTAACACCATCCCAGCCCAATGCAGTGTCACACCGCCACCTGGCCAACTGAGCACCACCACGCCGCCCACGGTGGCGACAATGCTCAGCCACACCTGCCAAGTGGGATAGACTTTCAGAAACAGCATGATAACAGCCACAAAGATGGGATAGAGATACACCAAGGTGGTGGCAAGTCCAGCAGGAATAAACTTATAAGACTCGAAAAGGGTCACGCTGCTGGCGGCAAACAGGATCCCGAGCACAATCAGTAGCCGAAACTCCTTCCACGTCGATTTGAAGGTCTCTTTTCGCAGCAACATCCATCCACCCAAGAGCAGTGCAGAAATGGCATAACGGAAAAACAGCATGGACAGCACCGGCACGCCACCGTCCAGCAACGGCTTGCCAAACAGCGGATTCAAGCCGTATGAAACACCAGCCATGATTCCCGCAGCAAAGCCTAACAGTGTTCGTTTATTACTTTTCAAAATGTATTGAGGTTTTTGGGGCTGCAAAAGTACAAAAACTAAACTAGCCAATACTCCCTTTCTTCAAGAACTCCGCCAGCGGGATATGTAATTTTGTTGAATACAATAAACAAAATGAAAAATTTTCAAATTTTGTTCATTATAATGAACGGTTTTATCAAAATACAAGTTGGAAAAGCCTCAACAATTTATTCTTCATCTTTGGCATTAGGCACTGCAAAAATGACCGTCAGCACACCGATGGCTCCGACGATGGGCACGATGATGCGAGCCATAGAGCCTTTAGGGATAAAGACAAAAGTGGAGAGCAAAACCATCGCCACCATGATGCCACAAGCGCCGGCTTTTTGCGCAATGGTCATCCCGCCGCGACGGCGATAGCTGCGGATGTAAGTCCCTAACCATGAATGCAAAAGCCATTCTTGCAAGCGTGGCGAGGAGCGGTAAAAAAGCCATGAGGCCAACAGTAAGAAAGGTGTGGTGGGCAATCCCGGCACCACCACACCTAAGGCTCCAAGGCTTACGCAAAGCAAACCCAAAACTATGTAAACAATGCGTTTCACGAAAGCTTACCTGACCACCCGTGTAAACACAGGGTTTTCGCCTTCTGCGACAGTCACATACACCTTTAGCTCTCCCGTAGGCATCCCTGGATTGTCCTCACGCGGAAGATCCTCGGCTGTGAACAGGTATTCCGTGCCTCCAGGAATGGAACGCGAAGCCACGGCCTTAGCTTGTGCATGAAGCATCTGATAACCATCAACAGCGGCGTTGAAGATAGCTGTTTCCTCTTCATTTACTGGATGTTGCTCAGAAAAATCCTCCAGCTTAACGAACTCTCCTTCAAGGAAACCGCTTGCCTTCAGGAATTGGTCGATTTCTTTGGGTGCGGCTTCAAGTCGGGCGGCACGCACACCATAGCCGGGAAGGATTTCCGCTTTAGGCTGTGCCTCGGCCAATTCCTTCATGCTTGACTCCAGTCCGCCGCTGCCGAAGGTGCAGAACGGGACAACTTTCTTGCCGCTCAGGTCCACTTGGTTCAAGAAGGTAATCACGGGCGGCGCGTAAGTGCCGAACCACACGGGATAACCGAGGAACACCACATCGTATTTGGCGATGTCGGCTGCCAACGGCTGAATCTCGGGAACAACGCCTTGTTCGCGGTCTTGCTTGCAACGTTCGATGGTGGCTTGGAAATCCTCATCGTAGGGTTTCGTGGGGACAATCTCCTCAATGTCGGCACCGAGTCGTGTGGCGATTTCGGTCGCTACGGCTTCCGTGTTCGATGTTTGGGAGTAGTAGAGGACCAGCACTTTAGGGGTTTCTGCCTTGGGTGCTTCTTCTTTTTGGTTTTCTTTCTTAGGGCCACAAGAAACGGCGGCCATCGCTACGATGGCGAGAATGAGTAATCTTTTCATTTTGTATCGATTTTTATTCATTGACTTTCAAAAACTCTTGTACGGCCTCCTCCATCATGTTGGGCGTCACCATGGGCTCGAAGCGGAGGATGGTTTTGCCGTCTTTGGAGACCAAGAACTTGCCGAAGTTCCAGCGGATGGCGTCGCCTTGGTCGAAGCCCGTGCCGGTCTTTTGGTGAATCTCGTCAAGCATTGTCGCAAACTCCTCGGTGCCCTCGGGATAACCCTTGAAGGGTGCTTGTTCCTTAAGGTAGGTGTAGAGCGGACTCTCCGCTTCGCCGTTGACGTCAATCTTGTCGAACAGAGGGAAAGTGACATTGTAGTTCAGCGAGCAGAAACTCTGGATTTCCTCGTTGGTGCCAGGCTCCTGACCCAAGAATTGGTTGCAGGGGAAGGCCAAAATCTCCAAACCTTGGTCTTTGTACTTCTGATAAAGGGCTTCAAGGCCTTCATACTGCGGGGTCAAGCCGCATTTGCTGGCTACGTTGACGATGAGCAGCACCTTGCCTTTGTAGTTGGCTAGCGACACATCGCTTCCATCCATGTCTTTGACCGTGATGTCGTAGATGCCACTGGTCTGCTCGACCACAGGTTCGGGTTCGGTCGCAACTTGGGCGGTCTTGTTGTTCTGGTTGTTGCAGCTCGTGGCCATCATTAGTGCCACTGCCGCGAGAAAGAATAGTTTTTTCATTTTGAATAGGATTTAGTTTTATTTGTTCTCATTTTGTATGGGCGAGAAAGGACATTTCTTTCCGATACACTGGTTGTTGATTTGGCTGCTCGAGCATTTCACTTCGGGTTTCTCCATCTCCACGCCGAGGTGTTCCTTCACGAAATCCACTGCCGTGAGTATCGACAGATAGGAATCACGCTTGCAGCAACGTGGGCCGCCATTCAAGGCCACTTGTTCAAGAGCTTTGGCAGTCATAAGGTTACAAAGTTGCCAAGTCTCAGTGGAGAGTGGCGTGTTGCGAGTGACCACAGACATGAAGATACCCGTGCTGATGGCAGCGCCACAGGCGCCCATATAACCGCATGCACCGCCAGGCACTTGTCGTCCGCGACTCATCACTTCCAAGAGGCCCGATTGCAGGTCAATCTTCATTATGTCGGCTGGCACGGCGTTGTTGTAGGCTGTCAGCAATGCGGCTCCTACCAGCACGTGGTGCTCAGGACCGTGCATGTGACAGAACGGTTGCGACATCATTTTCTCCAAAATGGCGATAGGGTCTTTGGAGGTCTCTGCCAAACACAAGGCTATGATTGAGTCCATACCGGCGGTATGGCAGTTGGAGCAAACATAATGTCCCTTGACACAACGGGTCTTGCTGGGCTCTTTCTTATGGCATACTACGCACTCCATCAACGTGTCCTGTTCAAGGTATTCCAATGGCGCACCACAAATCAAACATTCTTCATTACTCATAACGGGTGTTTCTTTTTTAGGTTCGTTTTCCGTGCAAGCCGTGAGGATGAAACCCAGAACGGCCGCCACGGTGATTAATGCCTTCTTCATTTGAATTGAATTTGCTGCAAAAGTACTATTTTTGCAGAAATTTCAAACAGATTAGAATATGAATCAAAGAATAGCCATCCCCTCCAACGAGGGAACACTGTGGCAGCACTTCGGAAAGGCACCACAAGTCACCATTTTTGATATTGAAGACGGAAAGATTATCGATTCAAAGGTGTTGCAAGCACCTGAACATGAGCATGGTGCCATGCCGAGGTTCTTGGCCGAACAAGGCTGTACCGACGTACTTTGTGGCGGGTTGGGTCAAGGGGCGGTCAATTTACTCAACCAATTAGGCATTCACATTCACGCTGGCGCCCCTGAACTTCCTGTGGAGCAGGTGATGGCGATGTTCCTCAGCGGCACCATCGTTTACGGCGACCCCAGCTGCCACCACCATTGCGAAGGACACCACCACGAATGATTTGGAAAGAATGTTTTCCTAAACAATGAGAGATTTCTGTCTTATTTCAGTACCTTCAAAACCTGTTTTCGGGTGGCCGTTCCATCCGTCAGTTTCGTGATGTGGTCGACTAATAACTCTAGCGACTCCTCGGGGGTGCGGTCGGTGTGGAGCGTGGTGAAGTCTTCGAACAGCGACTCGGGCGTGCAGAAATACGACACTTGCCAGCCGTTGTAAACCTGCTCGGGTCCACGATACACCCGCTCGATGGCTCCCGTGACGACGCGACACTGCTGCATCAGCTTGCATATAGCGGCATCGGCTTGGCCTTTCTTCACGCCAAGCAAAGCGCGTACCTCTTTGATGGTGATACTGCCTTGCTTTTCGAGGTATTCCATGATGTGTTCGCCGTTCTTGTCGGGTGTTGTCGTGGCGCGGCGGACGTTCATCAGTTCGCGGTAGAATGGGACCGTCGCGAAGGCGGCTTTTCCCCCGCAGAGGAATTTCCCATAGGCGATGCCGCCGTTTTGTAGGCAGTCGATCTTCCAGTCCCACGGCCCGAGCGAGTCCTCCTCACCATCAAACCAAAACCCAGGCTGTGTGAGTTCCTTGATGGAATAGCCCGGGATGGCGCTGGTGAAAAACGGGACGATTCCTAATTCGCAAATGGCTCGCTCCATTGTTTCGGGACTGGATATTTGGTAGTTTAAGACCATGAACAGGATTGTTTTGATGCGATTTTTGGCTTTCAGCAGTCAGCTTTCAGCCTCGGTGCAAAAATAAGAATAATAGTTAAATCTGCAATTTGGACATGCTCTACTTTATCCATCTGCTTTAATCATTCACTTACAACGAACTAGCCGACAGCAAACGACTACAAACGACTGCTGTCGACTACAAACGTTTGTTCAACGGCTTTTTCTTGACAAAGGTTGTTTCTTTGCTGTGTATTACACAATAGCAAGAAAACATGGATAAAAAAGCCGAAAAAAGGAAAGCTATAGCAGCTTTGAATAAAGTAATAAAGAATAAAATTGACATTGACGATGCTTTCTTTTGTTCTCTCGGTTCAGTTTGCCTAAAATATGGCAATCCAGGACTGAGTGACAAAAGCTACAAAAAAGGATTTGGTGTTTCGCATATTATTTCCAAACGCGACTATGAGCATGCGAAAGACCCTAATGTGTTCCCAGAGACAGGCCTCCAGGTTGTAAAAAAGCTCATGGATGTGATAGTTTATGGAACTATAACCAAGACAATCCCTGCCAAGCAAACTGTCCATTTGCAAAAAGATGGCTTTGAGGCGGTCATTTCGCAAAACTGGAATGGCGATAAGGTAAACTGGTTTTTGACGGGTTGGAAGCAAATAAAAACTCCGACGGTAAGTAATCCCTAAAGGTCTTTCTCGTCGGAGTGTTTTTATTTCGATGTACCAAACCAGGTTAGTGCTGCTTTTGGCCTACACATCCGAAGGTTATATTTAGTCGCCAACGGACGGGAGCGAAACTGCTGCAAAATTACAACTTTTCTATGAACTCGCAAGGGGATGGTCTAAAAACTCTTATTAATTCAAATCTTAATCTGGTATAACGGAATTTGACGAAAGAAAAACATGAGAGTTTGAAGTGCCATTTTGGCACTTCATGTACATCGGTGCAGGCCTTTGCGCCGTCACTGAAATGACCATCGCGCCTGAGGTGATTTTGGGGATGGTGAGGTGAATACTTGTTTTGTTTTGCTGCAAAAGCATCCACAAAATAGGATAGAAACAAAAAATCGCATCCCAAGCCTTTTGCATGGATTGAGGATTATCACAAACCACGTAACCGCCAAACCTCTCCTCAAGACTACAGCTGTAATACTCTCATTCAAGAAAGCTTGTCGATCACCTCCTGAAGACCATTAAGGAAACGGGCGGCTTCGAAGCCGTCTATCTGGGCATGATGAAACTGGAACGAGATGGGCAAGGTCGTTTTGAACAGCCCTTGATGGTATTTGCCCCAAGCCAAGAAGGGATTGGTGAACAGCTCGGAATAGACACTCACCACACCGTCAATCTCGCATTCTGCCAAGGCCGAGGTGTCGATAGCCATATAGTCGTCGCCAAGAAGGTGGTCTTCGTTTGTTTCGTAAACCTGGCGCGTCAGGCGCAAATAGTCTTCATTGAACTGGCGAAGATCCGCTGAAAACGGAATGTCACAAAGGTGGGCATCTCCGTTCATGGTCTTCACGACAGTCATCACTGCCAGACGGTCGTACAGCCATAAGTGCCCTCCGGCAGGCAGTGTATAGAACTCCTGGATGCCGCTGGCCGCTTGACCGATACACCAGCACATCAGCATGTTCGTCTTCATCCCGCTTCGTTTGGCAACCCTGATCAGTCTGCCGACATCAAAGGTTTTGACTATCGTCACTTTCGGCATGCCAGCCGTTTTCCATAGCTCAAACGCCCGTCCGCGCGGTGATTCTTTAGGATCAATCTCTTTCTTCATTGCTGTTGTTTTGCCGCAAAGGTACAAAAAAACCGCAACCCAAGCCTTTGCCTGAATTGCGGTTTTTAAGTTAACAACTAATGGCTGCCGATTATTCGACAACTACTTTTTTGATTGTGTTTCTGACTTTAATAACATAAATGCCGGAAGGATAATTGCTCACATTGATTTTATCAACATTTTCATCTATGAAAACACGCTGTCCATGAGCATTGTACATCTCTACTAATCCGATGTTTTCGCCTACGATGTAAATAATGTCCTGTGCAGGGTTGGGATAGATTTCAAAGCATTCTGTTCCATCATTTTCGTCAACCAATGTCATTTCTTTGAGGCTGGTGTATATTTGGAGACCGCGGCAGCCGCCCATTTGTCCTGTTACGAAGTGTAGTGTTAATGCTCCAGTTTGTGAAATCACATCTAATGTGCCTCTTTCGCCTGATTTCTCATCAAAGCACGAATTGGTGAGATCGGCAAGCAGTGCACCGTTGGTGTCTTCGCCATCATAAACATATAAATGGTCGGGGTCGCCGCCAATCGAACCATCATAGATGTAATGGATGCCTTCAATGTGCAAAATTTTGCCTTCCTCAGCTGGACGGAGGGTGAGTTTGCCGTCATAACCCATGGGGTACAAACCGATATTGTTAAGCTCACAGCGTACAAAGCCATAATGTGATGTGACAATATCATGACCATTATAAGGAATAATGTTGTACATGCCCACTGTGTCAATGTCTGAAATCATAGCACCTTGTCCGGCTTCGCTGACGGCATAGATTGAATAAGAATACTCACCGGCGCGTGGCGTTACATCGGTCCATGTCATACCAGCACCTGCAGTCGGATTATTAATTGTGTTGATTATTTCACCATCTCTTAAAACAACAACAGAGGAAAGGGTGACAGGCTCGCCACCGACAGTGGTTGAAGGATTTGTCCACGACAGATAGGACTCCAACGCATCAACGGCACCCGTGGCAGTGAAGTTCTCGCAGGCGCCAGGACTATCCGTACTGCAATCAGGGGTGAAATCGAAGAAGAGGCCACTGATACCACCGCCCCATCCATCGAAAATCAATGTTTCATTATAGTCATATATTTCAAAGTTTATCCAATAATCATCGGCACCGCTCATCCAGTAACAATTAATATGTTCATGTGGGAAACCAATGATAGCTTCTCCTTCGTCTAAGTCATCAGCCAACGTGCATGTTGCTAGTGTCTGATTGTTGTCATCAACAAACATGATGAAAGCACCCTCCCAACCGTGAGTGCCAGTAGGAGCTGAATTTTTGTGCATGACAACACGGTAGTCGCATTCTCCGTCTCTTGTGCTGGGTTGAGAGGCTGTTGCGTCGTTTGTGTGGGTTGTTGTAAAACAGATAATCAACCCCATTGCAATTCTAAGTAATGTTTTTGTCATAATGGTAAATTTTAAAAGTTAAACCTATTTTTAATGTGTGATTTCCTGTTTGAGATTTGTACTGCGTTCCTGGTTCTCGAAAATCTGGTCGATGAGCCTTTCCAACATTTTTGACCGAGCTTCGTACTTCTCCGTTTTGTCGTTTTTCTCGTTTGGCATAGTCGTGCGATTTTGAGGCAAAGGTACGCCCGTTGAGGCCTGTTGTCAAGCCTACAAAATGCCGACAATTGAGTTATTTTGATGCGACATTAATGCGACAATTCAAGAAAAATGGTGTTTTTTGCGCTGAAAATCAATCGAGTTAAGAAAAAAAGCAATGCGACAAAGAAATGTCTGTTCAAATTCTCTGAATGAATGAGGCGAGACTTACGGTCTTGTCGTTTGAAATGCCCAATTTTGTGCGAAGCCGCTCTCTCGCCTTGTCGATGGAACGAGGATTTTGCCCTGTTATAGAGGCAATGTCCTTGGTGGAAAGGTTCATTTTTAAGAAAGCGCACAAACGAAGTTCGTTGCTTGTCAGGTTGGGAAATTGTGAAATCAACTTGTCGTAGAAATCGGAATGCACATTCTTGAAACGTAACTCAAACTCATCCCAAAAGCTACCGTCTATGGTTTTCTCAATCTCCTTCTTCACCTTGGTAAGGGCTTCTTTGGTCTCGTCTTTTACTGCGTTTTCCTTAATATGTTCGAGTTTGCTGATGATTTCAGAAAACACTTCGTTTTTCTTCATCAACGACACCACATTGGATGCGAGTTCCCGATTGCGTGCTTCCAACTCGAATTTCAATGACTCTTCCTGTATTTGTTTGTTTTTTAGCAAGATGCGCTTTCTATTCCAAAGCAACAAGGCAATGGCTACAACGCCAAGTAACACAATGATGATGGTGAACATCCCCATTTTCTCTCTTGAATGTTTCAGTTGCTCGACAAACTCACGATGCTTGTATTCCTTTTCCAACGAAAGAATTTCCTGTTTTGTCATTAACTGATTGACTTCATGTAAGTTCTGGATTTTATTGGCACTGTCCTGGAATACCAGCATCTCTTGTAATGACGAAAGTGCTTCTTCATTTCGACCGAGTGAAGAAAGGATGTTGGATTTCAAGTGTAACAAATTGGCTTTTCGGGAGATGTTACCTGATCTTTCATTGATTTGAAGCGCATTTTCGGTTTCCCGTAATGCATCATTTTCACACCCCATACGATAAAGGATTTCGGCATAAGTCTGCTTGACCGAAGCGTAATTGCTGATATAAGCCAATGTGTCGTCTCCAATATCTTGGATTACTTTTTCAAAATAATCTATAGACACTGTCATATCTCCTTTGAGCGCATACACATCACCATATTTTTTTGTTACAAGCAGACGTTCTTGTTTCGTTTCTATGTCGTCTTGAATCCTATTGAGATAATACAAAGCGGAGTCAGCTTCGCCTTTGTTTATGAAGTTATTGGCGATGTTGTAGTTGCAGTAGAAAAAACCTCTTGTAAACAGTTCTGGTTCCTGAAGCATTTTCTTGTAAATCATAGTCGATTCGTCCTGCTTGCCCATCAATGAATAAAGAGCGGCAAGGTTGTTTTCAAGCTTGATTTGGAGGTTGTTGTCGCCAAAGCTTTCGTTTTCCTCAATGCCTTTTTGGAGTTGTATCATTGCCTCGGAAAGCATATCGCACGAAATGAAACATCCGCTCAAAGCCAATCTTATCCTAATATCTAATGCCGTTTTCTTATCGTTGTTAGGGAGTTTTTTGACATTGTTCTGGGCTTCATTCAAACTTCTGAATCCCTCTTTGTAGTTGCTGTTTACGCACGAGTAGCTGCCCTTGTAATAATCCAATAGCACCGGATAATACGTGTCGTTTGTTTTTTCGGCAAGCACTTCCATAGCGTTGATAAAAGGGGCCGCGTCGTTGTATTTCAACTCATTGAAAAGACTGTCGATGGTGCTTGTCAATTTATCCAACGTCTTATAATCATTGGCATTTGCCGAATAAACCATGCTTAATCCAAATATGATGAAAACCAGCCGCCTTTTCATTTTGAATTGAATTTGCCGCAAAGGTACAAAAAATCCGCAACCCAAGCCTTCGCCTGGATTGCGGATTATTCGTTGAACCTTGTCCAACTATTTCAACACGCTGTACTGCTCGTCGGTGACAGGCTCCAGCCACTCGTTGCTGTTGCCAGGTTGGGCATCAGCATGGTAGGTGAGGTGCTGCATCCAACTGTCTTTGGCGGCACCGTGCCAGTGCTTCACGCCCTCGGGAACGGCGATGACGGTGCCAGGGACCAACGGAACGGCTTCCCTACCCCACTCCTGATACCAGCCATGACCGCTCACGCAGATCAACATCTGCACGGCACCGTGGTGAACATGCCAGTTGTTGCGACAACCAGGCTCGAAGCTGACGTTGCAGAGCCCACTGGCGGGGTCGAGGACGGCGAGGTAGCTGTTGCCAATGAAATACTGGGCGTATGCGGTGTTGGGTTCTCCGATAGGCCAAGAAGAGTTGAGAGTTGAGAGTTGAGAGTTGAGAGTTGTGTCTCCGTCAATGACTGTTGCTAATGCTGCTTCGGTACGATGCGCTTCTGAAACCAAGCCGTACGCTTTCAAAGCGGCAGGGATGTTGCGCAACTGCTCGTCTGTGACACCCATGTTCAAAGCGCCGCGCACATGCGCCTGCAACTGCGGCATCACATTCTCCAAACCGCTCAAAGCACTCACGGTGATGAGTTCGCGGTCAGCATGGGTGAGGTTGTCGCGGGCGAAGATGTCACCGAAGAGATGGGCTTTCAGATAGTAGTCCTCGGCAGGACAAAACGCATAGTTAAAAGGTTGTCCAGAAAGTTTGGTTTGTACTTCCGTACCTTGTGCCAAAGCATTGTAATTGCTCGGCAGCGGCGATGCCTCAACACCTTCTTCAGTGGTTTTGCCTTCGCTTTGGCGTTGCTCCAACACCTTCTGCAAAGTGCCAAGGGCATTCAGAGAACGCGGGAATCCTGTGTAGGCATAGAGTTGCGACAGGGCTTCCTTGATTTGGCTGACCGTTAAGCCGGCATCCAAGCCGTCGTTGATGGCCGCGGCCAAGGCGGTATAGTCGGCTTTGGCCTCGTTGCAGGCAATGGCCGACATGAAGGCTGCCTGCTCTTGGTTAAAACTCAAAGTATTCATTTCTTTTTCCATTGTGGTGGTTTTGCTGCCGCAAGAAGCAAACATTAGCGTGGCGGCAAACATTGCGATAATAAGTTGTTTTCTCATATTATTTCGTATAGGTTGATGATTGGTTTTGCTTTTGTTTCAGGATGCAAAACTACAACCATTATTCATCATGGCTGTTATGGATTTTTCGGGAAAAGTTTCACATTTTGCGGTTTTATTAGCCGATATAATAGAAGTATAGTTATGTGCTTTGCCTCATCTGTCATAAATATGGCAGATTAGGTATTTGCGATTATCGGAAATTAGGAATAAAAACTTGTCGACCTTGATTAGCCCATCCTTTTATTTTTCCGTTCTCATCGTATTTGGGAATTATTGTAATTAATGTTCCCGTAAGCAAAGTGGTATCTCCTTGAGAAAATGCAGAAACAGAATAAATCACTCTGTTTTCTCTTGCAGCATATAGAATAAGCTGCTGAATATCGTTTTTTTCTTTCAATTCTGTTATTTTCATCAAAATGTCACTTGGCGAAATATTCTCTTCCGTTGCATAAAGGTCTGTTCGTGAGAAATCAGAAAAGCGAATTCTATTTTCAATTTGTTCTTGAATAAAATGTTGTGCTTCTCTATAGCTAGATAAATCAAAGGCACCCGTACTAAATGCTCTTGCCAAATCGGCTTCTTCTTTGCTTGAAAAAGAAGAAGCATTTATTTGTTTTATATATTCCTTTGGAGTGTTGTTTTGTCTAATACAACTTACAATTAGCAGTGCCATTATTGAACACATTAATACTCTATTCTTCATCTTGTACAATATTTTAATAAAGATTTCTGAACTCTACTTCACTAGTCAAACTACGTACCCCTCCACAACGAAGGTTTGGCGTATTGATTCGTATATCGCAATCCACCACGAAAATGTTTCCTTCTTTTGAGCGTATCACATTCTCGTCGTGCAGGTCGCTCAAATAGATTTCAGGAGTGGCGAAAGTCCAATTTCTCGGATTGATGAGCTTGAATCCAATGTGTTCAGCAAACAAGGCGATTTCTTCATCCGACATGTGTGTCCCTTCAATGAATGGCTGCTCTGCTACAATCTTGAAATCACCGTCTGCCGTGCGTCCAAACCCCAACACTTTTAGTGCGGTTTCTGGGAAATAAGTGTTATGCAGCGAGATACGGTCAAGTGCCAGAATGGGTTGGATAAAATAGTCAAGCCCAATGGCTTTTACCAATGTGGCACCATGGTCGTAAACTATAGCTTCTCCGCCTTCTGCAATTTGCTCACCTAACATGCGCGGCAGGGCATCTTCGACACGTTCTGTCCAGCAACCGACTTTCTTTGCCCATTGCTCTATGCATTCAGCCTGCTTCGCTCCGCGTTGGACTTCTCTTTTGAAGTCGCCGACATCTGGTGCAGCATTTCTATCTGCCGCAGTTTCTGCTCCCGCGAGTAGGGATGCAATGACATGCGTAGCACCTCCCATTGAGCAGCCATACTGTTCTGCCGATGAAAATCGCTTATATACAAGCCGTTGTGTGATGAATTGTTCTGCATACGACTCCAGTTTTGAAAGACCGTTGGCAGTGAAGCCCTCGTCAATAATCGAATGGATGCTATGCCAAAAGTCTTGGTTGTTCATTTTTGATATGGTTGAATCATTATCCAATGATGCGCAAAAATACAACTTTTTTCACAATGTCGCCATCGGTTCATTCATTCCCTGAACGAACTCGGCGAAGCCCCTAAGTTCCATGGTGCAAAGTCATAAATAATCCGCAATCTAAGCCTTTGCCTGAATTGCGGATTCTTCTTGAAATTGAGATGAACCTTATTTCAGTCCCTTCAGCCATTTCTCGACCTTTGCCTTGCCCGTGCGGACTTCATGTCCATAGATGCTGAACTCGCCCGTGACCTTGGCCTTTGGGAAAGCTTTCTTCACGTCGCTAACACAACTGGCCAGACCGCTGCCTTCGTGAGTGGTGAAGGGGATGACCGTCTTGCCGTCGAGGTTGATGTCCTTGAAGAGGGTGAACATCACCTGCGGGTAGGTGCCCCACCACACGGGACCGCCGATGAAGACGGTGTCGTATTGGCTGAGGTCGGGGGCGGTGCCTTCGTAAGGCGGCAGTTCGCCCTTGTTGGCCTCTTCCTTGGCCAATTCGATGAGCGGCATATAGGCCATGCCGTCGTACTTGTGGGTGACGATCTCAAACTGGTCGGCACCTTTGATTTCAGTGATGTAGTCGGCTACGATCTTGGTGTTGCCGACCTCGATGTTGCCCACGCTGTAGTTGTCGCCCGCATGGGAGAAGAAAATGACGATGGATTTGCTCATAGTGTTCTTATTTGATGATTTGACTTCTTGTTTGTTTTGTGCATTGCAGCCAGTGACCATGAGGAGTGCCAGGACTGTGGTAATGATTCTTTTCATAGTTCTATAATGTTTTTAATGAATTTTGCAGGATTTCCACCCACGATGGTATTGGGTGCCACATCCTTGGTGACCACGGCTCCCGCAGCCACGACAGCATTCTTTCCGACAGTCACACCAGGCAAGATGGTAGCACCCGCACCAATCCAAGCGTTTTCGCAGATGTGGACGGGCTTGCAGAGGAGGATTTGGCGGTCGTAGAGGTCATGGTTGTTGGAGATGAGTTGGGCATTAGCAGCAATCATCGCGTTGTCATCGATGGTGATACCGCCGCGACCCATCATCAGGCAGTTGTTCATGATCATTACATTCTTCCCGATGTGTACATGATGGAAGCAGACTCCGGTAAGGCCAGGCATCACCCAGCCGCCTTCGCCGAGGTTATCGCCGAAGAGCTCATGCACGAGGGCGTTGTACTCGTCGGTGTAGGGCATCGTGTGGTTCAGTTTGAAAAGGACTTGCGCTTGGCGCACGCTTTCCGCATGTTCTTCGGCTGTGGTCAGCCTGGGGTCAACTCTTTGTTCTTGCATCGTTGTCAGGTTTTGAATTACGATGCAAAAATACAGCAACTTAATGGGTAATAAGTTTCACAAAAAGCATCATTATTTTCACAAAATCCATCATTTTTTGTGCTATTGAGAGAAATAAAGTGTATTTTTGCGTCATGAAGATTGATTTTCAGTACGCTACGGACTTCCTCGGGATGAATGACCCCAGATTGAGCCACACTTGTATGCATCTTATTTGCACTGCTGGTGAAGGTAGTTTTGTGTTCAACGAAAAATGTTACCACATAGCGAAAAACGACCTTGTGGTGATGCCCAATCCCACCCGTGCCAAGAACCTCGTGTCCGCTCCTGAGATGGAGGTGGAGTGGTTCGCCGCCGACAACAAGTTCCTTGGAGGATTGCTTCCGTCGAACAACTACAGCATCGGGGGCAGCATCAGCCTTAACCAGAACCCTGTCATCAAGCTCGACGACCGCCAGGCAGAGATCCTGCTGGAGGACTTCCATCGACTGCGCGACCGCAAGGACGACCGCCACCTGCTATTCTACCGCGAGCTGATGGGTAGCCTTTGCCTGACTATGATTTACGACATTTTCGAGTCCCACGCCCAACGCGAGGCCACCGACACCCATAGCGACCGCACCGCCTACATCGTCCGTCAGCTAACCGACCTGCTCGCCACAGGCATCAGTCGCACCGAGCGCGAGGTGAGCTACTATGCCGAGCGGCTGAATGTTTCGCCGAAATACCTCTCTGCCACGGTCAAACGCGTGACAGGCCACAGCGTCAGCAGTTACATCAACCGTGCCACTGTGCCCATCCTGAAAGGCTTTTTGGACGACGAGCGTCTATCGCTCACCCAAATTGCCGACCGCATGAACTTCACCTCATTGAGTTATTTCAGTCGTTATTGCACCAAGCACCTCGGGCAGTCGCCTAGCGAATATCGGCGAAGCCTGCAACCTAAGGGTTAAGGATGACTGATCCTCATCAAATCATAGCGCAAAAAGATATAATTCGCCTAAAACCACTATCTTTGCCGCCTTAAAACCATTCTATGAGTGCACAAAACCCCATATTCAACCGTTTGAACCTGCTTTTGGGCGAGGAGACGATGGAGCGTGTCATGAATAAACGCGTCATCATCTTCGGCGTGGGGGGCGTGGGCAGTTGGTGCGCCGAGAGTCTGGTGCGAAGTGGCATCAGTCACCTCACCATTGTGGACAGCGACCGCGTGTGCATCACCAATGTCAACCGGCAGTTGCAAGCCACCACCAAGACGGTGGGACTGGTCAAGGTGGAGGTGCTGAAGGAACGCCTTTTGGAGATCAATCCTCAGGCCGAAATCAACGCTATGCAGGAGATTTATTCGGAAGAGAACGCCGACATGTTCCAACTCGAGAGCTACGACTACATCATCGATGCCATCGACAGCCTCAAAGACAAGATACACCTTATCTTGCACGCCACCGAATGTCCAGGCAAGTTGTTCTCTGCCATGGGCGCTGCACTCAAAATGGATCCGACCAAGATACAGGTGGCCGAGTTTTGGGAGGTGATTGGCTGTCCTTTGGCCAGCATGATCCGCAAGCGTCTCAGAAAAGCGAAAACCTTTCCGAAGAAGAAGTTCCTCTGCGTATTTTCGCCCGAGGTACTACCTAACAAAGGTGCTGCAAGCACCTGTGGCACAAGTGCCTGCATGTGTCCCAAGGCCATCATTGCAGCTGGCAATCCTGACCTCGTCAATCACGAGTGGTGCTCGTCGAAGGCCCAAATCAATGGCACCTCGGCCCACATTACGGCCATTTTCGGCTTCATGCTTGCTGGATTGGTGATGAATGACTTATATGCTAACGGATGATGAAGACAGCCATTATCATAGGAGCCACCTCTGGCCTTGGCAGGGAAGCTGCCGCAAGACTCGTGGCGGAAGGTTGGAAAGTCGGAATCGCTGGCCGGCGCACTGCCGCACTGGAGGCCTTTCAAAATGAATTCGGCAAAGACAAGGTGTGTATTGCCACAATGGATGTCACCCGTCCTGAATCCGTTGAAGCGCTGGATGCTTTACTCTCCCAAACCGGAGACCCCGACCTGTTCTTCTATGTTTCGGGCGTTGGCTATCAGAACCGTGACCTTGATGAAGAGAAGGAAATACGCATCATTCAGACCAACAGCGAAGGGATGGTCAGGATGGTGGATCACTTTTTCAACTATGTAAGGACGCACAACTACAGCAAAAAACACAAGGCTCATATAGCCGTCATCACCTCCATCGCCGTCACCAATGGGATAGGGGCTTCTCCAGCCTACTCCGCGACCAAAAAGATGCAGAGCACCTATCTTACGGCTTTGTCACAACTCTCCCGTATGGACAAGGTTCCCGTTTGCTTCACCGACATACGCCCCGGTTTTGTCGCAACGGATATCCTGAATCCTAACAAGCATTATCCGATGCTGATGACCAAAGAGAAGGCGACAGACCATGTGATGAAGGCGCTTCATAAAAAGAAGCGCGTTTATACCTTTGATTGGAGATTCCGTCTCGTCGTATGGCTATGGAAATTGATTCCCCGTTTCGTGTGGGAGCGCATCACTTGGGTACAAAACTAGAAGCCGCATAGAATTAGAATTCAAAACGCTCTACCTTCATCTGGCCACATTGGCTCCTCATAGGCGAGTATTTCTTGAACTCCGGCGTGGCGGAATGTTTGTCGAGCGATGCTTGGTCTTCCCATGTCTCGCAGATCAAAAACACATCGTTTCGGGTGGCACTCTGGAACACATCGTAGGCGATGCGTCCTTCATGTTTCTGTGAGTATTCGGTAAGGGCTACCGCTGCTTGCAGCGCGGTCTTGAACTGTTCACCGTCATTGGCCTGGAAAAAGCAGTTTAATCGTATCATTTCAAGTTTTATTTAATAATCATAATAAAGTCACAATTCCTCCAGCAACCAGCGCAGCAGGAATGCCCAGAAGCATCCCGATAAGTGCTCCTTTGATGTGGAACCAGTAGTCGTGGTAGGCGGCAGTCATGTCCTCTGTGCCCGGAATAACGAAATGCTTATCGTGGCAGAACCAGAGGCAGTCGAGCACCAGCGCATCGAACCAATTGACCACCACCCATAAGGCGTAAGCTATAAAGGCGCCGCACCAAAAAGTCTCACATCCGTTGATATACCTCACCAACAAGCCCAACAAAACACCAAAGACCATCATGGCCACAACCTTTTTGATGTAGAAAGACGCCCCTCCTGGACGGTTGCTGGCGTCAACCAAACCCAACTGGTCGCATCGTTCGATGATGGCAGGAGGATAGTTGAAGATGGTCTTGATGGGGTTTCTCGACATCAGGAACACAAACAGCGTGAATAAGGCGCACGCGATGAGGGATTCGATGAAAAACGTCATTTATTCAGAGTTTTATTCTTACTTAATCATCCCCGCCAACGGGTTAACGTCAATCAGTTTCAGTGATTTCACCATCTGGGCCGTGCCTTCCTTGTATTTCTTGAAATGGGCGGTCTGGATATGGCTTTGGTAGGCCTCTTGGTCGGCGTAGATTTCCAAGATGTAGATCTTGCAAGGGTCTTCTTTGGTTTGCATCGAGAAGAGGGTCAGCACGCCGGGCTCCACCTTCACAGAAGTCTCGCCGACTTCCTTGGCGAAGGCCATATATTCCTCCAAATAATCGGGCACCACTTCAATCTCGGCGAGGCGGACGATGCGTTCTCCGTATTGTCGCAATGGCAGGCTCTCGCCAAAAAGGCGTCGGGCGTTGTCAGTGAAAACATCCTGCGGATTCAATCCGTGCGAGGTGAGACGTCCCTCCAAAGTTTGCTTTCCGCTGATGAGCACGGGTTCTGCCACATACGGATAGTCGCTACCGTAGAGGATATGGTCAGGTGTCGTGATGGTCAATAGGGCATCGAGGACTTCTTCTGTGGGTGCGCCAGCAAGGTCATAAAAGATACGTGACAGGTTGGCCTCAACATCCACAGGTTGCATTATGCCTTGTTTCACCATCACGGGCAACAGCGAGCGGAAACGCGGCAAGGCATTAGGCAGGAACGAGCCACAATGTGGCACCACGACTTTCAAATGCGGATAGCGCACCAACACATTGTGGGCTACCATGTTGAGTACCGTGCGTGTGGTCTCGGCCAAGTACTCATAACTAGCCAACGGCACATCGGCAACCAGTTGTGCATTGACCGCCGAGGGTTTGTGCGGGTGCAGGATGACGACGGCGTTCTGTTGGTCGAGATAGGCCATCAGCGTGTCCAAAGCGGGTTCACCTAGGTATTGTCCGTAGCTGTTGGTGGCTAATTTGATGCCATCTGCACCCAAGACTTCCAAGGCATAGCGAGCCTCTTCCAATGCGTGTGGCACATCGGGCAAAGGCAAGGCTGCACAAAACATGAAACGTCCAGGATAGCGCGCCTTGAGTGCAGCGCACTCTTCATTGTAGCTACGGCACACCGCTGCCGAAGCCTCCGCATCGCCAAACCAAGGTTGTGGTGCGGGCATAGTCAGCACGGCGGTCTGAATGCCAGCCTTGTCCATAAAGGCGATATGTTGTTCCGCATCCCAAGCGGGGATGGGAAAACCTTCGTCCATCTCGGCGCCGTTGGCCTTGACGTAATCGAGGTAACCTTTGGTGATGGCGTGGCTGTGGAGGTCGATTTGGGCCAAGGTTGGCAATACTGGAAGAATCATAAAGGCTAAAAGAATTAGGCTTTTTCGCATGGTTTCATTTGGTCTGGTTATCGACTGTATATCATTTCAGTTTCAAGCCGTCCTTGAAGGCTTCGCCAACGCGCTTCGAGACTTGATAATAGCCGTGCGTGTAGGGGTCGAAAGTGATGGCTTGCAGGGCTTCGATATCAACCTTGCCGTCCTTCATTTTGTCGGCCTCGACGGAGGTCTGCAACACCTTGCCGATGACGCCAAGACCTGTGTCGTCGCTTTGGTATTCGATGAACTCGCACTCCATGGCGATGGGCAGCTCGTTGATGACGGGAGCATCCACCAATGAGGATTTGGTCGCGGTGAGACCGCTCTTGGCAAACTTGTCCTTCTCGGTCTTGCCCGAAACGACACCGAAATAGTCGGCTTCCACCACGTGGGCAGCATCGGCGATATGGACGACAAAGCCCTTACGTTGCTTGATGTTCTCTACAGTCTTGTGGGTTTCGGTCAGGTTGAGGGCTACGCGGTCGCGGTCGAGCATGGTACCCCAAGCGGCGTTCATCACGTCGATGGTGCCGTCTTCGTTGTAGGTAGCCACGAGCAAAACGGGCATTGGGAAGATGGCTTCGGTTACTTTAATGGGTTGTTTCATAATAAATTGAGAATTGATAATTTATAATTGACAATGGATTTGATACTATTTCAAAGAGGGTTTTAATTCTATCTCAAAAATACTGCGCTCCACGATGCGATAATGCGGGTGATAGGCCTCGTTGTAACGGCGGCTGTGGTGCACGGCTTGGTTGTTTCGGGCGGCTTCGGTCAGCATGGGAAGGTCGGTCTCAAAGCCTTCTAATTCAATCTTATTCGCTTGGATGATACTGATGATGGCTTCCCATTTCTCCATCCAACTGACGGTCGGCTCCTGCCACAAATTGGCACTTCTGACGAAGGCATCCAAGAGTTGCTCGGCGGTAATCAGGCTGTCGGCGATGGCAGAAAGATAGACGCGGACATAATCGCCTTGGCTGGCCGTAGGCTCAAAATAAGGCGATTGGGTTTTGCCCATTTCCGAGAGTTCACGCATCAGATAGCGTCGAGCCGAGGCTGTGTCGCTAATGATATGGCCCGGACCGAAATGCTCTTGGTAGAAACTCTTGTAGATGTCCTGCAAGGTGGATTCGGGATAGGTCGTCAACTGTCTCTCGATGGCCGAGCGCACCGCTACCGTGTCGATGGATTGGCCGAAGAGGCTGAACGAACAGACCAAGGCTAATATCAATAAGAGATTTCTAATCATCAAGAATTTCAGAATTTTAGAATTCCCATTTTGCTGATCATTTGAATTTTATCGAATTTGAGACTATAATTGCAAGCAATTATTAGAAGTTGTCTTTAACAGCTTTCTCATCACACCTTAATAATTATTTCCGCCATCCGTCTTCCTGCATCGAAGGCCTTTTGCAGGTCTTCTTCCCAATGCTCTTCGCGATACTTGCGTTTGGCTTCCTCAGAGAATCCTTCCAGCTCGAAATTGGCGTAGTTCTTTACTTGGTAGGTGTTGTTGGCAAACAGCTTTTCTGGCTGTCCGAGGGCTTTGGCAATGCAAGGCTCCATTGTGCCGTAGCCGTTACAGTTGCTGCCTCCCACGCCACCGTTTTGCGTCTCCACCAGTACAACGGGCATCCGCTTCGGGGCGGTGATGCTGTAGTCGTTGTAGGAGAGCCAAGGGAAGGCCAAACGCTCCAAGAAAGCCCGCATTTGGCCAGTAATCTCCCCAAAATAGTTGGGCGAACCTAAAACTAGGCCATCGGCTTGCGCGATTTCTTCCAAGACAGGAGTCAAGGCATCCTTGTATTTGCACACCTGCGAAGCTTTGCCCTTGATTTTGCAGGCCATGCACGACATGCAGCCTTTGTAGTCGAGGGCATAGAGGCGAATGGTCTTCACCTCGATTTCGTTGCTGACGGAACCGACTCCTTCAGCGAATTTCTTAAGCATTGAGGCCGTGTTGAACGTTGCGCGCGGGCCTCCGTCGATGATGATGATCTTTTTCATTTATGATGTGGTATTTGTGAACAGATTATTCATTTTTACTCTCTTTTATTCTTCTTTATTCTCTTTTATTCTTTTCCAAATGCAAAAGTACCCAGATTTCTCAAAACACAGAGAACGATTCAAATAATTCTATTTAACTGAAACTCAATAAAATTCGTTTAATTCGAATAATTCGCCGTTTTTCTATTCATCTATCCTCACAATCGTATATTTCCGCGTCCCAAGTCCAATCTGTTCGGCGTATTCCACCGTATGTGTGCCATGTTTTTTGTTGATGCGCTCTTGCAACGGCTTGGCGTCGTCGCCTTGGCTGCTGACATGGTTGAAAACAAGGTCGAGGCAGGCTTGGTCAAGGGCCACAGGGTCGGTGGAGGCCAAAATGCCGATGTCTTTGATGCGCGGCGCGGCAGGATGACCGTCGCAGTCGCAATCCACCGACATGTTGTTCATCACATTGATGTACACGATATCCTTGCCTTCTTGCTTGAAATAGTTGTGTACGGCCTGTGCCGCCGCTGCCATCGACTCAAGGAAAGCATCTTGGTTGGCAATCGTCCAATGCGTCTGGGTTTTGCCAGCGGAATGGATGTAGAGTTTTCCGGCACTCGACGCCACACCTATCGACTGGTTCTTCAGCACGCCGCCGAAGCCGCCCATGGCGTGACCTTTGAAATGTGCCAGATTAATCATAAAGTCGTAATTCTGGAGGTGTGAGCCGACAATATCGTATTGCAAGTGTTTGGTATCCTTGACGGGTAGCTGCATTTCGCCCTCTTCGTCCATGATGTCGACGGTGGCAATGTCGTTGTAGCCGCGTTCAGCGATAGCCTTACGGTGCTTTTCGGTGTTGCCACGGTTGCCGCCGTAAGCCGTGTTGCACTCCACAAGGGTACCATTCACTTTTTGCACTAAGTTTTTAATCAATTCGGGGCGCAGGTGGTTGCTCTTCGATGATTCGCCGGTGGAGATTTTCACCGCCACGCGACCTTGAGCCTCCACGCCTAGGGCTTCATAGAAGCGCACCAACCCTTCCTGGCTGATGTCGGTGGTCATATAAACCGTTGCAGCCTCACCTTCAGTCGTGGGTGGTGCAGGTTGATGTGTTTGTGCTTGGCACGAAGCCATTCCTAAAGTGCAAATCAGTGCCATAATGATAATTGTTTTAGTCATTTTATTGTTGTTTTAATTGACGTTCGCAAAAAGTCACATGTACCCTGTCGCCAAAACTCTTGCCAATCTGTTTGCGGATGTCTTTCCGCACCCCGATAATGAAACAAGGCGTCCCCATCTTGACGATTTGTCCGTCGTATGGCACACCGTCGAAGGTGGCATGGACCGCCAGCCGTCCTTTCCCGAAGAGTGTCTTGATGTCGAAAGGAACCTCGACGTATGCGGCATCCATATCCTCGTTTTGGATGATAACGGCATCGAATTCATAAAACGCATTGCTGCTGACATCAGGGTGTTCAATGGGTTTGGTATTCATGGGCTTTTAGTATTTCGTCTTATGATTCCTTTTTATAGCATACTGTCAATAAACTGCCGGAAATGCAGTATCTGCGCACTGCGCGACGGGTTGAAAAGCAAATGTTCGAAGTCTTTCTGCTTCTGCACGAGGTCAACAGTGTCAAGTTTGTCGTTTATGGCTTTTTTCAATGCTTCCGGGTCGCCAATTCCGCAACGTTGACGGAGGAAATCGTAGTCGGGTTGGACTTGTTGCCAAAGGAAGATGGTGTCGTAAAAGTCGCGGCCTTTAGCACGAGCCAGCAGCGCTGCAAGTTTCATCGAGAGCATGGTGCTTTTGGAAGGGACGGTCACGGGAAAGAAGAAACCGTTCCGACTGACCATCGCAGTTTGCGGGGTATAATTCACGCCTTGGTCTTCAATCTTCATCAAAAACCTTTCCTCACGATGACCAGTAAGATTCATGTCGAAAAGCAGTTCTGGGAAGTAGATATTGCGGCGGTAGGCCGTCAGTCGGGGATTCTCTTTGTCCCGCAATTCCACTTGCAAACCATTGAGTCTTAGGTATTCAACAAGCGCATCGGTCATCGAAATAAACTCTTCCGCGTTCAGTTGTTTGCAGTCGAAATCCAAATCTTCGGAGAAGCGGTCCAACCCAAGGATAAGGCGCAGGTTGGTTCCACCGATAAACACTATTTTTGGCGCGTAAGGCGATTGCGACAGGTGTTCCAAAGCCAATAACTCAATGTACTCCTTCAGGATATGCTTGTGGAATGACGCATTAGCCGCAATTTGTGGTGGATAATAAACCAATATGGACTGCAAGTCAATCATTCAGAATAGGTTTTAATCAACAGTTTCACACGTTCTTGTAACGCCTTGTTGCCACTCTGTTCGGCAAACGACATCAGACGTTCTTTGTTGAGTTCCTCACGCATCCACCACTCATCGAAACGTAGCTCAAGCAAGGCTTCAGCGGCATTGTATTGTGGGTAGAGATACAGCAGGTCAACGATGGCTTTCTCTGGATAGGCAAGCAGGTAACTGCCCTGCGGAGATAGGGGCATTTGGCGGAAGCCGAAGAAAAGCCCAGGCTTTACTGTCTGGTAGCTGAAATGGCCGAAGTCGTTGCTGTAGGCTGTGGTTCTGTTAGAGGTCACGCAAGTGATGTCGGTCACGGCCTCGGGGATGATGCCATAGAACGATAGAGCATAGTGCAGGCTAATATATGACGGTGTGTAGATGCGCTGCGCCACATACCGTGCCATCTCGGGATTGCCCTTCAAGTCGCTGAAAGCATACCAATCCTGCCGCAGTTTCGACAGATAGCCTCGTTTCACCCAACGTGTGAGATTGCTTCTGTCGAACTCCGGGTTCCACGCTCGGATTTGATAGACATTAAAGCATCCAATCCCGTGCCACTGTTCCCTAAACTCCAAATAGGTCATTTCTTTTTATTCAAAAGACGCTGCAAAAATACAACTTTTCTTGAATAAATAAACATGCGAATCTAGAATATTGGACGCGAGATTACGGGACTATGACTTGTGACTATGACCATGACCGTTTCGGCAAAGGGCTGAAATTTCAGCATTCCCGTGAAAGCGGTCATAGTCATGGTCAATGGTCATGGTCAAAAAGTCTCGAAGTCCCGTGTCCCGCGTCAAAAAACATGTAGTTTAGTTTTGATTAGTTACTAAACATACTATTTGTGGTTTTTCTGATGCGTCTTCAGCAATTTCACCGCCTGCCCGTAAGGACTTGAGGTGACGCTCACGAAGTAGGCCGCCATATCGGTGGTGTAGGTGTTTTTGTAGTAGCCTTTGGTGAAGAGTTCCTCCTCGGTGAAGCTCTCGGCGAGGCGGAGCATCTCCTCATGAGTTTCCTGCAGCAGGCGTTTGGCTTCCTCCAAAGGTGTGTTTTGGTGCTTCTCCACCAGCATCTTGTCCATCTCGTGGTAGTTCTTGCGGTACTCATCGGGCAGGTAGTCACGCGGATGACCTTCGCGGATGTTGTTCACAAACTCGCGCATCAGCACCTGCCACTCGTGAAGGTGGATCAAGAGGTCGCGGAGACAGCGGTCGTATTGCCAGCGCACACCACATTTCTTCGGGTCGGCGGCGAAGTCAAAGGGGGCTGATACGGCTTCCTCGCTCATCTTGGCTATCTGTTCGTTGAGTTTGGCATAGCCGTCGGCCATGGCGGCTACAAGTTCTTGTTTGTTGGTTGGATTGGGCATTTTATTCGATATTTAGGATGCAAAGATACATTTTTTGCAAGCGAAATACAAAAAAACCGCAAAAGACACGTAATCTTTCGCGGTGGTGGTTTGTGACAGAAAGGCAAAGATACTGATCACTATTGCCCTTGATAATTAGTGAAATAACTCCATCCATTAGCCGTGCGATATTGCTCGATGTTGGCCATCGGAACGGTCACGGGTAGGTTGGCATCCATGCCTTCAAAGGTGTTGTTGTTGGCGGTCGGAGGCGTGGGCGTCAGGCAGGTGAGGTCTGCCACGGCAGCGCAGCCGAAGAAAGCTTTGGAGCCGATGGCCAGCATGTTGCGGTCGATATAGATTTCCTCAATGCTAGAACATCCCTCAAAAGCCTTTGCTGGGATGTTGTTCAGTGAGGTTGGGAAAGTGACACTGACCAACGACGTGCAGTTGCGGAAACAGCCTTCGCCCAACTCTGAGATCGAAGCCTGCAAACTATAGCTCTCAAGCGAAGAACAGCCTTCGAAAGCATAGTCGCCAATGGTGGAAAGCGGCTGGGGCGTGTTGATTTCGCGCAGAGCCGTGCAGTTGCGGAAGGCTTTCTTCTCTATGACGGTAATGGTCGAAGGAATGGTCATTTCGGTAATGCCGGAATAGCCTTCGAAAGCGCTTTTGCCGATTTGGGAAACGACATAGTTCGTGCCGTTGTAATTGACGGTTGATGGGACGACTACTTCACCCGTCAGTTGGTCAGCAGGAGTAACTGCTGAAACACGGACGAAATTCATCATAGGTACAACAACCTCATACTTGTATTCCACACCGTTTGAGGTGGCGTTGAACGAGGTGACATTCAGAGGCGAGCAATTCGCCATAGCTAGGGCAACGAGTGCCAATGCTAAAATGGATTTGATACGCATAATACAAA
>JAEEGI010006794.1_pt1 | contig 25786 bp, 20 predicted proteins | sample 8958751 | NCBI WGS metagenome assembly JAEEGI01 (sample SAMN16246545, study PRJNA631951) | gut metagenome | biome: gut microbiome; feature: rumen; material: KS-attached | host: Bos | place: Iran: Karaj | collected 2018-10
ACTGCCGTCATATACCGTCCAGGTACCTTCCCCGAAATACTTCTTCCACGAACGGATCAGCACTACGCCGCTGCGCCTGAATTTGTCACGTGAGCCGAAGAATGCATAGAAGGTGTCCTTGCTGCCATTCAGGGGTGTGTTCTGCAATGCATCCCTTTGAACATCCTTCCACTTGCGAAGGATCCTCCTGTCGAAATGAAGCGCCTGCCTGTCACCTTTCTTGGGCTTGTAATGCCAATCGAAGAAACGTGTAACTCCCGGAATCCAGGCCAGCACTGCCAGAACTCTGAAGAAATACGGAGCATTGAGTGTAGGTGAAACGAACAGATGTGGATAACCTCTCAACGCGATGGCATGGGTCGCCCCCATGCTCTCCCCTATAACCAGGTCGGGACGGACCTCCGCCGCCCAGGACGAAATCTGTTCCCTGGCTTTCTCCGGGTCGAAATCATATGTACGTATGACGACCTCGTAACCGGGGCCGAGACTGTCCTTCAGGATGGACGGGATACGGCTGTCGCCTCCGCCACCCATTCCATGGACGTAAAGGATTACTTTACGGTCCTGCATGAGGCTGGGGCGAAAGCCAGATTGATGAGTATGTATCCTACAAAGGCTGCCAGTACTACCAGGGACCAGTTCAGACCCGCCAAGGCTGCCGCAACTGCGGCCAGCACCGCTATGCACAGGAACAGTATCCTCTTGATGCCGTCAAGCCTGGAAGCCTTGTTCCCTCCGCCGAATTTCATCGAGAACATCGGGACTTCGGAGACCAGCAGCAGGCTCAGCACCAAGGCAAGCACGGGCAGGAAAACCGGCCCGGAGCACCACCCGGCAAGGAAACTGTCCGGAGCTACATGGACATGATAAGCCAGTGAACCGCATACCATCGCAGCCGCCGGAGTAGGAAGTCCTATGAAACTCTCATGCTGACGTTCGTCGAGATTGAACTTGGCGAGCCTCAGGGCGGAAAATGCAGCCAGAACGATGGGGGAATATTTCAGGAAAACGATATCAGTCCTCCCGACCTGGTAAAGCATAACCGATGGCAGTACTCCGAAACTGACCACATCGGCCAGGGAATCCAGTTCCTTCCCTATCCCGGATGAAGCCTTCAGCATCCTGGCGGCGAACCCGTCGAAGAAGTCGAAAACGGCTCCTGCGAGCATCAGCAGGAAACCGGTGTCAGGCCTGCCACGCAAGGTGAAAATCACCCCCATGACCCCGCAAAGGAGGTTCATGGAGGTGATAGAGTCTGGAATGTGCTTCCGGATATTCATTTACTTGATTCCGAGTTTCTTCTTGATGTCCTTGGAAAGAGCATCCTTGTGGACGACGATGTCAAGGGACTTGCCGGCGACATAGTTCTCGGAGGCATACCACAGGCCCTTGTACTTGCCGCTCTCGCCCCAAGAGTTCTTCACCATGTAATAGAGGGTGCCGTTCTGGTCCTTTGCGATTCCATAGATGTGCATTCCATGGTCATCGGTAGTGGTCTGCTCATCGAAAGCCTTCTGGCGATACTCCTGGGTGGGAACGATCTCCTTGGGAATCTCAACCGCGGGTCTTGCACCCTGGGCCGGGGCATTGCCGAGAAGACGCTGCTGGTCGGTCTGGGGAATGGCAGCGGTGGCATCGATAAGGACGGCGACACCGTTCCTGCCGAATCCCCTCTCGCTCACGTCAGCGCCCCAAGCTGCCGTGTAACCGTTCTCGACAGCGGTCTTGAGGATATCCATGAACTCGTTGATAGGGACATTGTAGGCGGTATCCCACCTCCAGTTGTCGCAAACCTCGATCGCGAACTTGGTATAGAACGGATGGTGGGTGAAGGAAGTGATTGTCACGTAGTCGTCAGGAACGATTCCGAGTTCATCCCTATAGGTAGCAGGAGTATAGGTCTTGCCATTAACCTCGAAAGAGGTCGGGGGAACACCGAGGAAAGCGTCCACGATGGCGTCGAATCCGGCTTTCCAGTTCTCGGAGAGGGCGCCCCTGTTGGGCTTCTTGGCGATAGCCTGGACATAGGCCAGGGTAACAGCGTCGATCTCACCGTGGACAGGAAGCTCCTGCTTTCCGGGCATAGCCTGCTGAGGGACGATACCATAGTCCCTGATCACGTCCAGGACGTCATCGGCCTCGGAACCGGCACCGAAAGTAAGGTTTCCGTTGAGACGGACATATTTGTCAGCCCTGTCCTTGTAGGACTGCCCGACAACGAACATCTCGGAAAGGTCGGGATACTGGGCGGCATCCTTGATGCCTTTCAGCCTGATGACTTCCGACTCCAGGAAGGAAATCGCGGAGAAGCACCAGCAGGTACCGGAACTGTTCTGGTTCTTTACGGAGGTGATAGGATTCTCCTTGATGACCGTGAATTGATAATCGGGCTCGGGCATCTGCGGCCTGGGCTGCTGTGCAGAAAGCGCTGCGGGGAAAAGCGCTACCGCAAATGCGGCAATCAAAAGATTCTTTTTCATTTTGTTTGAATATTGATAAGTGGATTAATAATTCTCTGCCTTTACACGGAAATAGCTCTGCGGATGGTTGCAGACCGGGCATACTTCCGGAGCTTTCTTTCCGATCACGATATGGCCGCAGTTGGAGCACTCCCAGATAGCATCCTCGTCACGTGAGAACACCACTGCATCGTTTATGTTCTTCAAAAGCTTGCGGTAACGCTCCTCATGGGTCTTCTCGATGGCTCCGACACCCTCGAAAAGGTCGGCGATGCTGTCGAATCCTTCCTCCCTTGCGGTGCGGGCGAACTCGGCATACATGTCGGTCCACTCGAAGTTTTCGCCATCGGCAGCGTCGGCAAGATTTGCCACGGTCGTAGGGATACCGCCGTCGTGGAGAAGCTTGAACCAGATCTTGGCATGTTCCTTCTCATTCTTGGCAGTCTCCTCGAAAATGTTGCTAATCTGGACATATCCGTCCTTCTTGGCCTTGGAGGCGTAATACAGATACTTGGTGTGGGCCTGGCTCTCTCCGGCAAACGCGGTGCGCAGGTTCTGCTCTGTCTTTGATCCTTTCAGTTCCATATCGATAAAAATATTTATTCAGCAAATGCGCCAAACGCAAATGTAATAAAAAATAACTACTTTTACTGGCTTTCTGGAAAGAATATGGCATCCCGGAAAAGAAAGAAGAAAAGCAGGAAAGCCATGGCCAATCCTTGGGCCGTGGCTGCGTTGGCGGCTCTGCTGATTGCCGCAGTCTTCCTTGCTTTCCACGAATGGGGCTCGGGGCCGCAGCCGGAAAAGGGTGCAAAGGTCCCTCCCGGTATATGGAGATACGGGATCGACATCTCCCACAACAACCAGGGAAAGATCATCTGGGACGCCCTGTATGTCATGACTGATTCCAGAGGCAGGACAGTAAGGGACCCGGGACTTGCAAGGGACATCAAGCCAGTCAGTTTCGTTTTCATCAAGGCCACTGAAGGAGCCTCCTTCAAGGACAGCGACTTCAAGCAGAACTGGAAGGATGCCGGCAAGACGGACCTGAGGAGAGGGGCGTACCATTTCTTCAGGAGCTCCAAGGATGGTGAGGTCCAGGCAAGGAACTTCATCTCTTCGGTCGGCGACTTGAGGTTCAAGGACCTTCCCCCTGTCCTGGACATAGAGACGATCCATAAAGGCTGCACGAAAAAGCTTCTGAATGAAAGGGCCCTGCAATGGCTGAAAGCCGTGGAAAAGCGGTATGGAAGGAAACCTATAGTCTATGCCAGTTCATCTTTCATACTGGACAATCTCGATGAACGGATAACCGGCAACTACCCTGTCTGGGTAGCCCATTACGAGAAAGACCGTCCGTCCTATGAAGGATGGACGTGGTGGCAGTTCACCGACAGGGCTGTCGTGAAAGGTGTCCCGGGCCTGGTGGACCTGAGCGTGATGCGCGTTGACTAGTTTCCTTCGGGGACGAAACCGGAATCCCATCTGTAGAGCCTGGCGCGGCAATACTGATTGCCCTTGTCATTCCTTCCGTTCTCCGAAATATAAAACCTTCCGTCGCCTAGCGGAGCTACACCGGTGGAACCGTACTTGAAGAAGATTCCGGAAACAGGATTCTCCCAGGAACCTACGACACGATGCCTTGAAGTATCGTACCACACCCCCGGAAGCCCTCTCTTCACAGGCTTCCTGGAAACATCGATGATGAAAGTGTCATAGTTGCTGAACTGCTCCTTGGAGCCCTTATAGACGAAAAGGAACATCTTCCCGAGACTCCGGTCGTACGCCATGTTCTGTACGCCCCAGTTCGTGTTGCCGGTATATACGAAATACTTGTCAAGAGGCTTCGAAGGTCCCTCGGAATAGAATTCCCCGAACCGGACCTTTCCGGCGTGCTTGTTCAGGTCTTCGAAACCGTACCGCAGCAGGACCTGGCTGTCATTGTCGCTCCTTGTCCTGTCCCCGTATACTCCGTAAGCCACATACAGATAATCCCTTCCGCCCTTCTTCCCCAGCTTGGGAGCGATGGCGACACCGTCTATCCCGGAACATCCGTAATAGTGCTCGAATTCCTTCCCGTCCGGACCGGTTCCTCCCAGGTGATAGTCCTTGGTCGCCTCCCTGACGCAGACTATCTTGAAAGCTTCGTTGTCCTCGGAGTCCATCCCTATGGAATCTATCCTGTCCACATCGATGATGGCTATGTAGAACATCGACCGGCCCTTTGCGAAGTCGGACAGGCCCTGGCCGATGACATCATCCTTGCATTCCAGGGATGCGTACACCTTCCTGTCGGCCTTGTTGAAAGTCATGGCTCCCAGATGGCCCTGGATATGCTCCACGGTACCGAGAACCTTTCCCTGCAGATCCGTCTTGACGAAGGAAGTCGTGAATGAAAAGTACATGCATCCAGCATCCCCGTCATAGGCTATACCCTGGACGTGATGGCTTCCACCCTCCGCATATACTTCCGGCGGAAGGACCTGCGCGGAAACTCTGCTCCCGCCAATAAACAACCCTGATGCAAGTATCAGGACAAGGAATAACAACCTTTTCATTTTCAACTATTTCCAAGTTCCTCAATCATCGCCCTTGCAACCTTTGCCGAGGCACCGGCGCCACCGAGTGAATCACGTATTTCACGGTAACCTTCAAGCATCATCTCCTTGTAATCGACATCCTCCAGCAACCTCCTGACCTCATAGAGCACATTCTCAGGAGTGAAGTAATCCTGGAGTAACTCCCTGAAGCAGGTCCTGTCCAGGATCAGGTTCCCGAGGCTTATGAACCGGGTCCTGATTATGGATCGGGCGATATAATAATTGACTGGAGCAGTCCTGTAAGCCACCACCTGGGGAGTCCCGATAAGGGCGCATTCGAGTGATGCCGTACCGGAATTGACTACGGCCGCCAGGGAATGCCTCATGACTCCATAGCTGTTACCTGAGACCACCCTGACATAATCCCGGCCACCGATGTATCCGGAATAATCCTCCTCCGTCCTTGCGGGCGCTGCCGCAACGACGAAAAGGAAGTCCGAGTATTCCTTCATGGCATTCATCCTGTCGGCGAATTCCATGAAAACGGGCATCATCGAGGATATCTCCCCTGTCCGGGAGCCCGCCAGAAGGGCGACCATGGGCCTGTCAGGCAAACCGGTGTTCTCAAGGAACGCTTCCCTGCCCTGCCTGAGTGCCTCGGACCCGTCCACCGCATCGACCAGAGGATTGCCTTTGTATACGAAATCAACCCCCTTGCGGGTGAAATAAGGTATCTCGAATGGGAATACGATGAACAGTTTATCGACATACGCCTTAAGCTTCCGGACCCGGTTCTCCCTGGACGCCCAGACCTTCGGTGCGATGTAGTAAAATACCTTGAATCCTGCCTTGTGGACTGCCTCGGCAACCCTGAAATTGAAGCCCGGATAGTCGATCAGGATCACCACATCAGGGCTCCATGATATGACATCGGAAATGCAGCGGGAGAGCCTCTTCGAGAATTTCCGGGGATGAAGGAGTACCTGGGTGAAACCCATGACAGCCCCTTCCCTGTAGTCCTCTACCTTTGTTCCGCCCACGGATTCCATCTGCCCGCCTCCCCAGAAACGGATATCGGCATCCGGATCCTCAGCATAGATGCCCCGCATCAGGTTGGAGCCGTGAAGGTCACCTGATGCCTCTCCAGCTATGATGTAATATTTCGACATCAGAAATCGCTGTCCATGATGCCGGAAAGCCTCTTGACCTCCTCGTGGTCGGTACGGTCAAACGTCTGGGGGGTAATGGATATGAACCCGTCGTCAACCGCGTGATGGTCGGCCTTACGGTCATCCTTAGGAGTCCCATCCACGAAGCGTCCACGCATCACGAACATGCTTTCACCTTCTTCGGCCTGCGCCGTGCCACCCGGGACCATCCAGGGCTCGAATTCCTCCACCCAGTAACCATAGCCCTCGTTGCAGACCCTGATTCCGCAGACCGGGACATCCGTCGGGGGAAAGTTGATGTTGTAGGAAATGCCCTTCCGTTCAGGAAGATTCTTCATCAGTTTCTCGAATATGGCGGGGAAATAACGTCTCACCTTCGAGAAATTGGCATCGTCGTCATATTCACAAAGCGAGACACCGATCGCAGGGATACCGTTGATGGCAGCCTCCTCCGCAGCACCCATGGTACCCGAATAGTTCGTAGCCACGGATGCGTTCGACCCGTGATTGATGCCGCAAAGTACCAGGTCGCATTTCCTGTCGGGGAATATCTTGTCCAGGGCGAACTTGACACAACTGGCAGGGGAAGCATCGAGGTAGGTCCATGTGACCCCCTTTTCTTTCCTGATCTTCTTGTAGGCGATCAGCTTGCTGCCGATCGTTACAGCCGTCGACATGCCGGACTGGTGGTTCTTGGGTGCGACCACGGTAATAGTGCCATAGGGACGCATCATTTCGACAAGCTCGCGGAGTCCCTTTGCGTTGTAGCTGTCGTCGTTAGTTATCAATATGTTGAAATCGGAAGGCATATTCATTTTTTTGGTATACAAATATACTGTTTTTCCGCTTTTTTTGGTAATTTTGCATCCCGTATAAAAGGCAAAGTATTTGAACAACTTAATTAATATTATTTCAAAATGGTAAAACTTGGTATTAACGGATTCGGCCGTATCGGCCGTATGGTTTTCCGTGCAGCAGTTGAAAATTTCCCTAACGACATCGAAGTAGTCGGTATCAACGACCTTCTCGATCCCGAGTATCTTGCTTACATGCTCACATATGACTCAGTCCATGGCAAGTTCCAGGGCGAAGTCAAGGTTGAGGACGGCAATCTTGTTGTCAACGGCAAGAAGATCCGCGTCACCGCCGAGATGGATCCTGCAAACCTCAAGTGGAACGAGGTCGGTGCCGAGGTCGTCGTCGAGTCGACCGGTTTCTTCCTCACCGACGAGACCGCTCGCAAACACATCCAGGCCGGTGCCAAGAAGGTCATCATGTCCGCTCCTTCAAAGGATGCCACCCCTATGTTCGTCTATGGTGTGAACCACGAGACCTACGCCGGACAGGACATCATCTCCAACGCTTCCTGCACCACCAACTGCCTCGCCCCCATCTCCAAGGTACTGAACGACAAGTTCGGAATCAAGAGGGGCCTCATGACCACCGTTCACGCTGCTACAGCTACCCAGAAGACCGTTGACGGTCCTTCCAAGAAGGATTGGAGAGGCGGCCGCGGTATCCTCGAGAACATCATCCCTTCATCCACCGGAGCAGCCAAGGCTGTCGGCAAGGTTCTTCCTGAACTCAACGGCAAACTCACCGGCATGTCCCTCCGCGTTCCCACTTCCGACGTTTCCTTCGTCGACCTCACCTGCGAGCTCAACACTCCCGCTACCTACGATGAGATCTGCGCTGCAATGAAGGAAGCTTCCGAAGGCGAACTCAAGGGTATCCTCGGTTACACCGACGAGGCTGTCGTTTCCACCGACTTCCGCAACGACGCCCGCACTTCCATCTTCGATGTCAAGGCCGGTATCCAGCTCGATCCTACTTTCGTAAAGGTCTGCGCTTGGTATGACAACGAATGGGGTTATTCCAACAAAGTGCTTGAAATGGCGCGCGTTATTACAAAATAATTTTTATATTTGCGAAAGCGAGGCCAGGCCTTCGGGCTTGGCCTTTTTTGAAATCAGGAAACGATCCATTAACAACTAATTATTTTCAGATCATGAAAAAAGTCATTTTGAGCTTCATGTGCGTTATGATGGTCTTCTCCGGCTGCAGCAACATGTCCAAGACCGGCAAGGGAACCCTCATCGGATCCGGAGCAGGTGCCGCTATCGGTGCCGGACTCGGAGCTATCATCGGTAAGGATGGCAAGGGTGCCGCCATCGGCGCTGCCATCGGTACTGCAGTAGGTGCTGGAGCAGGTGCCGTCATCGGTAAGAAGATGGACAAGAAGGCCGAGGAACTCAAGGCCCTCGAGAACGCCCAGATCGAGACAGTCGAGGACCAGAACGGCCTCGAGGCTATCAAGGTTACCTTCAACAGCGGTATCCTCTTCGACACCAACAAGGCTGACCTCAAGCAGGCATCCAAGAACGAGCTTTCACAGTTCGCGACCAAGATGTCCGACATGGTCGACACCGACATCACGATCTACGGTCACACCGACAACACCGGTTCCGACGCTGTCAACGAGCGCCTTTCCAATGAAAGGGCCCAGAGTGTCGCCAACTACCTGAAGAACTGCGGAATCGCTTCTTCACGTATGACCACCGAGGGCAAGTCCTATTCCATGCCTGTCGCTGACAATGCGACCAAGGAAGGAAGGGCCCAGAACCGCCGTGTCGAGATCTACATCACCGCAAACCAGAAGATGATCGAGGCTGCTGAGAACGGAACCCTCGACTAGTTCATCCTATTTGAAAATGAAAAAGAGTGGCCATATGGTCACTCTTTTTTTATTACCGATAAATCCTAGGGCCGAAGATGGCCGTGCCGATTCGGACGATCGTTGCGCCGTGGCGGACCGCCAGGGGCCAGTCATGGGACATGCCGATGGAGAGTTCCGTAAAATCCGGTAATGCGAACCTGTCGTCCAGATGCTTCTTGAAATTCTCGATGCGAACAAAATCAGCCTCGACGGCCGCTTCGTCATCGGTATTGGTCGCCATTCCCATCAGACCGCGGAAACGGATATGGGGATACGGTCCTTCGGCCCCTTCGGCAAGCTCAGGGACCGGAGTAAGGATTTCTTCGATCTCCGCCTCGGTGAAGCCGCCCTTTGTCTCCTCCGCACCGAGATGCAGTTCAAGCAGCACATCGATGACCTTGCCGTGCTCACTTCCCCACTTCTCCACGGCATCCAGCAGATGCCTTGAATCGATGGACTCGACCAGCGAAGCATAGGGCAGTACCATTTTGAGTTTATTGGTCTGAAGATGGCCGATGAAATGCCATTCTATATCCTCGGGAAGTTGGACGGCCTTGGCCGCGAACTCCTGGGGACGGTTCTCTCCGAACCGCCTCTGCCCCGCCCTGTATGCCTCAAGGATATCCTCGCTTTGGTGGAATTTGGAAACTGCCACCAGTTTGACTTCTGGCGGCAGTTCCTTATAGATCCTTCTGAGATTATCTTCTACCATTCTTTCTGGCCTGTTCCTTCTGCATCTGGGCCTGCATCCTCTGGGCCTCTTCCAGACGCTGCTGCCACTTGCTCTTCGGTTGCTTCTTTCCCTCGGTAGCTTTCAGGCGGGCCTGTATCTCCTCGGGGTGAACGAACCACTTCTTGATCACCCAGGTCTCCAGCATCGTGATGAGGTTGGAAAGCAGGTAATAATAGCTGAGTCCGGAAGACAGGCTGTTACAGATGAAATACATCATGATCGGCATCATCCAGACGCTCATGAAACGCATCGAAGCCATCTGGGGATCGTTCGCACCCGGCTGGGAGGCTGTCGTAAGCTTCGAATAGAAGAACATGGAGATGGCCATCAGCAACGCAAACAGGGAGATATGGTCTCCGAGGAGAGGTACCCTTGTCCCGAAATTTACTATCGAGTCATATGCGCTGAGGTCCTCCGCCCAAAGGAAAGGCTGCTGCCTCAACTCGATGGACGCAGGGAAGAAGCGGAACATCGCCCACAGGATCGGGAACTGGAGCAGCATGGGAAGGCAACCTCCCATGGGGCTTATCCCGGCCCTCTTGTAAAGGTCCATCTGCGCCTGCTGCTTCTTCATCGCATCCTCCTGCCTGGGATACTTTTCGCTGAGCTTGTCTATCTCCGGCTTGATGGCCTGCATCTTTGCGGAAGACGAGTACGACTTGAAGGCGAAGGGGAACACAACTATCTTAATCAGGATCGTCATGATAAGGATGATGATTCCGAAGTTGGAAATGAACCTCCTGAGCAAATCGAAAGTGGGGATGATCACGTATTTCGTGAACAGGCCGACCACGCTTCCGCCCAGAGGGATCATCCTCTCATATTTCTGATCGTATGACTTGAGGGTCTTGTAGTGGTTGGGCCCGAAATAGAACTCGAAAGGAACCACTGTTTCATGCTGTCCGGGCTGGAAATCGGTCCTTACCTTGGCCTGGCAGGTCATAAGGTTATGGGACTCATCCTCTTCCGGGAAGAACTGGATGTCGAAGTCGGCTGAAGCATACTCCTTCTCCGCCCTGAATATCGCAGAGAAGAACTGCTGCTGGAAGGCGAACCACGAAACCTTGTTGTCCACCCTCTTGCTGGAATTGCGGGAGCGCCCCATGTCCGCCGGCTTCTTCTCACCTGAGAAGTAATAGTTCAGCTTCGAATACTGGCTCTCGTTCTTGTAGCCCTTTTCCATCCTCGGGATAGTCATGGAATAATCCATATCCAGAGAGAAGACGTTCTTCGGGATAACATTCTCCATTCCGACGAACGAAAGGGCATTCTTGACTATGTATTCACCTTCCCTGATCGAATACCTCTGCTCGATGTATCCACCGCCGGAGAAAGGCAGACGCATGACAACTGAAGTGTCGGTCTGCTCAGCCAGGGTGAAATTGAAGTCGGAAGTGTTGATCATCTCGCCGGCATAGACCTGGATGCCAAGCTGGCTCATCCCAGGCTTGAAGAGATAGAGGTCATCACCCCCATAGGTCTTGTAATCCTTGAGCCTGGCCGAATATGGCTGGGCACCCTTGGTCGTGAACGCGACCTCGAACTTGTCGTTGGAAAGGGTAACCACCTGGCCTTCACCGGAATGCGAAGCAGCAAGGAGGGAGTCCTTGTATATCGCGACGGGTCCTGCTTCCGAAATGACCGTTTCCCGGCCTTCTAATCCGGCGACGGCACGGATGGAATCACGGACAACAGCCTCCGCAGCAGCGATTGAATCGGCACGGAACCTTTCGACCGCGGCTATGGAGTCCAATTGTGCCTGGTAGGCAGCCTGTTTCTGATACTGTTTGTTCTGATAGAAGGTAAAGCCGAACAGGAGCAATCCCATCAGGACAATACCGATGATTGAATTCTTATCCATTACTTACTTCTCTTCTTCGCCCTCCTGAGCCTTCAAGATCTTGGCTTCAAGTTCCTTGAGTTCCTGCTTGGCCGCATCGATGCGCTCCTGCATCTGCTTGATGAGCGGCTCGGAATTCTTGGAAGCGGAGAAGAATCCTATGTTGTTTTCATAAGTGACGATGTCCTGCTGGAGCTTGTTGTATTCCTGCACAAGGCGGTCCTTCTCGCTCATAGGCTTCCTGGACTGGGCTGCACCGCGGCCTTCCGTCCTCGGTCTCCTTGTGGAGAAATCAGGGAACTTGGCATTGAGCGCCTCGGAATACGCTTTCTGGATGTTCTCCTTTTCCTTGTAAGGGACGAAGCCTATGGCACGCCACCTTTCGGAGAACTCCTGTGCTGCAGCCTGGTCGGCGGCGGCATCCTTGGGCTCATAGGCATTGATCTCCTCGATCAGGGCCTTCTTGGCCTTCAGATTCGAATAATAGTCATTCTCGGGCTTGGAATTCTTGTCACGCTCGTCGAAGAAGGCATCGCAAGCGGCGCGGAACCTCTTCCAGAGCTGCTCGGACTTCTTGCGGGGAACCGCTCCGATCTCCTTCCATTCCTTCTGCAAGGCGATGAGAGCCTCGGAGGTCTTCTTCCACTCCTTGCTGTCCTTGAGAGCCTCAGCCTTCTCGATGAGGGCGATCTTCTTCTCCATGTTCTCGTTCATGGAATCCTTGAACTGGGAATAGTACTCCCTCTTGCGGGCGAAGAACTTGTCGCAGGCGGCACGGAAACGGTCGTAAATCTTCTGGTTCTCCTTCTTGGTGGCGAAACCGATCGTCCTCCACTTCTTCTGGATATCCTCGATCTGGGAGGAGAGCTGGTTCCACTCGTTGGAGGACTTGACTTCCTTCTCTGCTATGGCCTCTACAGCCTCGCATAGCTTGGCCTTTTCCTCAAGGTTCTCCTGCTGCTTTTCCTTCTGGCCTTCGAAATATGCCTGATACTTCTTATTGATTACCGCAGTGGCAGCCTTGAAACGGTCCCAAATGGAATCACGGAACTCCTTGGCGACAGGGCCGAATTCCTTCCACTGCTCATGCAGTTTCTGAAGTTCGCGGAAAGCCTCCACGACATTCTCATTCTCGGCGAGTTTCTCGGCAGCCTCGCAGAATTCCTGCTTGGCTTCGAGGTTCTTCTTGAAATCAAGGTCACGGAGATCCCTGTTGATCTTGACCATATCATAGAACTTCTCGACATAGAACTGATAGGTATCGTTAAGGTCACGGAACTTGGTTGCCGGGACGGGACCTATCTCCTTCCAGCGGTTCTGGAGCTCCCTGAAAGCGGGGAAAGTGGAGCTGATGTCCTCCTGCTTCTCGACGAGGGTCTTGAGGTCCTCTATGACAGCCTGTTTCTTGACATAGTTGTCTTCCCTCTGGGCATCCTGCTGCCTGTTGTATTCGGCGCGCTCCCTCTTATAATTGGCATAGACACCTTTGAATGCGGCTTCCATAGCCTCGAAAGGATTGTCCTTGACTTCAGCCACAGGGGCCTGGACAACCTCTTCGATCACATCCTCGCGTGATGAAGGTTCATCAACCTTGGACCCGAGGCCGGCGTCAGCCTTCTCCTTGGATAACCTCTTGTAGAAAGCCGACTTGATAGCCTCGGCTTCCTTATATCTTCTCATTCTGTTTTCGTCCTGGGAAAGCTTGTCGAACAAATCGGACAACTCGGCCAACGACAGTGTTGCGAGGTCAACCCGGGTCTCTTCCTGAACTTCTTCCCGGGCCTCTTCCACGGCCTCTTCTGCAACGGCTTCTTCTGCAACGGCTTCGACCGCTTCTGCAGCCGTTTCAACAACTTCTTCGACAATCTTCGGAGTTTCCTCTACATCTGGGGTAACGTTTACCTCAGGTATTTTCTCTTCACTCATAAAATAAATCCTTTTGAAGGTTTCACAAAACTGCAATCATAATATGCAGTTTACAAATATACCTAAAAAAAACTTATTTTTGCAACAGTATTATTCTGCCTATGCGTATTGATATCCTTACCGTCGTCCCGGAACTGCTGGACAGTCCCCTGAGCCATTCCATCGTGGGTCGCGCGATCAAGAAAGGGCTTGTCGAAATCAAGGTCCACAACCTTCGGAAATACGGCATCGGCCCACGCGCCAATGTCGATGACTATTGCTATGGCGGAGACGCCGGAATGGTCATGATGATCGAGCCCGTGGACAGGATGATCGCCGAACTGAAATCCGAAAGGGACTACGACGAAGTCATCTACATGTCCCCGGACGGAGAGACCCTGACACAGGGCATCTCCAACGAGCTCTCCCTCAAGGAGAATATCATAATCCTTTGCGGCCACTACAAGGGTATCGACCACAGGATCAGGGAGCATCTGGTCACCCGGGAGATCTCGGTCGGGGATTATGTCGTGAGCGGTGGGGAGATTCCTGCTGCGCTCCTGGCCGATTCGATAGTCAGGCTTATTCCCGGTGCACTTACCGACGAGACCTCGGCTCTCAGCGACAGTTTCCAGGACGGGCTCCTGTCCCCTCCCGTCTATACCCGCCCGGCCGAATACAAAGGATGGAAGGTACCGGATGTCCTCCTGAGCGGCAATCCAAAACTGATCCAGGCATGGCAGGACGAGCAGGCGCTGGAAAGGACCAGGGCGCTCCGTCCGGGACTTCTGGAAAAGACCGGCAAATAGTCGGATTTTTCAACAAATCCCTTGTTTTAAACGTTTTTTTGACTATTTTTGTCCTAGGAATAACTCTAACGACATAATTTTTCGTCTAAATTACGGATACACTACTTACTAACGTTGCAGGCCCGCGGAATCGCAGGCCTGCAGTCGTTATTTCCAAATATGTCAGCTTAGTGCCCGCCCGTGGCAGAACCGGTAGGACAAACCGCTTCCACAGGGACACAGTTCGTCAGGTGCGGCCGGAGGGACGTACAGTCCCATCAGAGGATTCTTCCTGATCATGGCCCTGACCGGATCCTCTTCCGACTGGAGGATAACCTTCAGGCAATTGGCCTCGTTGGCTGAATATCCCTGCAGGAGCCACTTGGGAAGGCTGTTGGCATAGGCTGCCACTACCTCCATGCAGGCATCATAGTCCTCGAAGGTATCGATCTTGTCCTGCATCCTCGTGACGCACGAGAATATCGCCTCGGTGGCATCATCGCCTCCGGTCATCTGTGCGTTCATCCAGATATCATGTTCCTCGAGGATCAGGTCGTTCCCGGAATAGCCCAGGTTGTCGAGCATCTCGACCAAACGCCTGCCCTCCTCCGTTCCGAGTCCGAACACGAAATCAGGGGAACCTTTCCCGGCCTCCAGGGCTTCCTCGGGTGAAAAATGGCGCAGTCCGGCGACCGAAGGGAATTCCTTGCGGCCGGAAACGATGGCCTCGGGATTGAATATGCTGGGGGCACATACATACGGCTCCCCGCCTATGTCGAACCGGCACAGTTTCAGCACCGGGCTCAAGGAAAGGCGCAGGGTGAACTCCTCCACGCTCCAACGGGCCGCCCAGTCGCAATAGTCGAGCATCTTGCCGAAGAACTCATCGGCGGTCAAGACACCATACAGGTTAAGATACCCCAGCGCCGCTCTCTCAAGTTCGAAAGAACCGTCAGACTCCCCCGTCTCAAGCACCTGGTCGATATGGGGAGATACGATATCGTACATTTCCTTAGGGATCCATACCTCCCTGAAGTTCTCGTCGGTAGTGTCGGATCCCAGCAGTTTGACGGTCTCCAGGACAGTCGGGAAGTCAGGATATTCAAGGTATAGCGGCACCTCGGGGCCGGCCTCCACCAGACGTTTGAGCAGCCTCAGATCCCTCTCCAGCATCTTTCCGAGCCATTCCCGGGGCTTCTCGACGATATAGGCTCCGAGCTTGTCCACGAATTCGCTCTTGCGCACACGGACAGGGAAATCCGCGCCGAAATAATGACGGATATCTTCCAGCTCCACCTTCGGGAAACTGTCAAGGGCCGATATGATTATGCTCTTGCGCAACTTAGATGGTATACTTCTTCCAGAACTTGGTCATGTCCTCCAGAGTCTTTCCCTTGGTCTCGGGAACGAGTTTCCACACGAAGAGCGCAGCGATGAGGCAGATCACTCCGTAGAGCGCATATGCGAAGAAATGGCTCCAGTTGTACATCGGAACGAATGTACTGGACACTATGAAATTGAATATCCACTGGAATGCCACGGCGATGGCCGTAGCCTCCGAACGGATAGTGTTCGGGAAGAGCTCGGCAATATATACCCAGCAGATAGGACCCCAGCTGAACATGAAGCAGGCGCTGTAAAGCATTATGCTTATGACGGGGACGATCGCAGGAAGTGTCGCCACATTGCTGAGTGCCACTCCAAGTGCACCGAGGGCCATTCCGAGCGAACCGGTGATGAGAAGGGGTTTCCTTCCCAACTTCTCGACCGTGAACACGGCCACCAGGGTGAAACTGATATTGATCACACCCATGATTACGGTGAAGAGCATATTGTTGGATACACCCATCGACTCGAAAATCCTGGGAGCGAAATAAAGTACCGCGTTGATACCGATGATCTGCTGGAAAACGCTTAGCATGCAGCCGATGAAGACTACCATCAGGCCATAGGTAAGGATATTCTCCTTCTTCTCCACGAACGTATCCTTGATCTCAGAGATGATCTCCCTGGCCCTGGACTCGCCGTTGATGTTGGAAAGCACAGTCATGGCCTCGTCGTCACGGCCGTTGAGAACAAGGTATCTGGGAGTTTCGGGAACCAGAAGGATCAGCAGGGCGAAAAGGCCTGCGGGAACCGCTTCAGAGACGAACATGACCCTCCATCCGATGCTGTTGGTCCATTCCACCACTGCAGGATCGGAGGCGTGGGAACGGATGATCAGGTAGTTAACGAAATATACCACCAGCTGACCGAATATGATGGCGAACTGGTTCCAGGAAACCAGTTTACCCCTCTTGGACGCAGGGGCGACCTCCGCTATATACATAGGGCACAAAGCGGAAGCCAGACCGACTCCGATACCGCCCAATATCCGGTAACAGTTGAATGCAACCAGCAAGCCCTTGGTAGGGACACCTTTATGGAAGAAAAGGAACTCCGGATAATATGAGCCCAAAGCCGAAAGGAAGAACAGGATTCCGGCGATGAACAGAGTCTTCTTGCGGCCCATGCTGGATGCGAATACTCCGGAGATGAATGCTCCGATGATGCAGCCGATCAAGGCGCTTGAACTCGTGAAACCGTGGAGACCGTCGGTATAGTTGAAGTCCGACGCTCCCTTGAAGAATGCCTGCAAGCCCTTTTCAGCTCCGGAGATGACGGCGGTGTCATATCCGAAGAGCAGTCCCCCGATGACTGCCACCAGGACTATCGAAAAAAGATAGAGGGGGTTACCTTTCTGTCTGTACATATACTAGTTTACGGATTGTTCGGCAAAGATAATATTTTTATATTTGTGAAATGCAATTTCCACTCATCATGAAAAAGTTACTCCCCATCATCGCCTTGTTCGCCGTTATCACCAGCGTACAGGCACAGGAACTGGCAAATTTCTCCCGTGGTCCCAGACCCGTCATCTCTCCCGAAATACAGGGCGACAGCGTCACTTTCCGTCTTAAGGCAGATTATGCAACCGTAGTGAAACTCAGCGGCTCCTGGATGGCCAATCCATATGGAGGCACCATCGACATGACCCGCGGCGAGAACAATGTATGGTCCGTCAAGATTCCTCTCCCGAGGCCTGAAATCTACACTTACAACTTCGTGGTGGACGGAGTGTCCGTCAACGATCCCCAGAATGTAATGGTACAGCGTGACGGAACCCGTTATCTTCCAATGCTTTTCGTCCCCGGGGAGCGCTCCGAGAACTACGTCGAAGCAACCCAGCACGGAACCGTGAGCCATCCCTGGTACGACAGTAAGATCCTCGGCTACAGCCGTCGTCTTACCGTCTATACTCCTTACGGCTACGAAGCCAATCCCAAGAAGAAGTATCCCGTGCTTTACCTCCTCCACGGAGCAGGCGGTGACGAAGAGGCCTGGATTTCCATGGGACGTACCGCCCAGATCATGGACAACCTCATCGAGAAGGGACTTGCCGAGCCGATGATCGTAGTCATGCCGAACGGAAACCCCGGACAGCAGGCCGCACGCACCCTCAACATTGCTGAGAAGAACATCAACTGGCGCTCTGAAGAGTTCCGCAACGCATACGTGAACAGCCTCTGCACCGAGATCGTCCCCTTCATCGAGAAGAACTTCCGTGCCATACCCAAACCCGCATCACGAGCGATAGCAGGTCTTTCAATGGGTGGTGGACACACCATCTCCGCTTCCATCCTCTATCCTGAACTCTTCGATTACATCTGCCCTCTTTCCGCAGCAGGACAGGCGACACCCGAACAGATCGCCAATCTCAAGAAGGCCGGCGTTAAGCTCTACTTCCTCGCCTGCGGCGACAGCGATTTCCTGTTTGAAGGCTCCAAGACCCTTGACAAGACCCTTACCGAACAGGGACTGGACCACACCTTCTTCGTTTCAGACGGAGGCCATGTATGGGCGAACTGGCGCCTTTATCTCAACACATTCGCACCTCTTCTCTTCAAATAGCATTGGGATTTAAAAAACTGAAAACTGATGAAAACTGCCGGACTACTCGCTGTAATCGCAGCCATATCTTGCATCGCCTTTGTGACATCCTGCAACAAGGAGAGCCACGGGACAAACGTTGACGATGTCATCATGACCGGTCATTACGGTGTTTATATCGACACCAGGGACGCTGTATCACCGGACTCTTACGAGGCTCTGGTCCGCGGCTTCATGCAGGAGGCGATTGACAACAGCCTTAAAGACCTGAAGGACGTATACCGTACGAAGGACAACGACTCAAAGGTTATCATGGCATGTGACAGGATATACGAGAACAGCGTGGCACAAGCCGGGACGACCGGACAGTCATTCTCCATCGTGATCTTCTTCAAGGAAGAAAGCAAGACCGGAGAACCGGATCCCTCAAAGGAAAAAGTGAAAAGATACGACTTCTTCCTATAGGACAGAAAGGATTTGCGGATGAAAAGGATTTTGTTGGCTGCCAGCCTCTGGCTGCTGTATGCGATATCAGCGAACGCCCAGGTGTTCATACTCAATGACAGCGTGTTTGACGGCCGTCTGGCCGAAATCCATGTCACTGTCGTGGATTCACTTACAAACGAGCCCATACCATTCGCATCTGCCTATGTGATTCCCTCCAAGGATACCACTATCAGCAATTTCACTTTGAGTGACGCTGAAGGAAAGGTCAACCTGGAAGAGGTTCCCTATGGCAGCTACTCCTTCCACATCGAGATGCTCGGCTACCGGCCTTTCGTCAAGGAACAGTACTTCAGGGAAAAGGTCGTCGATCTGGGGACAGTCAAACTCCAGGTCGACGACAATTTCCTGAAGGCCGCCGTCGTAACTGATGTAGGCAATCCCATCGTGGTCAAGCAGGACACCGTCGAATTCACTGCATCGTCCTTCCAAATAGGTACGAACGACATGTTGAAGGACCTGTTGAAGCGCATGCCGGGAATGGAAATTACAGAGGAAGGCAAAGTCAAATTCAACGGAGAAAAGATAGACAAACTCACCGTAGGCGGACGCACATTCTTTTTCGACGACCAGTCTACGGCACTCAACAACCTCCCTGCCTCCATTGTGGACAAGGTCAGGGTTATCGACAGGGAGTCCGAGTCCACCAGGGCAACCGGCCTGGAGGATGGCAACCGTGAAAAGGTCCTGGACGTCGGTCTCAAGAAGGAATATGAGAAAGGCTGGTTCGGAAACGCAGGAATAAAGGGAGGAACCACACTCGCCGGAGGCGGAGATGACCCTCTTCGCGATGACCGCGGTCTCCTCTACAGCGGCAACGTGCTTGCGTCAGCATATTCGGAAAAAGACCAGCTCACCATCATCGGGAACGGAATGAACATAAACGACTCCAACGGAGTGGTTTTCGTAGCCGTAAGTGCAGACGGTGAGAGAAGTCGGATTTCTGGCGGTGGACTCTCATCAGCCGCCCAACTTGGAGTCAACGCCAACACATCCAGGATAAAGAACGTTCAGACGACAGTCGGCGCCAACTACAAGTACGGTGACACCCGGACTGGTTCATCATCAGCCCGAACCACTTTCCAGAATGACGGTGACTTGTTCTCTACCTCAGGCGATTCCGGGAGACTGTTCTCCAATTCCCTGTCCGCGAACATGGAATTCCAGAAAGAGACCGGCAATGTAATATTCCATTTCAGGCCCCAGTTCAGCTACGCAAAGGGTAACAGTCACGCCACTTCATCAACGGAAACCTGGAAGGAAGGCCGTTCGGTCAACCGTGCCGAAAGCACAAACAGTTCGCAGGACATCGACCGCTCCTTATCCGGTTATGGTAACCTTTCCATAAAGGATCTGGGAGGGAAGAAAAACAGGGTGCTGGCTTTCAACGTCAACGGTTCCCTGGGTGACTCGGATGGTGAGAGCCGTGAGAACAGTTTCATGAAGATGGTCTCCGGCGAGGAGAACAGGTCACTGAAGTATCTTTCGGAAGAAGACTCATATCAGGTCGGAGGTGGAGTCACATACGGCGAACCCATTGGAGAGAACTGGACTGTTTCCGCCAACACCCGCTGGTCCTATTCGAGGAACGACAGGACCCGGGATGCCTTCGATGCAGACGGGCGCAATGACTACTATTCCTCGGAATCACGCAACCGGTCAACCAGCCAGAGGTACGGCCTGACCGTCCAGCACAAATTCAAGGAAGGAACCTGGCTCACCCTCGGAGCAGCATTGAACGGAATGCTGAATGAAACTTATTCCAAGAGTTTCAATGTCTCCGACAATACCGGAGTGGGAGAATGGAACTGGTTTGTCTCTCCGGACTTCATTTTCCAGCATACGGCCGGAATGAACAGGTTCCTAGTCTCAGCCTCAGGAAACAGCCAGAGGCCGGGTAACTCGAGGATGATCCCGTCGATGAACATTATCGATCCTGCGCGTCCGACACTCGGCAACATCTATCTCAAGCCTTACGGCAACACCTACCTGAGCCTGAGCTGGAACAGAAATAACCGGGAGAAATTCTCAACCTTGATGGCCTATTTGTTCGGCAACTTCAACACCAACCCGATTTCCTACGCGCGATGGTACGACAGTGACGGAATCCTCTATTCAATTCCTGTCAACTCCAAAAAGAACACCATGAGTCTTTCAGGAGTGATCACTCATACCACTCCTTTGGATGCCAAGAAGAAATGGTTCCTGACTACAGATGTCGGATTAGGCTTCTCCGCTTCCACCAGCTACCAGGCCAAGGGCACCCTTGAAGGCCTGGACAAGGACTCATTTGACTATTCCTCCTTCATGGACTCCTTCTGGGGCGGGAAAGACGGAGACATCTTCTACAGCGGAAAGAGCGGATTTGAAGAGAGTACCACAAGGAACTTTACACCTGACTTCAGCCTGAGCCTCAAATACACTTCCGGAAATTTCAGCGGAAGGGTCGAGTCCGACTTCTCCGGCCGTATTGCCCGCTACTCCCTCGATGACAGGGTCAACATGAACACCCTCGACTCCCGTATAGGAGCCGGAGCCAACTACAGGACAAAGCACGAATTCGAATTCGACACCGACATAGCCTATGCCTGGTACAGAGGTTATGCAAAGGGTTACGGAGCCCCTGAATGGCAGTGGAACGGAGAGATTTCCAAGAACATCAAGGCATTCAATCTCAGCATCAAGATCAATGACATCCTCAACCAGACCCGGAACCTGACCCACACGGTCACTGCCAACTACGAGGAAGACACCTATCGTCTGGTCATGGGACGTTATATCCTCTTCGGAGTCAAGTGGAACTTCGGCAAGATGAATGCCGCCCACAGCCAGCGCGCCCAGAGAGCAGCATTCAACATGGTCTTCTAGCCATAAATAACTAAGAAGTTCCCGGGGAAAGCCGGCTGACCAGCCAGCCGATTACGAAACAAGTCACAAACCCGACGGTCGAGTACAACAGCAAGTGGACAGACTGGGCGTGCATGATGCCCAACTGGACCGCCATACCCGTCAGCAGGCCGGCAACGGCCCCGGTGGCATTCGCCCGAGGACACAGGAACCCGAGCAGGAAAAGCCCTCCCAGGCCGCCGAGAAGGATGCCGAGAATCTTGGAAAACTCGTCCCACAAGGACTTTACGTCCCATGTCGCCATGACCAGGGCGAATCCGATCCCGACCAGACCGATCAGCAATGTCGCGACTTTCGCCGTTTTCAAGGATGCCTGACCCGGGCGGATCTTCGCATGGATGTCGGTCACATAGGCCGTCGCCGCCGAATTCATCGATGCGCTGATCGTGGACATGGCGGCTGCAAAGATACCGGCAATCACCAATCCGAGTGCGCCTGTGGGGACATGCAGGCTGACGTACCAGGGCAGAATGGCATCCGGATCATTCACGCCCAAGCTGAGTTCCGACGGATGCATCTTGAAGAAAACATAGATTGCCGTGCCGACAAAGAAGAAGAGAAGCGTTGCGGGAATCGCAAGCAGAGCATTGGTGTACACCCCCTTGCGTGCCTGTTTCTCCGTCTTTGTCGTCAGATAACGCTGCACGATGGTCTGGTCTGTCCCATAGGTCGTGATATTGGTAAATACGGTCGCGATCAACACGGTCCAAACGGTCGTCTGCCGAAGGTCGAAGCGCAGGGATCCCAGGGAGAATTTCCCATCGGCCGCTGCCGTAGATACCAGCGCCGGAAAAGCCCCGGGAATTGCATGGCCGATGCTCAGGACCACGGCCAGGGCGGCCCCCAGCAAAACGACGACCTGCAAGGCATCCGTCCACGCAACGGCCTCGATACCACCCATATAGGTATAGACCAGGGCCAGGATTCCCATCAGGGAAATGCAGGCAAAGATATTGATGCCGGTCACGACATTCAGGGCAATGGAGGGGAGCAGCAGCACCACGCTCATCCGTCCGACCTGGTATAAGATGAAGGATGCACTGCACAGGATGCGGACAAAAGGACTGAAACGCTGCTCCAGGTATTCATAGGCAGTCGTCACGCCCAGGCTGCGGAATTTTGGGATGAACAGCAGCGTGATCAGGGGGACGACCAGTACGATTCCGAAATTGAAGAGCAAATAGCTCCAATCGGTCGCATAGGCCTTCGCCGGGATGGACATGAAAGTGATGGCGGACAAGCTGGTCCCGAAAATGCTCAACCCCACGATAAACCAGGGAATCCGGCCGCCGCCCTTGAAATAGTCATCCGTGTTTTTCTGCCGCTTGGAGAAATAGACCCCCATCCAGGCAAGCAGCAGGAAATAGAAGAGAATCACACCGATATCCAGCCAGCCCAGATGCCGGACCCTGCTGTGGACAGTTCCCTGCAAGACGACAGGCGTCCGGACTCCGGGGGCGACCTCTCCGCTGCAGAGATTGAAGGAAGCGCCGTTCCGCACGATGGCCGTTGTTACGGGAAGGACCTGATCCTCAACAGGAACCGTCAGCATGGACGCCGTAACCGTATGATAGATCCGGAGCACGTTGTCCGGGATGGACGGGTCTTCGCTCCGCCCTCCTGCGAACAGGATATGATTCGTCCCGAACGGGACTGCGCAGCCCGCCATCACGGGGAAATCCCCCTTCACCGGCTTCCAGGTTCCCAGGCGCGGATTCCAGGCCCACCCGTCCCGCAAGACCTCCCACGGGGCGTTTCCCCGGAAATTCCGACCACTGAACAGGTAGAAACAATTGTCCATGCCGTCACTCTGTACGACGCCGACCGAAAAAGCCCGGGCAGGGGCGTCCGGCCAGGGAAGCGTCCGGCAGGAACGCGTTTTCAGGTCCAGGACGATGAACTTGTCCAAAGCTTCGCCGGGAAGCTCGGAAATGCCGCCGGCCAGATAAACCTGCGACCCGATCTGACCGCCCGCCATGTTCGACAGCGGGAAAGGCAATGTTCCCCATTCTTCCACGACGGGTTTCCCGCCGGCATCCAGCCGGAGCAGGCGGATATCGGAGAGGCATTCGCCTGAACGGCAGCCTCCGATCAGCAGCAAGCCTCCGTCATGAGGGATGGTGAACCCGTAGGCCGATTCTTTTCCGAGTGCCCCCGGCCAGCACGTCCATCCGGAATCGGAATCCTGGATATAAACGTCCGGATGCCAAACTTTCGGTCCACCTCCTGAAGGCAAGCCGGCCGGGAAATTCGCACCGCCGGCCAGGACCAGCCGGCCGTCGATCATCCCGGCATAGACTCCTGCCAGGCCAAGGTTTCCCGCCGTATCCGAGGGTGACGGCGGCAGCACCGTCCGGCTCCAGGACAGGCTTTCCGTCCGGGTCAAGGCCAGTGTCCCTTCGGCTCCCGCTCCGGAAGACGAAGAGCGGGTGCAGGAAGGCAGGCACAGGAGCAGCACGCCCAGCAGAAAGGCAGTAACGTTTTTCATCTCAGGCATTTATGCGGAATCCGTGCGAAATAAATCGCTTCATAGGGGTTTTTCTCGCCGCCTTCGTACAAGACGCCGACATCTCCGCCCTTCAATATAACGAGGTCGCTGTATGCGGCCGGCCCCTCCGTCAGGGTCGCAACGCGTTTCCAGGTCTTTCCGGCATCTTTGCTCCTCCGCAGGGTCATGTTGAGGCGCTTGGACACATGTTCCGGATTGGAAAAATAGAGGACCCTGGACGGCCTGCGGCGTGTGGAGCGATTAATGAGGCTGGCCTGGCAGACCGGCTCCACAAGGGATTTATCGGAATAGGCCGGCCCGAAGGAAAGGCCGCGGTCCCGGCTGAGGGCTACATGCCGGCTAAGGTCGTCCGCGCCCCGGTCTCTCCCCCGGTTATTGCGCATGTTCAACATCAGCGCCCCGTCGGGAAGTTCCACGATGGTGCTTTCGTTTCCGACAGAGGCGACCCCTCCGATCTTCCAGTTTCCGCCTCCGTCATCGGAGTAAATCACATGGGAGGCGGAAAGGCCTCCGAAATTTCCATGGTCGCAGGCGACGACAAGGCGTCCATCACGCAGCTGCAGGGCATGGCCGGGGCCTGTGGCATACCATGTCCACTCCGGCTCTTTCGCCTGTGCGGTGATATCCTCCGGTTCAGACCAGGTCAGTCCTTCATCGTCGGAATACAGGCAGAAGACCCGGCGGGTGTCGTGCGAGGTGCGGTCATGGATGGCCGGCTCGTGATCCCGTCCGTCATTCCAGGTCGCCAGCAGGACCACCCGGCCGGTCCGCCGGTCCACTACCGGTGCCGGATTTCCGCAAACATTCGCTCCGTCGTCCCAGATGGTGATCATCTCTCCCCAGGTCTTCCCACCATCCACCGAGCGCTTGACGACCAGGTCGATATCACCCGTATCGGATGCACTTCCATGCCGGGCTTCCGCAAATGCCAGCAGGACACCGGAACCGGTCCGGACAACGGCGGGAATGCGGTATGTATGGACACCGTTTTCTCCCCTGCGGAAGACAACTTGTCCGGAGGGGGTCCGGCCCCAGGCGCAGGAAATGGCCGCCAGGAGCAGGGCCAGCGTCAGGATCCTTCTCATTTGAAGCTGTTCTTATAATCTGAGAACCGTGTCCGGGTCAGGTCCAGTGAAAAGGCTTCGTAAACCTCTTCCGGCATCGTCGTCAGGGGCCGGCGGCAGGGCCCAAGGTCCAATCCGGCAGCTTTCATGAAGGCTTTCCCCGTTCCGTTCCCATATTTTCCCAACAAAGTGATGATCCGGTTCGCTTCGTACTGCAGGGCGGCGGCCCGTTTCATGTCCCCCGCCTCGAAGGCCGCCCAGATCGCGTGGTATATCGGGGCATTATACCCGTATGTGCTGCCAACGAAAGCTTCCGCCCCGATTGACAGGGCTTCCAGCAGCATCTCGTCCCGCCCCCACATGATATTGTACTTCCGATCCTGGAATTCCAGGCACAACTGGTAATCCATCATGTCCTCGAATGTGTATTTGATTCCGGCAAAGTTCGGAATCATCCCGTCCACGGCCTCCAGCAAGGTTATCATCGGGAACGAGACATGTGTCAGGACCGGAATATGATAATAATAGAACGGCATTTCGGGGACAGCGGCCGCGACTTCAGCCAGCGTACAGGCCAACTCCTTGACATTCGCGGCTTTCTGATAATAGGGAGCCGTCATGGCTACGGCGTCGAGACCCAGGGCGGCGGCATACCGGGCCAGGTCGATGCAGTCGGGGATACTGGTCCCTCCTAGGAAAGCGATGACAACGAACGAGTCCCC
>JAEEGI010006797.1_pt1 | contig 25770 bp, 17 predicted proteins | sample 8958751 | NCBI WGS metagenome assembly JAEEGI01 (sample SAMN16246545, study PRJNA631951) | gut metagenome | biome: gut microbiome; feature: rumen; material: KS-attached | host: Bos | place: Iran: Karaj | collected 2018-10
TCTTTCAATTATCAATTAATTAATTTATTAATTTGATCACATTTATTAGGATTAGTATATGATTTACTTGTTAAAACATCAAAATATTCATATAAATTGATATTATTCTTTTAAACTTTTTATTCATTTTTTGTTTTCAATCTTATGAAGATTACATTTTTTTTTGTTCAGTTCACCTAAAAGTTAATTTTGAAAAATATTTAGCTTTAATCATTTTAATCTTTTTATTTTTTTCCTATTTCTAATTATAAATTTTAAAAAAAATTAAAAATAAACTTTATAGATTTATAAACTACAATTATTATTATTAATTTAATTAATATTTATTTCAGATATTAAACTTTTAAATTATACATTGATTAATTACCAATTACAAAAACTCTCAAACTAAAAACATCAAAAGTAAAAATGAGACTACTAACAAATAATATTGTTTTCAATACAATTATTTCTTATACACAATAAAAAATTTACAAAATTAATTTTATTAATTTACATTTTTTAAATTATTTGTTAATAGTGTCATGCTTTGTTTTCAAATGATATCTTAAAGAAGATTTTGAAGGAAATTCACATTTACAAACTATAAATAAAAGAAATATAAAAAAAATATATTACTTTCATTAAAAGGGCATTTATAAGGAAAAATTTTTGTATGAAATTTTCGAACATGATAAGATTTGCCATTTCTATGAGAAAAACTGCAATTACAAAATTCGCATTTATAAGGTTTTTTTCCTAAATGAATATTCTTATAATGTAATATTAAATTTTCTTTTGAACGATATATTTTCCCACAAAAACATATAAAAAGTTTTAAATTATATTTTTTTTTATTATTACTTTTTAACTCTTCTTCACATAAATTCTTTGGAAGAGAATTAATAAAATTATTTTCTATTATTGAGAATGTTTCATTATTTAATTTATATAAAGAACTGTTTGTTTCAATTATTTCTTCGAAAGGATTTTTTTCATATATATCATATTTTAAATCATTAATTCCAAAAAAATCCATTTTTGAGTAATTTATATTAAAATTATTTATTTTCTGTTGTTTAGTATTTTATTTTTAAAAAGAATTAAACCTTATTTTTAAAATGGAAAAAATTTTCAAATCTAATAAAATGAGAGTTTAGGATTAAATTATACATTTAAAAATTATTAATTCAATATTTTAAAAATAATTAATAAAATTAAAATAATAAAATTTAACATATTTAATATTTAAAAGAAAATATAATAATTAAATACAAATAAAAACTCTGAAAAAAAATTAACTATTAACAAGGTTTATAAATTCCTAATCTTTTCCTGCATTTAGGGCAATAATGTATAGTATTAAAAATACTTATATATTTTTCGCTACTACATTGTTTTAAAAAAAAACAACAACAACAAAAAATTGCAGATATTAAAGGTAAAATTGCTAATTTATCTTTTGTTTCAGTTTCAACTAATCCACATTTTTTACATATAGCTAAACATGGATATCCATGAAAAAGATTTCTTGGAATTGGACCTGAAACATAAACTTTTTGATTATTTGTAATACTAAAATCACTATCACTCATTGTCATATTAGCAAAAATATAATTTTAATATTTTTTATTTAATTAATCAACATTTAATTAATTTATTTTTTTTACTTAAATTTATAATTAAATAAAAAAAATGTTTTTTAAATAAAAATAAGAAATAAAAAATGAATCTTGAAGTTACAAATCCATCTCAAACAACATATCATTTTTATGTAAAAAAAATATAAATAAATAACTAAAATAGCCACATGATGAAATGGAAAACGCTAAAACATATATGAGAAGAACAAATGATTATGATCATTGGAAAGTAATAACAGATTTTCAATTAAAAGATTTAATTAAAAAAGGGAAAAAAAAAAGATTTAAACCTTTAGTAGATTTAAATTCAAAATATAAAAATCAAGTAGAACATATGAGAGAAACTGTAAGAAATAATGAATTAAAAAGAATAAATAAATTAAAAAAAGAAATAAAAGAAAAAGAAAAAAAAATAAGAGAAAAAAAAGAATACTTATCTTCAGAATTAAAAGATAAAAACATTCAGCAAAAAAAAGCAAAAGATGAAAGAATGAAAAAAGTATTAGAACAATTTGAAGAAGCAAGAAAAGAAGAAGAAAAAAAAAGATTAATAGAAGCAGAAAGAACTCAATTAAAATTGAAAGAATATATGAATAATTTATCTGAAAAGAGAAAATTAAAAGAAAAAGAATATGAAGAAAAATCAATCAAAAAATATGTAGAACATGAAAGAAATTTAACCTTAAGAGATGAAAAATATGAAAAAGAAATAAAAGAAAGAGATGAAAAAGCATTTCAAAAATATAATAAAGCATTTTGGAGTAAAAAAAATAGATTATTAAACTTAAAACAATCAAAACAAAACAGAAATCATCATTTAGAACAAATAAATGAAAAAAGAGAAGAATTTGAAAGAAAAAGAATTCAAAAAATAAAATCTTATCAAAAGAAATTAAATAGTATATCAAAAAGAATAGAAGAAGTAGAAAAAAAGAAAAAAGAAAAAAGTGAAAGAATGAAAGAATTATATTTAGAAAAAAAAGAAGTTATTCAAGACAATTTAAAAGAATTAGCTGAATTAGATTTAGAAGATAGAGAAGCTGTTTTAGAATATCAAAGAGAATTTATTATGAGAGTTGGAGATAAAGATCATGCAAATGATTTAAGAAAAATGTCTGCTAGAGAAAATATAGTTTTAGCTAATATGGAAATTGAAAGAAAATTAAATCAATTTAATAAAGATATGAATAAATTAAAAGAACAAAATATGAGTAAGTTAAGTTATGAAAAAAGAAAAAAAATGTATTTAGATATGTTAAAAGCTGAAGCTGAAAAAAAAAAGAAAGAAGAAGAAGAAAAATTACTCTTAGCTAATAAATAAAAATTTTTTTTTCTTTTTCTTTTGATTTTAATTTCTTATTTATCTTTTTTTTGAGATTTTTTTATATTTTCTCATTACTTTTTTAGAAATTTTTTAAAAGAAAAGTAACTTATAAAGATAATTAAATAAGTTTTTTTAAATAATCAAAAATTAAAACTCTATTAACTTTAATTTAAAACAAAACATTATTTTCTATTCCATTGACAAATAATTTTCAAAGTATTATTTTTAATATCATATTCTAAATTAGTTTGATTAAAATCATTAACATAAATAAAATTATCATTAACATTAGAATTTTCTAATTTTATTTTTATATCATTAAAATTAAAAATTCTATTATTTCCATCTTCCCAAGTTTTAACCCAATTATTTTCAATGAAAATAAATTTATATTCAAATTGAGTAATATCATTTAAATAAATATCAACAATCCAAATATTACCATCAGTCCATCTTAATTTTGTTGCATTTCCTTGATCCCAATTTCCAATTTGAGTTATTGAACCAATAACTCCTAATTCTTGTCCCATATATGTTTGATATTCCATTTGATATATTATTTTATCTATTTTAATTTCTGGCTTTTGATTTATTACTTTTTTATTTATTATTTTTGAAGTTATATTATTATTATTATTATTTATTTTATTAGTAGAACTACTTTTTTTCTTTTTTACTTTTTTAACTTCACTTTTTGGAATTATATTATTATTATTTTCAGGTTTTTTAATTTCAGGTTTTTTTATTTCAGGATTTTTTATTTCAGGTTTTTTTATTTCTAATATTTTATTTTCAGGCTTTTTAATTTCTTGATTTTTTTTTGATTCTGATATTTTTCTTATTGGTTTTTTAACTTCTTTTCCCGCTTCAATATCTAAAGCTCTTTTATATAATTCATCATAATATTTTCCTGAATAATTATATATTTTGGTGTTTTTTATCACATTTAATGAAAGATTTTCTAAATCTTCTTTTGTATCTATTCTTATTTTTTGAGACAAGAATTTATTTGTTGCTCTCATTTTTATTTTTAATAATATTATTATATTTTATTATATAATTTTTAATTTTGATTATTATTTAACATGAAATCTGTTTAATCTTTTGTTAATTTTGATTTTTTGAAAATTGAAATTTTAAATTTCCTTTTTAAATTTATTACTATTATTCATTTTTAAATTTATGTTATTTTAAATAAATTTTATTTATATTATGAATTAATTTGTTTAAAATGTCACTCAATAATAATATAATTCAATTATCAGAAGTCATAAGTCAAAAAAAAAATTAAACCTAATTTCAAAAATTTATTCAAAGAGTAAATTTAAAATAAACAAAGATGTTTTAAATAAAAATGATAATGATTCAAATTATTTAATGTTCTAAATTAAAAATATTCCTTTAAATGAAGAAGATAATATTTTGTAAAAATCAAAAAGAAATGAAATTAATTTAAAATTATAACATAAATTATGACAAAAAAAAATCTGATTTTTTCATTATCTTTGTTTAATTGATTGATTATTTAATTACTTTTTTTTTGATTAACAAATTTGAAAAAAAACTCATTAAATTTATTTTTTTATTAATATTTCTAGAAATATTATTTTCTTACGGCGAAAATCTTTTAATTTTACTAATTATATAGTCCAAAAAATTTATTAAAAATGAAAAAAAAACCAATAAAAAAAGCTATTTAAGTTAAAATAAATATAAAAACATTATTTTATTTTTTCTTATCAAGTAAATAAGCTAAACTTCTTGTTTTTAATTCTTTCATAACTTCTTCATTAATAGGAATATATTTAAAATTTTGAAGAATATTTGAAAAAATTTCTTTTTTCTTTTCAATATTAACAGTATTACTTCTTAGCAAACATAACAAAGGACATCTTCCATCAGAGCTTTTAAGCATTAAAGCTAAATTTAATTGTTGATGATTTTGTAAATATTGCATAATATATTTTATAATATCCCATTTACCATAATGCATAGCATAATGAAAAGGAGTCCAACCATAATTTTTAGCAGAAACTTCTTCTAATATAGGGAATTGTTTAACTTCAATTAAATTTTTAAAATCTGAAACTCTTCCTTCAACTGCAGCATTATATAAATCCATTTTTTCAGAAATAGATAATTTAGATGTTACCATATTTATTCTTAATTCATCTGGAGTTAAAAAATTTGCTTTTTCACTTTCTAAAACTTCATATTCTTTTTTTAATTCTATAATTTGCTCACTTTTTTTATTTATTTCTCTCATTAAAGCCATAGGAGGATTTTTAATATAATCTTCACATTCTTCAATATGTTTTAAGTAATTAGTATAATTAAATCCTGAACTACCACAAGCAAAACATCTTATTTTTAAAGCAGCTAATATTTCTCTAATAAATTTATTTGCTTTTACATATTGACCTTTACAATTTGGAGTCACACATCCTTGTTCTGCTAAACATAAAATAAATTTACAATCTTCACATATTAAAGTTTCACATAATTCACATTCTAATGGCTTACATACTATTTTTAAACACATTGGACATTTCATATCATTTATTAATGATTCATATTTCTCTCTGTTTTCTACACATGATGGATCTATTCCACATATACGATCAAATGGTTCACATTGTGTATAATTTGGTTCCATTATTTTTTTTTTTATGTATTTTTTGTTTTAAATATTTAGAGTCTATATTTTTTATTAAAATTTTATTTAGTTTGATTTAATTAGTTTTTTCTGGAAAACAAACCGAAATATAATAATTTTTTTTATTTTACAATGAAAATAACTAATAAATTACTAGTTAAGGAAAATAATTTATTAATTTTTAATTAAAGAAATATCTATAAAGGGAAAAATCATAAGTTATAAAAAATCAAAAAAAAATTTATAATAATTTTACTAAGTTTATATCTTTTAATTATTAAATTATTTTTTTATAAAATATTCAAAAAAATATAATATAGTTTTTTATAATAATTTTATCTTTATCCACAGTATTATATAAAAAAATAATATATTTTTATTAAATAAAGTATATATTATTTATATATTATCTTGAGCAAAGTTGGTGATGTTCAACATAAAATAAGCTTTTGAAGTATCTAAAACTTTAATTTTTTCTTTTAAATTTTTAATATGTTTTCTTAATAAACTTAAAGCAGGTCTTAAAAGATCTTTTTCTTTTTTAACTTCATTAATTCCAAAATTTAGTTTTTGAATATTATCATTCAATGAATTTATTTCTTCTTTTTCTTGAAGAATAATTGAGTTAATTTTAAGTGTTTCAGTATTTAATATATTAATTTGAGGTTGAATTTCTGGAATTTCATTTTGATGAAAATTAATTTCGTTAATTATTTGATAATACCTTTCATTTACACTTTTTAAATTATTAAGTTCAATTTCTTTTTTTACATTTTGATATTTATAATTTTTATTAGTTGAATTATATAAATTTACTTTTGATTGAAGTGTATTAATTGATGTTTCTAAATAATTTTTAATCATTGTTTTTTCATTAATTTCATTTTGTAATTTATTAAATCCTTCTGATTTGATGTATGATATTATTGTTTCTAAATGTTTAATATCATTTTCTATAAATTCTCCATTATAATCTATTTTATTTATAGGTTTTGTAATATCAATAGAATCTAATAATACATTTAAATTATGTTGATTTATTGTATTTAAATTTAAAGATTTATTTCTTCTTCTATAATTTAATTCATAATTATTTTTTAAGGATGTTTCTTTTATTTTTTTTATTAAATTATTGTTATTGTTTAAAGTTTCTAATGTTTTATTATACATTTTAGAGAAATCATCGATTGATTGAGAATTTATTGTTTTTTTATTCCCATCTTTTGTAAATATTGTATATGAATTATTTTTTTTTATTTCTTTCTTCTTTTTAGGATTATAATTTTTAATCATTTTTTTTTGTTTTGGAATTTTTGAAACAGAAGATTTATTTTTTACTTTAAACAAAAAGTTATTATCATTATTATTATCATTCTCATTATCATTATAATCATCATTATTTCCTTCTTCTTTTTTCATATCTTTTGGATTATATGTTATATTTATTCTATTAATTGGACTATTATTTTCATTAAAAGAAAATTTAGTTAAAGTGTTTGGAAAGTTAAATTTATTTTTTTGTGTATTGGCAGAAAAGGATTCAGCTAATTCCTTTATCATTTAAAATTTTTTTAAAAAATTAAATTAAAAAAACAATTAATATGAATTTATTATAATTAATATTTATTATGAATATTTTAATCTTATATATTCTCTATTTTCTATTGTTCCATTTAATTCAAGAGTATTTTTAAATAACTCGTAATTTTTTTCATTATTAATTGGATTATCATCAATAATAATATCTCTAATATGATCATTTATTTTTAAACTTTCAATTATATTTCTGTCTAAATCTTCATTATTAAATTTATTTAAAGTTATTTTATTTCCTTTTAAACTTAATAAACTTAAATTTTTATTATATTTAATACCATTACAAATTAAAATTTCAAAATCAATATCATTTATATAATTACCATCTAAATAAAAAAATTTTAAATAAAAATTATTTTTTAATAATTTCGCAATATTTTCAAATACATCATAATTACCTCCAATATCATTAACACTTAAATCAAGACAAGAAATTTTTCTATTGTTTTCAATTGTTGCTAATAATTTTTTTAAACCTAATCCAATATGACAAGCAGTTAAATTTAAGTTTTTTAATTTAGTATTTGATTCAATATATTTAACTATTAAATCACTTGTTTGACTTTTACTAAAATCATTATAAGATAAATTTAAACAACTTATAAATTTATTTTTTTCTAATGAATTAATTAATATTTGTAATGAATTATGACTTAATTTATTATTAGATAAATTTAATTCAATTAAACGAGAATTTTCGTCAATTCCGTTTAAAAATTTAATAAGACCTTTAGAAGTAAAATTATTATAATGAATAAATAAAGAATGAATATAAAGATTATTACAAACTAAAAAATTTAATAATTCCATTGATTCATCATTAATTTGATTATTACCAATAAAAAGATAAGTTAAAACAGTATTATTAATTAAGCATTTGACTAAACTTGCTGTTTCTGAAGGAGGTAAAAAGTTACCATTATAAATAAAAGAATATAAATAATTAATTCCACTTTTTTCAGGATCAAAAAAATCAATTACATTTGGTGAGTTAAATACATTTTTATCAATTCCATTATATGATATATCTACTAAAATTAATTTTTTACAATGTATTAATGAATCAAATAATGAAACAGCACCTTTTGATCCTAAAATATTATTATTTAAAATAAATTTTTCTAAATTTGGAAAACAAGTTTTAAAAGCATTTTTTACTTTTTGAGAAGAAAAAGTTTTATTTGAAAAATAATTTTTAGATAAATTTATCATTTTTAAAAAGGGACAATTATTTTTAATTTGTGTAAAAAGAGAAATTCCACTTCTATCATCTAAATTATCATTCATTAAACTTAATATTTGTAAATCGCGTTTTGACCAATTAATAAAACTATTAATTAAATTAAAATTTTTAATCTGTTCATTATTATTAAATTTAATTGTTGCTAAACCTGAAATATCTCTCATTGCACAATTTAAATAAATAATTCCTTCACTATTTAAATTATAATTACTGAAATCAATTTCATTTTTTTTTAATATTTCTTTTTTAATTTGTCTTTCTAAAATTTTTCCAAAAACTGAAATTGATTCATTTTTTGGTAATTTTAATTTATAAATAATTTTTCTTATAATTTCACAATTTTTATTTAATAATTGTGCCATTGTATATTTATCAAAATTAAATTTTTGTTTTTTATTATCATTTAACATATCATTCAATTCACTTTTATTTTTAGCATTTTTAATTAAATCTTTATAATCATTAATTTTATTATTTGAAACAGTAATAAATTCTTTTCTAATATTAAAATAAACTTTAATAAGATTAGTATTTAATAAAATTTTAGAAACAGCTCTATTTAATTGAAGCATTTGAAATAAATCATCAATTGAACAAAAATCTACAAAATTATTTAAAGCTTTTGGTTTAAAGGTTAATATTTTTCTTATTGAAATTGGCCTTGGATCTCTTACTATTCTTGCTGGAGGTTTCCAATTTTGAGGATGTTGAATGAAATAATTTGTATCTATTCTTTTATCTCCTATTACTGAAATTTCTGTATTCATGTTTTCATTGTTTTTTTTTTTATTCATTTTTATTTTTCTTTTTTTATTTATTTTTCAAAATTATTAAATTATTGTTTATAAATTTTAATTTACTTTAATTTATTTTTCATATATAAATATATAAATTTTTGTATATTTTTTATTAAATAATTACAACATAATTTCTTTTTTTTAAAAAATAAAATAACAAATATCATAAAAAAAGATTTTCTTAATTTCCAAACATCATATCTTTAAATTCATCATAGTCAATTTCTCCATCTCCATTACTATCAATTTCATTAAAAATATTTCTAAAAACATCTTCACTGACTTTATCATTAACAAAAAATTTTTTAATTTTTTCCACCGAAATTTTTCCGCATCCATCTCCGTCAAAAAAATTAAAAGCATAAGTTAAATTTTCATTAGATAATAAAGTTTTTTGTTCTAAAGTAGCTCTTAAAAATTCTTCATATTCAATAAAACCTCTATTAGCACCATCTAATAATAAAAATATATCATCAATTTCTTTTTTAATTTCTTTTTCATTAAAATATTTAATTAAACCATCTAATAATTCTTTCTTAGTTAATTTCCCATCATCATTAGTATTAAACATTCTAAAAATTTTTAAAATATCTTTTGATTCATTATTATTAGGAATATTATGAACAATAAAAGCAAGAACCATTTGTTGAAACTTACTATTTATTTCAAATTTCCTTAATCTATTTAAATAAATCATAACAGTTTCTTTATCTATATTACTATATAAACTTTTACCATTAAATTTTTTAAACCAAGGATGTTTTAAAGCTTCAGATGAACTTAATCTTTTTTTAACATTAACTTCTAATAACTTTTTAACAAGATCTTGAACTTCTGCTGATGAATTTAATAATTTTTTATGTTTAGAATTAAATTCTCCTTTTTCAATATTTTCTATTATTTCTTCATCATTTTGACCATCAAAAGGAGCTCTTCCAACAATTAACATATATAATATTACTCCTACACTCCAAGTATCACATTTTTCATTATAATTTTTATGCAAAACTTCAGGTGCAATATAATATGAACTTCCAACTACTGCTTTTTCATTTTTATTTTTTTCAAATATTTTAGCAGTTCCAAAATCTATTATTTTAACCCAGAAATATTTATCATTTGTATTATTATCTTTCTCAATTTCTGATATTAAAATATTTTCTAATTTTAAATCTCTGTGAACAATGTTTTTAGTATGTAAATAATATAAACCTGAAAATACTTGATAAAATAAAACAGCTAATTGACCTTCAGTATATTGATGTTTAATTTGATTATATAATTCTCCACAAGCGCAAAAATCAGTAATGATATAATAAGCTTTTGGAGTAGAATAAAATTCAATAATTTTAACTATATTAGGATGATCTAATTTTTTTAATATTTCTATTTCATTTTTAATTTCCATATCATCAATTTCATTTTCTTTAACTTTATTAATTTTTTTCATTGCAATATTTTGCTTTGTCATAATATTAACTGCTAAATAAACTGTTCCATAAGATCCATCTCCTAATTTACTTATGACTTTATATTTTTGAGCAGGTAAACCTGAGTTTTCTTCTATAATTGTATTTAATAATACTTTTAATTTTAATTCTTCTTTAAAAACTTGAGAACCCATTTTTTTTTTTTGAATTAATGAAATTGATCTTTTTCCTCTTCTTTCAAATTTATTTTCATTAGAATCATTCATATCCTCATTATTACTATGACTAATATTAAGATGATTGTTTGACATTTTTTTATGGTTTTTTAAGTCTAATTTTTCTTCTAATTGATGTACTTTAGCTTCACCTAAACTAGCTGTTTTTCTATGATTAGATTTACGTTTAAATTCATTTTTATCTTCTTTTTCTTTTTTATTTTCTATTATCTGAGGCTCTGAAAATTTTATTATTGTATTTACTTCTTTATTTGATGGATTATGACTGTTAATTTTACTATTTGTATCGTTGAAGTTTATTTTTGAAGGTTTTTGGTTTACTATTATTTTTTTTTGGGTAACTAGGTTTTTTTTACTTGAAGATAAACAGGTTCCCATTTAATTATTTTTTTTAACATATCATTATTTTTGTTTTATTTTTTTATATAAATATAACATTCATTTATTTATTTAATTTTTCTTTTATTATATTTATGGATAATTTAAGTATTCAAAAAAAGATATTTTTATTTAATAAATAACAATTATTTTTTCTCTAATTACAAAATAATAAATAAAATTTGATATATAAATAAATTTCAATTTTTATATTTCTCAATTAATTTTTCTATTTCATCAACAACTTGATTAATACTTGGTCTTTTCATCATATCATTATCCCACATTCTTTCAATTAAATTTTTAATTTCAAAACAATCCATAATTTTTTCATTAAAAATAATAGGTCTAACATTATAAACAACATCTTTATTTCCTAAAATAAAATCATATAAATTAACATTTTTATAAGGTATAGTATCTTTCATAAAAATTTCCCAAATTAATATTCCAAAAGAATAAATATCACTTTTTTCACTGAATATTCCTTCACAAATAAATTCAGGAGCCATCCAATAAGGAGTTGATTGAGAATTAGTTTTATAATTATTTTTTTTTATATATTTAGACACTCCAAAATCACATAAATAACATTTTAAATTTTCATCTAATAATATATTTCCACTTTTAATATCTCTATGATATATTTTATTTTCCCTTGAATGAAGATATAAAATTGCTAAACCTATTTCATAAGTTATTCTTAATTTTTCTTCTAATGAAAAATTAAATGAAGGATTTTCTAATAAATTTTTAAGAGAATATTTCTTATATTCAAATATTAAATATATATTATTATAGTTATTACTATATGAAAAACCTAATAAATTTATTATATTAGGATGTCGAATTGATAATAATAAAGATAATTCATTTTTTATACTTTCAGTATCATTTTTTTCCATTTGTGAAATATTTTTATATTCTTTTATACAGATATCCATTTTTAAATATTGACTTTTATATAATGTTGAGAAGTCACTATAATGAATTTCATTTGATTTTAAAATATTTAATTTTGGAAATGGAATGTATAAAAAGTGTAATTCTATTTTTAAATTATTAAAAAAAAGTTTCATTTCTTGATTAATTTCTTTATCTTTTTCAATTGATCTTGATTTATTTTTTATTTTAGAATTTAAATTAATAGGATATGGTATTATTTTATTAGTTTTTATTCCATTTGAATTTTTTCTGTTTTTATTATTCATTCTTACTGAAGATGTTTTATATTGATTTGAATTATTATCACTATCAATCTTTTTATAATTGTTTATATTTTTATTATTAATTAAACATGATAAATTAAGGAATTTATTTGCTTTTTTCAATTTTTTTTCTTCTTTTTTCATTGATGAATATGTTCTTTCTTTGTATTTTCCTTTCATTTATTTTATTTTTTTAAACATTAAATTTTAATTTATTCAAAAAATTAAAAAAATAAGAAATTTTAAAAAAAAATAAATTCATAATAAATTTATAGAATTTATCATGAATATGAATAATAAAATTATATTGATAAATATTTATTATAGTTAAATAAAACTCAAAATGTTTTTTATTTAAGCAAATAAATAATTTTTCAAAATTTATAAATATTTATTATTTCAAGTAAAAAAAATGAAAAAAAATTTCATTTTTTTTAAAAAAAATAATCATACATATAATAACTATCTGTAACATTTTCATTTCTTGAAGAATCATTTCCAGCATAAGAACGGGATCTATCATGTGTATTATTATTATCTAATTTTGTTAATCTTAATTTTGTTAATTTTTTAAAGTCTTTTTTCATAGAAGAAACAACACTTTTAGGAGTAATATATATTTTACCTAAAGAACTAGTTTTTTCTTTTTGATTATTTTCTTCTTTTTTTTCATTTGAAAAACCAATTGAATTTAAACTTATTATCTCTTCTTTTAAGTCTTTTTCATCTTCTTCTTTTTTATTTTCTGCTTTTTTCTTTTGATAACTATTATAATCAAAAGTTGAATTTTGTAAATTTGAAGTTTGATCTTTTTTAGATAGTAGTTTTACTTCTGATTTTAAATAAGTATTTTCATTATATAAATTTTCATTTTCATTTTTTAAACTTGCCACTATTGCTTTTAATCTATTATTTTCATTCTTTATTTTATTTTCTTTACTCTCTGAAAAAGTTATTCTTTGATTTTTACTTTCATTTTCTTTCTTAGCTGATATTAATTTATCTTTTAAATTTGAATTTTCAAATTTTACTTGTTCAAAATTATTTTTTAAAATAGAAACAGTATTATTCAATTCTTCAATATAATTTTGTAATTCTTTATTTTCTTTCATTAATAAACTAGATTTAGTTGATTTCTTTTTAATTACATCTTCATTAGTATTATTTCTTGTACTGGAAATATTATCTAAACTAACATCAATACTATTATTATTATAAGAATCTAGTCTTTTTAAAACATTATTATATTCATTTTGAAGTACATTATATTCATTTTCTTTTTTATCAATTTCAGAATTATAATTTAATAATTCTTGTTTAAGATTATCTAATTCATTCTTTAATTGTAAAATTTGTAATTTTTTTTGTTGATTTTTATCATTGTATTTTAAATATTTATCAAGGATTATTTTAAAAGATATTAAAAAATTATCAATTAATTTAAATATATTTGTAAATTCTTCCAATTTATTTAAAATACCAATACAAATGTCATCTTCAATTGAATCAAATAATTCAATTATATCAGAATGTACATCATTAAATAAAGAATGATTTTTTTCAAATTGATCTTTTGTTATTAAGTAATATTCATTTAATTCTTCTTCTGTTAATTTTTCATCAGTAAGTTGCATTTTGAATTTTTATTAAATATATTATTAATTAAAACAGTAGTAAATATATTATTTTATAAATTAACTTTTATCATTTATTTATTTTAGTGAAGAATATTATTTTAATATTATTTTTTTTTAATTATTTCTTAACTTTATTAAAAATAAAGATATATATTAGAAAAAAGTTTTGTTATGTGATTATTTCTCTTTTTTCAAATTAAATAAATTAGTATTATTAATCATATATAATATATAAAAAAATGAAAAAATTATATCAAATAGTTTAAAATATAAAAAAATTAAATGTCATAAGGAGAAGATATAATTTTGATATTATCATCCTTATCAATTTCCATAACAAATTTATTTTCCTTAAATAATTCTTCATTCATTTTTCTATTATTTTCTAAAGAATCTTTAAGAGATAAAATTAAATCTTGTATTTCTCCAAAATCTTTTTTTTTATCATTTTCTAAATCTTTTAACTCTTTTTTTTCAGAATTTCCTCTTTTAATATTTTTTTTATAATATTTAGGAGTAATATGCTTAGGTTTAGATAATTCTTTTAAATTTTCATCAGGAGACATTAATCTTCTTTCTTCACTTAAATATTGTGTTTTTTTTTTATTTTCTTTTTGAATTAATTCAATTTCTTTTTTTATTTCTTCCATTCTTTCTAATCCAAATCTCTTTTTTTTTTCATTTACTTTATTCATCCAATTTACATTTTTTCTATAGATAAAATCAGGTTGTTTAAAATTTTCAATTTCTTCATTTGAAAATTTATTATTTGTATTAGGTTGAAATGAACATTCTTCATATGTTTTTTTTTCATTTGAAACTATTAAATCTCTTATTGATTTATTTATTTTTTTTTGCCATTGTAAATTTTTATTATAAAAATCAGTATTTTTATTATAATCAGATTCATTTAATAATTTATTTGTAATATTTTGATCTGTTAATTGAGGATTAAAAGAACATTCTTCAATTTCTTTTTTTTCTTTTTCTTCTTTAAGTATTTTTATTTTTTCTTTGCTTTTTTCAGAATATAATTTATTTCTTTCATAAACATTTAAATTATTATTATTTCTTTTATTTGTTATTGATTTACTATTATTAATATTATTATCTAAATCTCTTCTTTTATCTAAAACTTCATATAAATCTTTTTTATAATTTTCATTTATTTTTGTTTCTAAATTACTTAAAATTGAATTTTTTGTTGTTAAAATATTAGAATTATTTGTTTGTGTTTGAATTGGAGAAATATCATTTTCCAATTCATTTTTTTCTTTTTTTAAAAATTCAGGTTTAAAATTATCCATTTTCCTTGGAAAAAGTGTTATTGCCTGATTCTTTTTATTTACTGGTTCAAATAATTTTTTATCATTATTATCTTTATTCTCTGAATTTAATGTTTTATTTTTTTTATCACGAAATGAACGATATTTTACTTCACTTTCATTTCTATTTTTTATTTTTTTTAATTCATTTATTTCTCTTTTTAATTCTTCTTTTTCTTCTTTTCTTAAGTTTATATTTTTATATGAAAAAGAACGTTTTGTTTTACTTTTTTTATGTTTAATTATATTGGTACTATCATTTATTTCATTTTCTTCTGTTTTATAATCTTCATATGAAATTATATTTTCTGGTAAAATATTTCTATGTAAAGTTAAATTATCAAAATTTTGTCTTTTATACTTTTTCTTATTCATTGGTGGACGATTTGTGCTTTTTGTTGTATTTGTTCTTTTACTATTATTTAAACTTTCTTCAAAAAATGATTGTCTTTCTTCATAAAATTTTTCTAAATCTTTCTCACTTAAAAGTTGATTATTTTTTTTATTATTTTTTTCTTTTTTTAGATTTGTGTCAGAATGAACATACATTAAAATTTATTTTTAAATTATTAATTTTAATATTATATTAAAGTAGATGTATTATTTATAAAGAATTATTTTAATATTTTTTCTAATATTTAAATATTTTATAATTAATTAAGAACATTAATAAAAATATCATCCAATAAAATAAGATTTAAGTTTTCTTTTCCTAAATCAATAATTTAAATATATTCATCTTAATTAATTTATATAATAATTTTAAAATTTAAAAATAAAACTATAAAAATAAGGATTTAATTTTTAAATATAATTTATTTTAAAAAAATGAATTATTTATTTTTTAATTATTAAAAAATTAAAAAAAAGAAATGGAAAATATAAACATAGATTCCAAAAATAAAAATTCACAGCCAACATCAAAATATTCAATAATATCTACATCAACAGATATTTCAATTCCAGGAGTAGAAATATCAAAAGACAATAAATTAATTCCAACAAATTCATTTTATAATTCAAGTATATTTACCTTAAATATAGATTCTTCTTTACTGGAAGTGCCATCAAAATTTTTTTATAGAAAAAAAGGAAATACACATCAATTTTTTGGAAATTCAAACGGAGATCCTTTAATAATAATAGGGCCACAATGGTTTTTTATAATATGTTTAACATCATTTATTTCATTTTTATTTATTATTGCTATTAGAGGTTTATGGAATAATATATCATATTATATAAAAATACTTGGTTTCTTTGTTTATTTTTTATTTTTATTTTCTTATTTATATACTGCATTAATTAATCCTGGTTTTCCTAAAAATGATGATGATAGTAGAAATGGTGAACCAAGAAGTAAGTTTAGATATTGTGATACTTGTAAAATATTTGTTAATATGGATAAAAAAACTTTTCATTGTGTTGATTGTGATATTTGTGTTGAAGGATTTGATCATCATTGTCCTTGGACAGGTAAGTGTATTGGAAAGAATAATTATAAAAGTTTTTCTGTTTTTGTTTGTAGTGTTTTTACCTTTATTGTTTATTTTTTTATTGCTATTGCTAATATTCAATTTGACAAATAATTTTCTTTTTGTTTTAATTAGTTTTTAAAGTTATTTTCTAGTTATTTTATATTAAAATTATCTTTATTGTTTAGTGATTTTTTTACTTAATTTATAATTATTTATTTTATTTTATATTAAATACATTTTTTAATATAAATATTTGAAAAATATTCTCATTAATATAATAAAAAAAAACAAAAATTTATTTATTCATTATTTATTAAAGCACAGAATATTATAGGAAAATTAAATTCTCTTGCAATATCTGTATTTATAATTGCAATCAAAAATGTATCTTTAATTACTATATCATTATCATTTGGAGATATTTTAATAACATTATTATTTTTTTCTTTATTTTGATAAAATTTATAAAAAGAATATATTTGTTGAATATCATTAATTTTAGAGTTTCTAATATTATTTCCTTTACTTAACATTTCACAATTAACTTCGGGAATATAAATAGAGGAAATTTCTTCATTTGAAGGTTCCATTTTATTATTCATATCATTGAATATATTATATAAATTATTATCTTCCTTATTTATAATCTTATTGAATTCATTATTTGGTTCTCCTACTATTAAATAATTTCCATCCTTCATTACTATCATATAAAACTTTTGATGAGTTTCTTTTTCTATTAAAACTTGAATTGGGGAATTAATCCTAAAATATCTTTTTTCATTTATTTTTAATGAAATAAGAGAATCAAATTGAGTATTTATTTTAAATAAATCATATAATATTTTATTATCTTTTTTAATTAAAGGTAATTTAATGTTAAAATTTTCAAAATTTAATAATTGATTTATTTCAGATAAATCTGTACAATGATTAAAATTTAAATTTTTACAAAAAGAATTAATTGTCTTTAATTCTTCTTCACGATTTTCATTAATTTTTTCTAAAATATCCATATTAAAATAATTGAAATTTAAATTAAAATTATTTGAATTTGTAATATTATCCATTTTATTATTACCATGATAAACTATTAAACCAGAAACAAAATTTAAAGCATAATAATCAATAAAAGTATTTTCAATATAATCTGGATTTGTATATTTCATTTTTTGATAACGAATACCTCCATCAACATTTTCTAATTTAGACCATCTAAATTTTAAATTTCTAAATATTTCATTTATTTCTTTATTTAATATTAATTTTCCATTAATATTTTCATAATATAAATCTATAGTTAAATATTGATATATCACTTTTTTATCAGATAAAAATTTTATCAATTCTTCAATTCCATTTTTTATTTCATTATTATTAATTGAAAAATTTGTAATTTGTAAAGTATTATCATCTTCTTTAGAATATTCAATTGAACAAAAAGATGTAATATCACCATAATTTTTTTTTATAATAAACATTGGATTTATTCCTTTTGTATATTCCATTAAATTATCTTTTATATTAAAAATTACTTTTTGATCTTTTGATATTGTATTATAATAATTATTATAAGTTTCTTCTAAGTGAGAAATATCTTTTGTATAAAATTGCAAACTTTTTTTATTTGAATTTTCTTCATCAATATAATAATCATCAACTTCTGGGACATTTAAATTATCATCATCTTTTATAGAATTTTTATGTTCAAAATTTTCTTTTTTTTTCTTCTCATTAATATGATTCACTTTTAGAATATCTTTAGAACGTGATTTTTTTAAATTATGATTTATTCCTGCATCAATATTAGTTTTTTCTAAATTTTTAAAATATATTTTATTTTTTTTTGGAGTATAATTCAAATGGATTAATTCATTTATAAATACTTGATAAACAACATTATTTCTTTTTTTATCAATTTTTTCATCATCAAAATCCATAAGTAAAATATCATAAACTTCTCTAATTTTAAAAAATTTTCCAATCTTACTTTCTTGAATATTTTTTAATTCTTGATTTAATTTCATAAAATATTCAGGTTTAATATAATTATATAAATGTTTTTCAAGATCAATTTTTCCATAATACATATCATAATAAGAAATATTTCTTAATTCGTTAATTGATTGTAAAAAATTAATTAAATGATATTTTAAACTTATTAACTTTTTCTTAGCTTCGTTAAAACTTTTTCCATCTAAATAATGGGAAGACATAATTTGAAAAGTTCTTAAATATTCAATATCTTTTTCTTTTGCCATTGCTTCATTTATTATTTTACTGATTAATTCATATGTTTTTAAAACATTTTGTTTTTCAGATTCAATAATAATTTTTTGATATTCATGAGAAAAGAAACTTAATTTTTGAAAAAATTTTTTTCTAAATTCATTTGTTACTTGCAAATTATCCCATAATTTTATTAATTCTAAATCAATTTCTATATTTTCTTTTTGAATATATTTATCTGATGAATATATCTTTCTTTTACCTTTTTTATTCCCTGAAGTTGGGTCTTCTTTTCTTTTTAATGTTTGTTCATTTAATTGATTTACATTTAATTGATTGTCTTGATTTTGTTCTTTTCTTTTTTTTATATCTACTATCATCTTAAATCGACTCATTTTTGTATGTTTGTTTTTTTTTAAATTAATTAATTATGAATATAAAATTGTATTTTATTTTTAATTATCAAAAAAGCAGTTAAAATAATAAAAATTAATTTTTATATTTTTATTTGTTTGTTTAAAGTAATTATAAAATTTAATTCATTGTAAAATAATCTATTAAAAATAAATTGTTTATTTTTCTTGCAAAAGTTAAAATTGAAACATTAAAAATATAATAAAGTCTATTACATTCTAAAACAATAATATATAAATAATAAAATCATAAAATAAAAAAATAGAAGAAAAAAAAAAAGAAAAATGAAGACCCTTCTTTTCCTATTATTAATATCCTTATCATTACAAACAAAAGGAATAGACGTATCAGTATGGCAGGAAAACATAGATTGGAAAAAGGTAAAATCAGACGGAGTTAAATTTGCAATAATAAGAGCTGGATACATGAAAAATGGTGTATCAACCCGTGATAAATATTTTGACAAAAATTACAAAGAATCAAGAGCAAATGGAATAAAAATAGGAGCCTATTGGTATGCATATGCACAAACAACCAGTTATGCAGAAAAAGAAGCAAAAGCATGTATTAATATAATTAAAGGTCATAAATTTGAATATCCAATATATTATGATGTTGAAGATAAAGGAATGATGGCTACTGGAAAATCAAAAATTAGTGCTGCTTGTAGAACTTTCTGTGATTATTTACTTAAAAATAAATTTTATTGTGGAATTTATGCAAGTGCTTATCCACTTAATAAATCCTTTGATAGTGATGTTTTAAAAAAATATCCTATTTGGGTTGCTCATTATGGAGCTAAAAAACCTGCTTTTACTGGAAAATGGGGAATTTGGCAATATACTAGTTCTGGAAGTGTGAAAGGTATTAAAGGAAGAGTTGATATGAATGATGGAAAAGTCGAATATTTGGATGTTATTAAGAAAGGACATTATAATGGATATTAAATTTAATTTTATTTAGAAATGATTTTTGGTTTTATTTTTTTTTTTTTGATTTTTTTATTTTAGTTATTTAATATTTTATGGTTAATTTTTTTTCATTTAGATTTTTTAAATTTGGAAAAATATCACTTTTCTGAAATTAATTAGTTATTAATTTCTTAAAAGTAATAAACAATTAAAAATTAAAAATATTATTTATTCTTCTACTTTACTTTTACTCATATATTCATTTTTATTTTTTCTAAAAGGCATACTTAAATTACCATTTCTATGAGAAGCATCATATAAATAAGAAAAAATACCATTATAATTTAAAAATCTTTTAGGATCTTTTTTCAAAGCACTTTGATAATTTTTTTCATAATTTATAGCGAAAGTTTTAGTTAAATCATTATATTCTCCAAGTGCTTTTTTCCTAGTATTAAATGTTTTATCTAAATAATTTCCTTTTTCATTTGAAATAGAACTATCTTGAAAAGAAATAATATTATAATTAACACTTGATTTATTTCTTGGAGATTTATCATATTTTCTTGGACTCCAAGAACTATCACTTAATTTATTTACATTAAATTCATTTTTTAAATCTAAAAATGGAGTTCTAAACATTTTTTTCATTTTATTTTCTTCATTTTTACTTTTATCACTTAATTCTTTTTCTTTTAAATGAGAAGGAACTCTAATTGAAATATAATCAGTTTGTAAATAATTATTTTTATATTTTTCCACTTCTTCATTATTTCTTTTAACAAAATAATAATTTTTAAACTGTTGAATTTTTGGTAATTGTTCTTTATTAGGACAATTTAATTGTGGATTCAAACTCCATTTTTCATTTCTTGATTTTGAATTTAATGTTAAACTATATATTGAATTTCTATTTGCATGATAAGGTTTAATTATATCATGATTCATAAAATTTAAAACTGTTTTATCTGGACTTACTCCTGTGTAAGCCTTTTGTGATGGAAGAAATCTTTCATATGGTCTATATATTATTTTTTATATTTATTTTATTTTTTTACCTTACTGGCTTTATTATTCCATATATTTGAGTTCTGTTTGGACTGTAACTTGCTAGATTAAATTGTGAACGCATTGATTGAATAGGAGAAGAAGTTTTCATTTTTTTATATATTAATTTTTTATTTTATTTATTTTTTTTTAATTCATTTATGATTAAAGTTAATTTATTTATATAAAATTTCATTTAAAATTTGTTTTAAATATCTCCATTTTAATTATCCAAAAATCATATTTTAATATTATTTTCTTTCTTTCATTTAGATTTGAATTAACAAAATTAGTAAATTTTCAATTTTCAGTAATTTATAAAATGTTTGAATAAAACAAAAATATATATCCTATGAAATTCTAACATTATTCAGATAATGGAAAATAAAGTGAATTCATTTTTGAACATTAGTACTAATTAATTTCAATAATTTCCCTTTAATAAAATTAGAATTTAATATAAAACAAAAATTCTCTAATTAATAAATAATACAAATATTAAGAAAAATCTCCAAAAAAAAATTAAATAAAAAATTAAAAAAAATGAAAACTTATGATTTAAAAGAATTACTAGAAAGAAATAAAATAACTCAAAAGACATATACAAAGGTATCAATAGCGAAGGATTATATAGAAAGAAAATACAATTTAAAAACATTAAAAAATTTAGAATGGAATGGAATATTAGAAAAAATAGATAATTTAAAAATATCTGATTCAGAAAAAGAAAAAGTAAAGAAGAATATATTTGAAAAGGAAATAACAAAATATAGAAGAAACAGAGAAAAACTTTCAGTAAAAGATTACGAATCATTATCAATAATAGGAAGAGGAGCATTTGGTGAAGTACATGTTTGTAGAGAGAAAAAAACAGGAAATATAGTAGCAATAAAGAAAATAAAAAAAGATATAATAGAAAATAAAAATCAAGTAATTCATATAAGAAATGAACAATTAATATTAAGTAAAGTAAAATCAAAATGGATAGTAGATTTAAAAGCTTCTTTTCAAGAAGGTGATTATTTATTTTTAGTAATGGAATATTCACCAGGAGGAGATTTAATGTCATTATTAATTGAAAAAGATATATTTACTGAAGAAGAAGCAAAATTTTATACTGCTGAATTAATATTAGCAATTGAATCAATTCATAAATTAGATTGTATTCATAGAGATATTAAACCAGATAATATATTAATTGATAAAACAGGACATATTAAATTAAGTGATTTTGGTTTAGCTAAAGTCTCTGATAAAATATATGATACTAATAATAAAATTAAAGATAATGATTTTAATGAAAATAAAATGAGTCATCAAAAAAATTTTTCTTGTGTTGGAACTGCATATTATGTTGCTCCTGAAGTATTAAATAAAAAAGGATATGGTCAAGAAATTGATTGGTGGAGTGTTGGAGTTATTTTTTTTGAAATGTTATGTGGTTATGCTCCTTTTTGTTCTCAAGATACTAGTGAAGTTTGTTATAAAATATTAAACTGGGAAAAATTTTTAAAAATACCTAATAAAGTTAAAATAAGTAATGAAGCACAAGATTTAATTTTTAAAATGATTAATAATAAAAATGAAAGATTAGGAAAAAATGGAAGTGAAGAAATTAAAAGTCATCCTTTTTTTAAAGGATTAGATTGGAATAATATTAGAAATTCAAAAGCACCTTTTATACCTAAATTAAAAAATGATTATGATACTAAATACTTTGAAAAATTCGAAGAAATTGAACCTTTTTATCCTCCAATTAATAAATTTAATAAAAGAAAAGATATGCAATTTATTGGATTTACATATAAAGAAGAAGATGATGATGAACAAAATTTAAATGATGAATATGAAAATGCTATTCAAATTATTGATGATATTAAAAATATTAATGATGATTCTTTTAATAATAATTATACTACTACTAGTAGTAGTGAAAAAGAAAATAATGGAAGTGGAGAAGTTATGAAAAGAATTAAAATTGAAAAAAACAAAAATAATAATTCAAGAAATAATTCACCTAATAGTAATAAAGGAAAAAGAATGTCTGCTAGTCCTAAAAAAGATGAAAAATAATTTTTTAGAATTTATAAGGTTAAAAATAAGATGTTATGATTTTAATTGTATAAAATTTTTTTCTTTTTTAATTCATAATAATTTTAAAATTTTCTGAAAAATTAAATAAAAAAAATTAAAAATTTATATGAAGAATATTTTTAACTGAAATCTTTTTCTAATAAATTCTGATAATTCTTGTTTTTTAAATAAAGAAAATATTATAGAAATAAACTATATCATAATTCTTTAATTTATTTTGAAATTATATCAAAATATAACATTTTTGCTTTTCTCTGTTAACATGCATAAATTTTAAAAAAATTATAATAACTGAAAACTTCTTTTAATTAAATATTTAATAATTGAAAAACTTGTTTAAGATATAGTATAGACAATAATTAATTCTAAAGCAATTTTAGTATTTATAATTAGTATTGAAATTCATATTTAAAATATAAATTTGAAATTTCTAAAAATAAAATTAAAAATTTAATATATGAATTAACACATAATTTTTACTTTAAAAAAATAAAAAAATGAATTCATCGAAAAAAAAAAATTCAAATACAAATGAATTTAAAATACCAAAAAGAAGAACAGGAGAAAGTTTAAATTTCGGTAATGATTATTCACATAAAAAATTAACAAAAAGTAATAGTGATCAGGATTTATTTAATCCAAAAAATAAAAAATCCCAAATTCGTGAATATAACATAATAAAACAATTAGGAAAAGGAGCATATGGACAAGTATATTTAGTAAAAAGAGATAACGAAGCAAAAAAATATGCAATGAAAGTATTAGACAAAAATTTTTTAACAAAAAATAATAAAGTCAATGATGCATTAATAGAAAGAATAATATTATCAATGTGTAAACATGAATCAATAATAAAATTAATATCTTCTTTTCAAACCAAAAGTAAATTAATATTTGTGATTGAATATTGTCCTAATAAAGATTTAGATTTTATTATGAGAAAATTTGGGACTTTACCAAATGATTTAGCAATAAAATATTTTGCTGAAATTGTAAATGTTATTGATTATTTACATAACACTTTAAAAATTTCTCATAATGATTTAAAACCATCAAATATAATGTTAGATAAAAATTATCATTTGAAATTAATTGATTTTTCAACTTGTAAAATGTTAAATAAAAAATTTGATAAAAATTTAAAAAAATTTATAGATTGTGAAAATTATATTGATAAAGAAATAATTGGAACTGCAGAATATGTTTCTCCAGAAATGATTGAACAACAAATTACTGATTATAGAACAAATGATATTTGGGCTTTAGGTGTAATATTATATTATTTTTATCATGGAAAAACTCCTTTTATTGGGAATTCAGATTATGAAACTTTTTGTAATATTAAAAAAATAAAATATGAAGTTAATCAATTATTAAATGATAATATTAAAGATTTAATTTCTCATTTATTAATTAATTATAAAGAAAGATATGATATTAAAGATATTAAAAAACATAATTATTTTCAAAATATTAATTGGGATAATTTACTTAATGAAGAAGTTCCTTTTCCAAAAGAACTTTTAAATCAAATGTCAATGAGACTTTCTAAAGGAGATTCTAATACAGATTTTTGGGAAAATTTTTGTAATGAAATTAATAATAATAATAATAATGAAGAAGAATATGTTGTTGTAAATATTAATGATAATGGAGTTTTACATTTTATTGATGATTTTTTTTATTGTGAAGAAAATGATCATGGGTTTAAAAATCAAGTTGAAGATATTAATATACAAAATGGGGATGTTAAATTAATTTATGAAGGTTTTCTTATAATTGTTATAAAAAAAACTAAAGAAGTTAAGTTTAAATTGTATAATAATAAAATTTTAGAAATTTGGGAAGGTAATGATTTATTAATTAAAATTAATTTAAATAAAAAAACTAAAATTAGTCTAGGAAATGAAAATGAAATTTATTTAAATAAATATACTTTTAAAACTACAAAATTAGAAGCATTAAAATGGTATAATTACATTACTAGGGTTATGTTTTTGGAATAACATTTTCAAAAAAAATATTTGAATTTTAATTTTTTAATATTATGAAGTTTTATTTATTGATATTATAAATAATTTTTAATTTATGATGTTTAAAATAAAATTGAAAAAGAAACATTAAAAAAATACAAAATTATTAATA
>JAEEGI010006800.1_pt1 | contig 25752 bp, 15 predicted proteins | sample 8958751 | NCBI WGS metagenome assembly JAEEGI01 (sample SAMN16246545, study PRJNA631951) | gut metagenome | biome: gut microbiome; feature: rumen; material: KS-attached | host: Bos | place: Iran: Karaj | collected 2018-10
GAAGTGACGGGGAATCGGACCGCCTACGCCGGCGGCGGACAGCTCTACCGCAGCGACGACCACGGCCGGACCTTCTACCCGATCACCAGCTTCAAGGGTGGAACGGTCGTCGGCATCGCCGTCGACCCCGCCAATGAAAACCGCGTCTGGTGTTCGGTCAGCACCTGGGACGGCAACCGCGCCGGCGGCATCTTCGAATCGGCCGACGGCTGCAAGACCTGGACCGAGATCACCGGCGATATCGCGTACCCCAAGCCCTTCGTCCTGCGCTACAACGCCGCGACGAAGGAACTCTGGGCCGCCGGCCCCGCCGCCTTCAAGACGCGGCGGTAGATCCTTGGCGGCTAAACAAGACGTTTACGCCAAAACGCCATTCGCCGCGCTTGCGCGGCGCGTGGCGTTTTGGTATCATCTTAGTCATGAACGAAACCAGCGAACAGATTCCTGAAGCTGCCCTGCGCCCCATCGCCCGAGACACGAGCGACTTCGCGGATTTGCGCAGAAGTGGCGCCATCTACGTGGACAAAACGGCCTATTTCCACCGCCTCATAGCGCATCCCATGATCTGGCGACTCCAAGTTCGCTCATAAAACATGACATAACGATGCAATGTTCGCTCATAAAACATGCTGAAATATCATTATGTTCGCTCATAAAACATGCAATGTCTTGCGACAACTCCCTTGATTTGATATAATTTAGTCCATGAAGCCTGAAAGACCCGTTTTATATTTGCGTCGGAAGTTCGATGCGGTTCTTCGTGATTGGAGAAGTCGCGAGGATCGTCTGCCATTGATTGTCAAGGGGGCTCGGCAAGTGGGGAAAACCGAGACGATTCGTCATTTTGCCGAGTCCAGCTATGCGAATTTCGTGGAAATCAATTTCGTCGAACGACCGGAGTTCAAGGAGATTGTCCGTGACGGCTTTGCCGTCAACAGTCTTATCCGCAATATTTCCATCATTGACCCTGCACTTCGGCTCACGCCAAATGAGACTCTCCTGTTCTTTGACGAGTTGCAGGAGTTCCCCGAGATTGCCACGGCCTTCAAGTTCTTTGCGCAGGACGGACGTTTTGACGTCATCTGCAGCGGTTCGCTTCTCGGCATTCAGGTGAAGCGTGTCAAAAGCTACAGCGTCGGGTACCAGGAGACGGAAATCATGCGCTCTCTGGACTTCGAGGAGTTCCTATGGGGGGGCGGCTATCGCGACGAACAGGTAGACAGCCTGATTGAACCGGTTCTCTCCCGTCACCCATTCGGTGCCGCGGTCAAGAACACGATGGACAGGTTGTTCCTTGACTATTGCGTCACCGGCGGCATGCCCGACGTGCTCGAAACATACTTTGTCAAAGGGACTTTCGAGCGCATACCGCAGACGCAGCGGCGGATACTTGAAGATTACCGCGCGGACATTCGCAAGTACGCCGAAGGGATTGATCCCGTCAGAATCCAGGCGGTATTCGATTCCATACCGGTGCATCTCGCGAAAGAGAACCGGAAATTCCAATGGGCATCCGTTTCAAAGGGGGCGACGCACAAGGATTTCTGGGGATGCGTCGAATGGCTCGAGGATGCGGGCGTTGTCAACAAGTGCAGGCGGATGGACGTACCGGAACTTCCTCTCGGCGCCCATCTGGACAATGACGCATACAAACTCTACCTGTGCGATTCCGGTCTCCTGCTGTCGATGCTCGACAAGGAGGTCCAGGAGGACGTGCGCATTCGGCGCAACCTTGGCACATGGAAGGGCGGTTTGTTCGAGCATATCGTTGGCGAAGCCCTGTTAAAGGCCGGTCTGCCGCTTGCATACTTCAAGCGGGACAATTCGACGCTGGAAATGGACTTCTTCGCCCGTTCCGCCGATTGCCTCGTCCCCATAGAGGTCAAGGCGGAGAACAACCGCTCAAAGAGTCTCCGCACACTGATAGACCGCGATGTCTACAAAGACATCCGCTGGGGCGTCAAGCTTGTGAACGGAAACGTCGGATTTGAGAACGGCATTCTGACACTTCCGCAGTGGTGCGCGTTCAAACTGCCGGAAATCATCCGCGACTTCAACGTGGGAAATGTGGCATAATTTCAACAACAAAGGTTTTAGAAGCGACGGTTAAGGGAGACTGAAATGCAAGCCAAATCATTCTATTCATCATCTGTAGCAGTGGCACCCGGCGACGCTACGGCACGCATCCAGCGCGCCATCGACGACTGCTTCCTCGCCGGCGGGGGCGAGGTGCGCATCGCCGCAGGCGAACACCATGTGAAGGCGTTTCGGCTCAGGAGCAACGTGACGCTCCATCTCGAATCCGGCGCACGCCTTCTGGCCAGCAGGAACCCGGCCGACTATGACAGAATCATTGTCCGCGACAAAGTGGAGCCGTTCGATGAGTCGCTGCTCGCCCCGGCCGACCGTCTTTCCGTCACCTCCACCAACCACTGGAACAACGCCATCATCCGCATCTACCGTGCGCATGACGTCGCGATCGTCGGCGAGCCGGGAAGCGTAATCGACGGGCAGAACTGCTACGACCCGGAAGGCGAGGAGAACTATCGCGGTCCGCACGGAATCGGCGTCCACTTCTCAAAGAACATCCTTTGCCGAGGCTTCACAATCCAGAACACCGGCAACTGGTCGCACCGCTTCTGCCTCTCGCAGGACATCCGCGTCGAAAACGTTTCCATCCGTGGCGGACATGACGGACTCGACTTCCATGCCTGCGACCGCGTACTCGTCGAGGACTGCGACATCCGCACAGGCGACGACTGCATAGCCGGTTTCGACGACGAAAATCTGGTTGTCCGCCATTGCCGCCTCAATTCGTCATGCAGCGACTTCCGCATCGGCGGCCACGGAATCCTCGTCGAGGACGTCGAGGCCTGGGGACCGGGTGAAAGCGTATTCCGCGGTTCGCTCTCAAAGGAGGACAAAGAAGCCGGCCGCATCCCCCCGCCGGAAATCGGGCGCTACAATACGCTCTCCTTCTTCACCTTCTACGGCAACGAGCGTGTAAGGCGGCAACCAGGGGACATTGTCTTCCGCAACTGCCGCGTCAAGTGCGTCGACAAGCTCATGCACTACAACTTCTCCGGCAACGAGCGCTGGCAGAACGGGAAACCGCTCGCGGACGTCACCTTCGACAACGTGGTTGCCGAAGGCCTTTCGCAACCATCCATCGCATACGGCACGGCGGAAAACCAGCTGTCCGTCACGATGCACAACTGTTCCCTGGCCTTTGCCGAAGAAGCGCCTGAGATGTTCCGAGGCGCATTCATCGCGAAGGCCGACTTCGAAGCTTTGTCCGTCCGCAATGTTCTGGGGCCTTTCTTCCGCCTTTGGTCGGCGCCTCCCTCTTCGCTCTCCGCCGAAAAGACGGAAGGCGTTGCACACTGGTTTGGCGAAGGGACGGGCGCATTCACCGCAAAGCCCATATAGCGCCAACATTTTTGCTGTTAAGGAATCAACCAACTATGAAGTACGTCTGCATCGGAGCGCATCCGGACGATCCGGATCTCTACATGGGCGCAACGGCGATGAAGCTTATCGCCATGGGCCACGAAGTCAAGTTCATCGCCATGTGCAATGGCGACGCCGGCCACCAGTCGATGACGCGCGAGGCGCTCGCAAAACGTCGCTACGGTGAGAGCCGGGCGTCGGCGAAACTCATCGGCCTGAGCGAGTACGAGGTCTTCGACACGCATGACTGCAACGTCCAGGCGGACCTCGCCACCCGCGAGAAGCTCATCCGTTCGCTTCGCCGTTTCGCGCCGGACGTCGTCGTCTCGCCCTGGCTCCACGACTACCACGCCGACCACCGGGCCGCGGCGCAGGTTGTCCAGGACGCAGCCTACCTTCTGAACGTGCCGCTGTACTGCGACGACACGCCCATCCCGCCCTCGTACCCCGTCTTCGCCTACTGCTGGCACCCCTTCACGGACCCGCGTCCGTTCCGTCCCGACGCCGCCGTCGAATGCGACTCGCTCTACGACGAAAAGTGCCGCATCCTCGACTGCCATGCCAGCCAGTTCTACGAATGGCTTCCCTGGACGCAGGGGCGGCGCGACTTCGACGCATCCGGCATGACGTGGGAGCAGAAGCGCGAACACCTTGGCCGCTGGATGGAGCGCTTCCGCATCGCCGCCGACGGCGCGCGGCAGGTCCTGATCGAGACGTACGGCGACGACGGCCGCACCATCCGCTACGCCGAGACCTTCGAGTTGACGCAGTACGGACGCCAGGTGTCGATCTCCGACTTCCGCCGCCTCATGGCCGGACTTGAGCCGCTGACCGACGAAGTCGTGCAGCTGGACTAAGGGTGTGGCCAGCATTTGTCTGGACTAATATATAATTGCGCAACAACGCAATTATATGGTACAATATTCAAATCTTGAAACTGCCGGCGCGGATCGCCGCTGGTGCGCGTTTTACGCCGTTTTACTTAATCCGACGGGAAACCGTCAATGGAAGGACTAACCTCATGTGTAAACTGAAGCATCTAGCCGTCGCAGCGGCCATCATCGGCCTCGTGACGCATGTCCAGGCCGGGTATTTCCCCGGATCCACGGACTTCGAGGACAACCCGCTGACCAATACTGTCATTTGGTCGGGCATTGACGATATCACGGATGCAATCGTCCCTGACGCAACAGTTCCTTCGCCAAGGCCGGCAACGTATACTCCGTCTTCCTTTAGCGCGACACGTGCGAACGTCCTTTCCGTTGACAACGATGCTGACTCGCCAATCGTCTGCAACATCAATGGCGGCGCGGCGATGCCTGCCTCCACCATCTACGCCGACGCGTTGGTCACGGGAGCGCCCCTAGCCAACGACGCCTCCGTGCCTGAAGTCGGTCCGGCCGACAAGCTCCTCGTCTACACCCGCGTGAACGCGGCCGGCACGGACACCAACCTCTGCGTCCTGGCGAAGCCGGATGCCAATAGCATCACAAATGAATCCGTCCTCACCTCGACGCACATCGGCAAGGACGAATGGCACCGCGTCATCATTGAAGCCGTTAACGACGGAACGTACAAGGTCTACTGCGACACCTTTGACCAGAACGCCGCCCTCGGCACGTACTACCCCATTACCGCAGGTTCCTCCATGTCGAGCGTCGCCTTCGCCGGCACAGGCTCCGTGGACGACCTCATCCTCTCGGACCTCATTCCTGAACTGCCAGTTCACACCCTCACGTGGGACACTTCGCTTGCAAGCGTTTCCTACGCCGTTGGCAATACGACGAATGCGCTTACGCTCTCCGACGGCTCATTTGAGTTCCAAGTCGCCGACGGTACGCCCGTCACACTCATCGGCAACACCGGCTACTACAACGTGACCACGAATGCCACCACGGCGGCGGGTAGCGTTCTCGCCCTCAATGTGGCGGCTCCGACCGGCCTTGCGAAGTTCGCTCCTGGCGCTTCCGGCACCGGCACCGGCACGGCCAACGATCCCTACACGATCCCCGACTACGCGACGCTTGTCGCAATGCAGGTTGCCGTTGCGAATGACGCCACTTTCGCGGGTGCGCACTATCTCCAGACTGATGATATCGCGTTGACCGCTCCTTGGCCCGGCATCGGCATCCAGAACGGCAAGGATCTGATCAATTATACCGTCGGCAATAAAGCAGGTAATATCACTCAGGAAGAGGCTGATCAGCGTGATGCCGCATGGGATACCGGTGCGTTCAAAGGCACCTACGACGGCGGAAACTTTACGATTTCCAACTTCCAGATGGTTGGTGTTGCGGGCAATCCTGATAGCACGACCGAGGGTCTTGACTACTGCGGTTTCTTCAACTCAGTTGATGGTGCCACGATTAAGAATCTCAAGATTCAGTACGCAGGTTCGCTCTTCGCGGCTGACACCACGGCCTCAACAAAGGAATCGGGCGCTACGTTCGTCGGCGTTGCCAAGACTGCGACACTCAGTAACCTGACTTCGCTGCAAAAGGATGCTGCGACTGGCGTCTCCTGCTCGAAGGGATTTGGTGGTATATCTGGCTACACCGCAGATGGAACAACGATTGATAGCTGCACGAACAACGTGAACATGACCTCGCTCGCCAACAACAAGTGCGGCGGCATCGCCATGATCACACAGAAAGGATCGGCTGTGACGATCAGAAACTGCCAGAACAACGGCACACAGACTACAGGTTCGTCGAATTCTGAGTACGGTGCTATTGTTGGCTATGTTGGCCTTAACACCACCATTGCAGACTGCGAAACTACGGTTGGCAGGTTCCTCAAGCACCAGGGAAGCACGATTACGCTTCAAGGCGTGAACAAGGGCGATGCGAATGTTATCTCCTACCATGGCGCTGCCACGCCCGGTCTCAATTTCGCGATTGTCGATGGCAATGTCGCCACTTTCGTGGCTGACAACGCCCTTGCCTCAAATAACACCTACAAGGTTATGGCTTCCAGTGCGACCGCGACTTACGCCTTCGCCGCACCTGGTACAATCTCCTTCGACACGAACTTGGTTCAGAACGTGACATTCGCTATTACGGCCGACCCGAGTTTGGTGCTTACCGATGCAACAGTAGCTGGCGTCACCACCTACACGGCCGCTCTGGCTGTCGCCCAGATCAATGGCGGCACGAAGTATGCCTCGTTCAAGGCGGCCGTTGACGCGGCAGTCGCCGGCGACCTCGTGACCGTCCTCGCCAACTGCTCGATTTCCGAGTCTGTCAGCTTCACCAAGGACATTACGGTCACCAACGATTACACGATTACTGCGAGTTGCAACTACGCGCTCTGCATTGGCGCGACTGTTGCGTTTGGCGGCTCGGGCAAGATCGAGCGCGCGAGCGGTATTGAAGGTTCGGCATTCTGCGTCGGCGCGAATGAAACGACCCGTGGCACAATCACGGCTGGAACGGCAGGCGCGCTCACATTTGACGGTCTGACGCTCTGCGGTGGCAGCGGCGGTAACCTCATCAAGCTTGAGAACGGCACGGTCACAATGAACGGCGGCGTCCTCAAGGACGGTCTGCGCGGCATCAAGGCCGATGCGGACGCGGGTAGCTACACGTCGGCAATCGTCATCAATGGTGGAACGATCACCAACTGCTCGGCGTACGCGGTCTATGCTTCGGCCGAGAGCGCGACTGGCACGGCGACCATCACCATCAATGGCGGTGTGATAGCGGGTGTGATAGGAAAGGCGGGCAAGGGCGGTACGGAAACGATCACCATTCCCGGCACCTCGACGGCGAAGTTCAGCGCTGACCAGACCGCCTTCTGCGAGTCCGGCTACGAGACGGTCCTCTCCGATGGCTGGTATGTTGTCCAGGCCGTTGCGGCCCAGGGTTACAACGATCCGCAAGGCACCGCCATCGAGGATCCCGCCGTGATCGAATGGCTCTCGGAGAACGGCTTCACGCAGGCCGACATTGACGCCCTTGGCAACGACAACGCTGCCTATGAGAAGTTCTATGAGGCCTACATCGTCAACTACGACTTCCGGGTGCAGGGTGCTGGCGTTGCGCTCAGCTTCACCGACATCACGGTCACCAACGATATCTCCGTCACGGTGCAGCTCGTCCGCACGGCGCCGCTGGGCGCCATCCACGGCAAGCTCTACTTCTACGGCGCGACCGATCTTACCGCCGGCTTCGGCGAGCGCCCGATCGTTGACACGAGCGTCAGCTTCGGCGATACCGATGAGACCTTCGCCACCCAGGCGACCCAAGGTACCGTCACGCAGACCGCGACTGCGACCTTGACCTTTGTCTCGGACAAGTTCTTCAAGGCCCAGATCCACGCGGAACTCCCTGACAACGGGGAGTAACCGTAAGAATAAGGGAGCATCCGCCCTCACGCAAGGGGCCACGCGGAAACGCGTGGCCCCTTGCGTTTTTACAGCCCGCGATTCATTGCGATAAAAAAAGACTTGCAATCTCTTCCTTGCATCGTTTAAGATACTGGCATCACTCAAAACCCTTAACAGGAGGACTCTTCATGTGTAAACTGACGCATCTAGCTGTCGCCGCCGTCTTTGCCGGCCTTGCGACACAGGTCCAGGCCGGATATTTCCCCGGCTCCACGGACTTCGAGGATGACCCGCTTGCCAATACCGCAGTATGGCCAAGCGCAAGCATCGGCGAGGCCACAATCACCGCCGACACAACAGTTGAATCTGCGGGACGGGCAACATACCGTCCCTCCGGGTTCAGCACCACGGATCGCGAGAACGTCCTATCAGTCGACAATGACATCGCCTCGCCGATTGTCTGCAACATCAACGGCGGCGAGACAATGCCAGCCTCCACCATCTACGCGGACGTCCTGATCAAGGGAACGCCCCTTGCCAACGGAGCCCCCGTGCCTGAATTCGGCCCGAATGACAAAATCCTCGTCTACACCCGCGTGAACGCGGACGGCACTGACACCAACCTTTGCGTCTTGGCGAAGCCGGATGCCAACAGCCTGACGAATGAGTACGTCTTCACCTCGACGCACATCGGCAAGGACGAATGGCACCGCATCATCATCGAAGCCGTTGACAACGGGACATACAAGGTCTACTGCGACGCCTTTGGCCAGAACGCCCTCGGCACGTACTACCCCATCAACGGCGGCGCCTCCATGTCTAGCCTCGCCTTCGCCGGCACGGGCTCCGTGGACGACCTCATCCTCTCGGACCTCATTCCCGAACAGCCTGTGACGACTCTCACCTGGGACACTTCGTTTGCAAGCGTTTCATACGTCGTTGGCAATGAGACGAACGCCCTCACCGTGGCCAACGGCTCCTACGAGTTCCAGCCCGCCGGCGCCGTCACTCTTATCGGCAATACGGGCTACCGCACCTTTACCGCGAGCGGTTCCGCTGGCACCGAAATCGCACTTGCGGCTCCAACAGGCATCGGCATGTACTTCCCGCAAACTGCGACCGCCGGCCAGGATGGCTCCGCCGCGAATCCTTTCGAAATCGCCGACGTGGGCGACCTTCTCGCCCTTCAGGCTGCCGTTCAAGCGACCAACTGCGCCGGCATCTGCTTCGTCCAGGTCGCGGACATCGACTTCACCGGCGAGGCAACCGCTTTTGAGGGCATCGGCACCTATGCGGAAACCAGCCCATCGGATGGGAAGCCTTTCTCCGGCATCTACGACGGCCAGAACTACACGATCTCGAATGTCACCTTCACGGATCGCCCCTACGCAGGCATCTTCAACCAGGTCGATGGCACTGTCAAGAACCTGGCGGTTCAAAATCTCAACTTTGTCGGAACAGGTGAAAAGTTTAGTGCTTCGATCATCGGCAACGCAGGCAATGGTGCCACACTCCAGAACCTTACTGCGTCCGGCACGTTTGGTTCGACAGCCATGTACGGCAGCCACAACATGGCCGGCATCGTCATTCGTGCATCCGGCGGTGGCACTGGCACACTTGTAAAGGACTGTACCAACAATGCCACAATCTACGGCAGCTACACGAAGATGGCCGGCATCTGCGCCATTACCCAGCACAAGGATGCAGGTGGCGCAGTCACCTTCGATGGTTGCGTAAACAATGGCAATTTAATCATGCATTCCATGGCCGCGCCTTCTGTTACCTCCGTCTCCGGGCGAGACGGTCTTGCAGGTATTGTCGGCTATGTGGACGACAACACGGTGCTGACGAATTGCATGAACACCACTTATGGAGATTCGGCGTTTTCCACCGATCTCGACACTGCCAAGATCGGACAGCTTGTTGGCTGGGCCCACAGTTACAGTCTGACCGACTTGGGCGGGAACTCGGCGTTTTACGTGAGGAAGATGGTTGCCGAGTATAATTCAGCGTGCGCCGTCACCAACTTACAGTACGCAACGACCAGCGGTGGCGTTGCCACCACGGTGACGACACTCTCCGCAAACAGGGGGTACACGCTCGAAAGAGACGTCGCGGCATCCGAAACTCCGGTCTTCACGCTTCAAGCCGCTGGCGACCGCATCTTGTTTGATACGATTAACCACTACTCCTTTAATGGAACGATTGCCGCAGTTAATCCCCTGGTCGTCGAAGTTTCCACCAACGACTACGTGATCACCTACAAGGCCGTGTCCACAGTCGAGATCTACACCCAGGGCGATGAAGTTGACGAGACTTACCTCTCCGCCGACATGGCCAGATGGTTGAACATCAAGAAAGGTAACGCCACCAAAGCCGATTTCGAGGGGAGATTAGATAATGACGGACTCTCCCTCACTGACGAGTTTCTGCTTAACACCGACCCAACTGTCGCTACAACGGTCTCGTTCACAATCAGCAGCATAGTTGTCAGCAACACGGTGGATCTTCAGATTTCCTTGATCCGTACCGAAAACAATGCGGCCGTCACAGACCCGATTAACGGAGATCTGGGGATTGTCGGTGGACATAGCGTCGATGACTTGTCCGACTGGGAACTGTCGCTTAGAGAAACCAAGTTCAGCGGTGGCGCGTCCGCAGCCGCGACCCTCACGACCACTAACAAGTTCTTCAAGGCCTTGATTGTCGGGCGTGCGCCTTGACAGAATTATGACCTGAGTCTAATTCCTGTCTAATGCAAGGGGCCACGCGGAAACGCGTGGCCCCTTGCGTTTTTCAAAGATGGTATAATAGTACAAAGGATTTATCATGATCAACGACAACGACTATCCCCACCTTGACACCGAAATGGACATCGGCGACTTCCACCTTGATTGCGACGGCCGCGTCAAGGTCGCGACGCTTTGCGACTTCCTGCAGGCCGCGGCCACCTCCCACGCCGAGCGCCTCGGCGTGGGCATGATCGAACTCCAGGCCGAGGGCGTGACGTGGATGCTCGCCAAGATGGACATCTCCTTCGGGGACTGGCCCCGGCGCCATGAGAAGCTTTCACTGCGGACATGGCCCTCCGGCGTCCGCGGGCGCCTCATCTGCTGCCGTGACTACGACATGCGCGACTCCGCAGGACGCACGGTCCTCAAGGCCACGAGCGAGTGGGTCTGCGTGAATTTCGAGACACGCAAGCTTGCCCGCCTCTCGCCGAAGCTCCTGACGCTCGCGCCGCCCGACGCCCCGAAGGTCGAGCTGCCCGCGATGCCCGAGTACGACAAGGACGCCCTTGCCCCCGCAGGCGAATGCCAGCTCTTTGTGCGCCGCGCCGACCTCGACATCAACCGCCACGTCAACAACGTCCACTACATCGAATGGCTCTTCGAGCCGCTCTCCGACGAAGCTTATCGGCGTTCGCTTCGCCGCCTTGTGATCAGTTACCATGCCGAGGCGCTCAAGGGCGACATCATCAACTGCGGCGTCTCCGAGGCGAAACTGCCAGACGGCGGCTTCGTCACGTCGCACACCCTCAGCCGCGGCGAGACGCTGCTCACGCGCGCCACATGCGTGTGGCAAGAATAGCCATGTCTGAATTTATCACAATTCGCGGGGCTCGCGAGCACAACCTCAAGAACATCGATGTCAGGATTCCGCGCGATTCGCTGACCGTCATAACGGGGCTGAGCGGATCGGGCAAGTCGACGCTGGCCTTCGACACGCTCTACGCCGAAGGGCAACGGCGCTACGTCGAGAGCCTTTCCGCCTACGCCCGCCAGTTCCTCGGGCAGCTTCAGAAGCCTGAACTCGACTACATCGACGGTCTTTCACCGGCAATCGCCATCGAACAGAAGACAACGAGCAACAACCCGCGCTCGATTGTCGCCACCACCACCGAAATCCACGACTATCTGCGTCTTCTCTACGGCAACATCGCCGTCGCGCATTGCCCGAAGTGCGGCCGCCCCGTTGTCCGCCAGAACGCCGAGGAGATCGTCAACATCATGCTCGCGCTGGGGGAGGGGACGAAGCTGACGATTCTCGCCCCCGTCGTGCGCGGCCGCAAGGGCGCGCAGGCCGACTTGCTTGACGACATCCGCCAGGGCGGATTTGCCCGCGTCCGCCTCGACGGCGAAATCTACGAGATCGACGCTGTCCCGAAGATTGACAAGAAGCGCAACCACGACCTCGACGTCGTCGTCGACCGCATCGTCGTCCGGGCCGACGCCCGGACGCGCCTCACGGACTCCGTCGAGCTCGCCCTCAAGCGCGGCGAGGGACTGCTCTACGCCATTGTCGTCGCGCCAGACGGCAAGTCCGAGGAACGCATCTTCTCCGAGCGCAACGCCTGCCCTCACTGCTCGATAAGTTTTGAAGAGCTCAAGCCGAGGAACTTCTCCTTCAACAACCCGCGCGGCGCCTGCCCGACGTGCCTCGGACTCGGCACGCAGCTCGTCTTCGACGAGGCACTTGTGGTGCCTGACACCAGTCTCAGCCTTGAGGACGGCGCAGTCGTGGCCTGGAAGAAGGGCGGATACAGGGTGCTGATGTACTACCGCCACTTGATCAGGGCCTTCGCGAAGGCGTACGGCGTTGACATGAAGACGCCCTTCCGCGACCTGCCCGAAGACTTCCGCCACGACCTGATGCACGGCACGGGGGATCGCGACGTTGAACTCCACTTCTGGATGCGCGGCGGCGTCCACAAGATTGTCAAGCCGTTCGAAGGTGTCCTCCCGAGCCTCCACCGCCGCTATGTCGAGGCCGAGTACGACGATGTCCGCGAGACGCTCGAGCCCTTCATGGCGCCGCAGATCTGCCCGGACTGCCATGGCGAACGACTCCGCCCCGAACCGCGCGCGGCCACCGTCGGAGGCAAGACGATCAACGAGGTCATGCGGATGAGCATCCGCGCCTGCCAGGCCTTCTTCGATGACCTCCCCGGCAAACTCTCCGCGCAGGAGATGAAGATTGTCGGCGAGGTGCTGAAGGAGATCCGCAAGCGCCTGAAGTTCCTCATGGACGTGGGCCTCGAATACATCACCCTCGACCGCGAAAGCTCAACCCTTTCCGGCGGTGAGATGCAGCGCATCCGCCTTGCGACGCAGATCGGATCAGGCCTTGTCGGCGTCCTCTACGTCCTAGACGAGCCAACCATCGGCCTCCATCCGCGCGACAACGACCTCCTCATCAAGATGCTCCGCCAGCTGCAGGGCAGGGGAAACACCGTCGTCGTGGTCGAGCACGACGCGGAGATGATTCGTGCGGCAGACCACATTATCGACCTCGGTCCAGGCGCCGGTCGCGAGGGCGGCAACGTCGTCTATTCAGGCGACGTGAAGGGTCTGCTTCGCCAGAAGGACTCCAAGACCGCCGACTACCTTACGGGGCGCGTCAAAATCGAGACCACGAAGCGCGTTGCGCCGTCCGGGCAGTGGATAAAGGTCCGTGGCGCGGCGGCGAACAACCTGAAGTCAATCGACGTGGACATCCCGCTCGGATGCTTCGTGTGCGTCACGGGCGTCTCCGGTTCCGGCAAAAGCTCGCTGGTCGACGATATCCTCCGCAAGCACCTCAAGCAAGTCTTCTACCACGCGAAGGAAAAGCCGGGGCCCTTTAAGGCGATTACCGGCCTTGACGCGATCGACAAGGTCATCGAAATCGACCAGAGCCCGATCGGGCGCACCCCGCGAAGCAACCCAGCCACCTATACCGACGCCTTTACGCCCATCCGCAACCTCTTTGCGCAGACGCCTGCGGCGAAGATGCGCGGCTACGGGCCCGGACGCTTCAGCTTCAACCTCAAGGGCGGTCGTTGCGAGGCCTGCAAGGGCGATGGCGTCATTTGCACCGAGATGCACTTCCTGCCCGACGTCTACGTCACTTGCGAACAGTGCGGTGGCCACCGCTTCAACCACGAGACGCTGCAAGTCAAGTTCGGGGGCAAGAACATCTCCGAAGTCCTCGACATGACGATCAGCGAGGCGTGCGAACTCTTCGCGCACGTCCCGTCCATCGCCAACAAGCTCAACACGCTCGACGAGGTCGGACTCGGCTACATTCAGCTCGGGCAGTCGTCGACGACGCTTTCCGGTGGCGAGGCGCAGCGCGTGAAGCTGGCGACCGAGCTCAGCCGCCACGCCACGGGCAAGACGCTCTACCTGCTCGACGAGCCGACGACAGGCCTTCACTTCGCCGACGTCCATCGCCTTCTCGAACTTCTGCTGCGTTTGCGTGACGCAGGCAACACGGTGCTTGTCATCGAGCACAACCTCGACGTCATCCGCTGCGCCGACTACATCATCGACCTCGGTCCCGAAGGCGGCGACGGCGGTGGCGAAGTCGTTGTGGCTGGAACACCCGAGGAAGTCGTCGCCTGCAAGCGTTCGTATACCGGCCGCTTCCTGCGGCAATAAGGAGAATCTCAAATGAGCAAGGAAAACCCGTTGGACGATGCCGCCGTCAAGATGCGTCGCCCCCCATTTGAACTGCCGCCATGCGGCATTCTTGTCGGCAACGCCATCTACAATGTCTCGGGATTCTTCCCCGCCGGGACGGGCTGGGCATACACCAACTGGCAGGGGCAGCGCGCCGATCCGTGTGAACTTGTCGTGCGTACCGCGAAGGAGAACCAGGGAAACATCATCCAGTTCTGGTGGTCGTCGTCGAAGCGTCCGCGCCCCCAGGCGGCGTGGCTGGCTTTGGAAGACCTTGGTCTTTCCTTCCCCGAACCCGACTGGGAGCATCTCAAGAACCTCTCCGTCGACGAGTTCCCCGAATTCGCCAAGTATGCATTCGAGCGGGCAGGCGCGGGAGTGTTGAAGTCGCTCCAGCTATGCGAGAAGCTCGGTCTCTATTCGACGATGATCTACCTGTCCGGCGTCAATCCGGACATTTCGAACCGCTTCACGGAGAACCGCCACTACATAGGCTACGACTTCGGCGAGCGCTTCACATTCCGCTACGACGGCGACAACGCCGCCGCCACAGAGCCGCGCCTCGACCAACTCGCCGCCGACTTTGTCGCCCGCGTGGCGGAGCATGTCCGCGACTGCAAGGCCCGTGGCTATGGCAACGTCTGCTGCACCAGCTCGAACTTCTACATGGACTACGAGGTCGCGGCGGGCGTCGACTTCACGATGTTCGAGGACTGCACGAGCGAGATGAACATCGCTACCGCGCTTTCCCGGGGCCTTTGCCGCCAGTACGGCCTCGGGCTTTGGGGCTCCCACATCGCAAACGAGCACTACGGCTGGCTCGACGTCTCCAATCCCCACCGCTTCGAAACGCTCCGCGCCGAAATGGCGATGAAGTACATGGCGGGTGCCAAGGTAATCGTCTCCGAGTCGGGTGCCTGGCACTGCCAGACATCGGCCGACAATTCGCCTCAGAACATCACGCCACGCATCGGCCAGCCCATAACCGATCCGCGTCCGTCGGACGCCGCTCTGCAGCCGTTGGCGCTTGAAGCGGAGAAGCTTCGCGGCGAACTTGACGAGGATGGCTTCTGGAGCCGCAGCTACCGGAAGGTCATGTCCGACTTCTACGATTACGTCAAGTCGAACGGCACGCCAAAGGGGCAGCCCGAAACGACCTTTGCAATCGCCAAGGGCAACTACGACCTGGTGTCGCTTTCGCTGAACGCGCGCCCCGAGAAGAACAGCGTCATCGCCGGTCTCCACGGCTGGGCCGAGCGCCACATGGAGTGGTTCGAGGGCACGCCCGAGGAAGGGTGGGGGACGGCGGCGGACGTCTTCTGGCCGCGGCCCGCCGGCATCTACGGCAACGACATCAACAACCGCCTCTTCTCGGGAACGCCGTACGGGCAGGTCGACATTGTCTCCTTTGCCTTTGACCAGCCTTCAGCCGACTTCCTCCTCTCCTCATACAAGGCCCTCGCGTTTGTCGGCTGGAACACCTGCTCCAAGAAACAGTATCGCACGCTCTGCGACTATGTCAACGGCGGCGGACGCCTCTTCATCTCCATCCCGCAGTTGTCGACGGACGTCACGCGCAACTACTGCGCATACACGGTCGACGACCTCGTACGCGGCGGAGACTTCAGCGAACTCTGCGGCGTGCGCGTCAAGGGACGTGGTCCACGCTTCTACTGGGCGACGGCCCCCTGGGGCGGCAAGAACTGTCTCGGCATCGACATCGCGCGCCGGTATGGTGTCTTCCGCGGACAACTTGGCGACATTGAAGTCCTTGCAAAGGATGCCGAAACGGTCCTCTACGACCACGAAAGCTGCATTCCGCTTCTTCTGCGCATCCCGCGCGGCAAGGGCGAGGTCTGGTTCCTCAATTCGTGGTTCTACCCCGGTTCGTTCCGCTCCGAGTACGGTCCCGGTGCGGTGACGGGTGACCTTGGCTTCGTCGGCGACGTGCTGAAATACATGGCCAAGTCCGTGCGCGGTACCGCGTACATTACTGAGGTCGGAAGCGACGACCCTGGCGCGGAGTGCGCCTTTGTCAACGTCTCGCACTTCCCCGAGGGCGGTGAGACGCTGCTCTACAACATCGACTTCGAAAAGCCGCACACAGTCGACCTCCACTTGGCCGGCAAAACCATCACAATCACACTTTCCGCTCAGGAACTCAAACGCCTAGGATAGTCACGATGATCGCGAATCACTCTTCACCTGCATCTCTCCTCGCCATCGCACTCGCCGGCGCAATGGCGGTGTCAGCCAAGACTAATGAGCTGACCATCATCCAGACGACGGACATCCACACGAGCGAGGATCTGGCCCGCCTTGCGACGCACATCGTCCGCGAGCGCGAGGCGAACAGCGACGTTCTCCTCGTCGACTGCGGAGACCTCACGCGCGGTTCATTCGCCGCGACCGTCGACGACGGCGAGGCGGAGGTGGCGACAATCAACAAGCTCCGCTACGATGTCTGGGTGCCGGGCAACCACGAGTTCCGCGCGGGGCAGGGGCATTTGCGCCATGTCCTCGAGCATTTCAAGTCCGGCGATGTCTTGGCCGCGAACCTTTCTTTCAAGGAGGCGCCCGCACCGCGCCGCAAGATCCTTCCGTGGAAAATCTACAAGAGGTCGGGACTCCGCGTCGCCGTGATCGGCCTCATTTCGCCCGACACCGAGCGCTGGTACGGCGGCATGCTCTACAAGGGCATTGAGACATGCTCGGCGAAAGAAGCGCTTGAATCCGTCATGCCGGCTGTACGTGAGGCAAAGCCGGATGTGATCGTCGTCGCGGCGCATTTGGGCGCCTATTCACCGTCTGGCGACACAAACGCCCCTCTTGCCAAGCTGCCTGAATACATAGCCTCCTATCCGGACATTTCGCTGCTTCTCGCCGGCCATACGCACCAGAAGATCCAGCAGCGGGCGCTTTCCGACACATGCTGGATGATGCAGCCGCCAACCCACGCCAAGGCCGCGTCCCGCATAACGCTGTCCTTCGACACTGATGCGCGAAGGGTCGTGTCCGTCACCAACGTCTTCCTCTACGCGAAAGACGCGGAGCCGTGGCCGAAGATGCCGAAGGAATGGGTGCGCCGACCAGAGATGGCGAAGAGAGCCGGCGCGGAGGTCGTCGCGGTAATCCCTGCGGGCGTCTCGCTTCGGCCGTCGAAGGATCCAGCAGAAGTCAATCCCATGCGGGTCTTCTGCGCCAGGGCCATGGCCGAGGCCACGGGCGCGGACGCGGCGTTGGCGGAGATTGGGAAACGCGCCTCAATGTCGACAGGCGTCGTGACGCGTGCGACTCTCTACAACTTCGCCTCCCACGAGAACTACCTGTCCGTCATCACCGTCACGCCCGATGAGTTGCGCAAGATCGTAGACGAGCAAAAGGCGAAGGGGTGCCCGCTCGTGCCATACGGCCTCGACTACGACAAGCTGCCCGACCATCCGATCCGCCTCGCCCTCGGGGCCTATGCCGCGAACGGTTCCGACGGGGCCTATCCCATCCTCCGCACGATTGCCGAATCGGGACAGGTCTCCCGCGAAGACACTGAAATCGCCATGCGCGACAGTATCGGCATGCTCCTGCGCCGACTCTATCCGCCACCGACTGCGCGCTGATGACCCGTGGACATGGAGAAGCGCGCAACGCGCGGCATTTTCTGTCTCAGCGATAAAGGAAGACGCCCGCGACGACCAGGCCGTAGAGGATGATTGTCGCGATAATGGCCTTGTCCGTGAGCAACACCTGCTCCGGGCGTTCGCCGGCGCGCGCGGTGTAGACGAGGTGCAGGTAGCGGAAGACGCCGAAGATGACGAGCGGGATGGTGAGGCCCAGCAACGGCGTGCCGAACCTGGCGACAGTTTCAGACGAGAGCGTGTAGAGCGAGTAGGAGACGATTGTCGCGGCAGCGGTAATGGATATGAGCGAGTCTAGCATCTGTGTGCTGTACGCACGCACGGAACGGCGCTGTTCGCTTTCATGGCGCGTCACCTTCTCCTGCCGCCGTTTGCAGAGCGCAAGGAAGAGGGCGAGCAGGAAGGTGCAAAGAAGCAGCCAGGGCGAGATGCGCGCGGAAAGGACCGCCGCGCCGGCGACGGCGCGCAGGACGAATCCAGCCGCGATGACGAAGACGTCGACAAGTGGAACGTGCTTCAGTCGGAACGTGTAGAGCAACTGGAGGGCGACGTATGCGCTTATGACCGCGCAGAGAGGAGGCGAGAAGAGCGAACCGAGGATGCCTGCCGCAAGAAGGCCTGCGGACATTGTCAGTGCAGTCTTCGAGCTTATTTCGCCGGAGGCGACTGGACGAAGGCGCTTGACGGGGTGGAGTCTGTCCGCCACTCGATCGCGCCAGTCGTTCAGCGCGTAGATGCCGCTTGAAACAAGGCAGAAGAGCACGGCGGCCGCCGCGGAAATGGCGTACGGGCGCAATCCCTGTTCGCGGAGATGCTGCTGCGGATCCCAGTAGGCGAAGAAGAAGGCCGCCAGAACGAGCCCGTTCTTCGTCCACTGTTCGGGACGCATCAGCCTGAGCCATGCGGGCAGGGACTGGTATAGGCTTTTCCGCTCTTCAGACATTGTCGCGCTAGTAGATTGGGCCGTTCGGGTCCTTGATGTTCTTGCTCTTGTGGCCGCCGGGACCCTTCGGACTGTTGCGACGCGCGGCCTTGTAGAACTTCATGACAAGCGCCGGCGCCTCGGCGGCATCGCGGACGGTCACGAAGGGGGGCTTGCGCGTACGGACGGACTTGACGAAGTCGGCTATCTGGATAGGATGCCCGTAGCCGTAGTGGCTCTTGCCAATCTTGCCGGCGATTTTGCGGCTGGCGGCCTCGTGCGCGGCGACAAGCTCGTCGGCGAAGGCTGGGTTGCGGAAGGCGTTCTTGCGAATTTGCCCGTCGCGGATTTCGACCGCGCCGTCGGTGCCGGTGATTTCAAGCGTTGTCTCCCAGGGGACGAATGCGGCGTTTGTCGCCTCGACGGTGCCGAGCGCGCCGTTCTTGAAGCGAACGGCCCCGACGATGGTGTCTTCCGTTTCGATGCTCTTGCGGAGCGTGGCGTTGATGAAGAAGGCCTCGACGTCGCGGACACCGCCCATGACCCACTGGAAGAGGTCGAGGTAGTGGATGGCCTGATTGATGAGGACGCCGCCGCCCTCTTTGTCCCATGTGCCGCGCCAGTCACCGGAGTCGTAGTATGTCGGGGTGCGGAGGCCGCGGTGCTGCATGGCGGCGGAAATCGGCTTGCCGAAAGCGCCCTTGGCGACGAGGTCGTGCAGGCATTGGAAGATCGGGTTGTAGCGATGCTGGAAGATCCCGGCGAAGATGCGGTCGGGGTGGGCGTCGGCCGCTTTGAGCATTTTGGCGAGGTCCGCAGGGCTGCCTGTCAGCGCCTTTTCGCAGATGACGTCCTTGCCGGCGTTAAGGGCCTCCACGCACAGGGCGGCGTGGGTGTAGTGGCTGGTGCAGACGCTTACGGCGTCGACGGACGGGTCAGCGAAGACTTCAGCTGCCGAAGTTGTGCGCTTGGGGATGCCGTACTTGTCGGCGATGGCGTCGGCTCTGGACTTGACGAGGTCGCACGCCCAGACGACCTTCACATTCGGGTCGAGCTGGTATGATTCGATGTGGGAGGGCGCGATGACGCCACACCCGATGATTCCGATTCTAACGGTCTTTTTCATGGTGGTTCCAGTGAGGAAACAAAAGTGACTTACTCCGCTCGTAGAATGACGGGTGAGCCGAAGAGGGCGTTGAGGCCGACGATGCGGCAGCACCACTCCATAAAGGCGGAAATCGGCGCGCACTTGAGCTTGCGGTGGATCGCCATCGGCAGAACGAACTGCTTGCGGCGCGAGACAATCTTTCGTCCCGCCGCCTCAAATGCGGCGGTGACCTCGGCGTGGCGGAAGATGCGCCAGGTGCGCGTGTTCTTCTCGATTGCCTTCTTGGCTGCGAAGCGTTCCGGCGTCATGAAGGCGTTGACGCTCTCGTGGCAGGGGTAGTCGCAGACGATTGGTCCGCGCGAGACGCGGCAAAGCTCTTTGACGAGCTGCTCGAAGTGGTCGCAGTGGGTGAGGAGGCGGAAGCAAATGACGGCGTCGAAGCTCTTGTCGGGGAAGGGGAGTTCTATGACGTTGCCGACGACGAACTTGCACTTTCCCGCCGAAGTCAGGTCGGCGATGCGCTTCTCGCAGCTCGGCGCGCTGCCGAGGACGGTGATGTCCCAGCCGTCGTCCGCGAGCGGGTGGGCAAGCTGTCCGTGACCGCCGCCCACGTCGAGCAGCGTTCCCTTCGGGAATCCGGCAAGCTGGCGGCGCGTAAGCTTCGTCTGCACATCGAGCATCCACGCGCCAGTCTTGCCGGCGAAGCGCGTGGCGTAGTCGTCGTTCGAGGTCTCGATGTCCGCCGTTTCGGGGAAAGGCGAGGAAGTGTCTGAGAAATCGCTCATGGTAATATTATAGCAAAATCACGCCAAGGCCTCACCACTCGACGAGGAAGAAGGAACAAGGTGTCATAGACAAGACAATGGAGCCGTCCTCGCAGACTTCGGCCGGAACCTCGGTGTAGGTGCGCCAGTCGTCCGTGAGGTGGCAGACGGCCTTTTTGAGCGAAACGCCCGCGACGGCGATGCGGACGTTGCGCTCCCAGACCACGTTGTTGTCGTTCGTGAAGCGTGTGACGAGTGCGGCGCCGTGCCTGCCGTTGCGCGAGACGGCCGCCGTGACGTACAGGTCGTTTCCGGTATCGGGATGGCTGCAGTCCGGCGTCTCGGCCCACGTGATGTCGGCGCCGACCTGCGTGCCGCGGTCGAGGAGCTTGGCCCATGCGTAGAACGGGTAGTAGCCCTTCGCCGGTTTCAGCGAGCGCGCGTAGAACATGCCGTTCATGGATGAGGCGACGCGGGCATCGTAGTACATGAGCAAGTCGACGGGGCCGTCCTGGCAGACGGACATCACCGCCGCGATGTAAGCCGCGCCCTTCAGGTTGAAGGCCCCGCTTTCCGTTTCAAGCGAATAGACCCAGCTCGGCCCCCAGTCCTGCACGTAGTTCCACTCGTCAAGCACTGACTCGGCCTTGCTGTAGCCGTTTCGGTCGAGCAGTTCGCGGAAAAAGCGGGCCCTCTTGCCGCATCGCGCCGGGTCGTTGCCGTAACTGTGCCACGAGAAAAAGTCGATCGGCACGTGTCGGCGCCGCATTTCGGGAAGGAAGAGTTCCGCCCATTTCTCGCCGTAGGCGATGGCCGGCCCGCCGATCTTCAGGTGCGGGAAGCACTTCTTGAGGTGCTTAGCCGCCACCTCGTAGAGGTCGAAGAACTGCGTTGTAGTCCCGTACCAGAAGTTGGCGCTTTCTGAGACGCTTTTCCCGTCCAGGGGGACGTTGAGATCGGGTTCGTTCCAGATTTCCCAATAGCGGATTGTCAGGCGTGGGCCTCCCGCCCATCCCTCGGTGAAGTGGCGGACGATGTGCTCGCAGATCCGCGCCCACTTCGCGGCGTCCTTGGGCGGACGCGCCACGTACTTGGCCGGGCCTATGTCGAAGCCTTCGCCAAGGCGGTAGAAGACCTCCGTGCCGGCGTCGGCGATGGTCTGGAGATAGGCGTCGGTACGCGTGAAGTTGTAGGAGGCCGGGTCTTCCGGGTCGGCGTCGAAGTTGGGGAAGATGGCGGAGACGTCTACAATGTGCGGCGCGCCGTAGGAGGAGCACAGGTTGGCGTCGTGGATGCGCGCGAAGGGGATGCGGGCGGCACGGTAGGCCGTGAAGTTCTCGCTCCGCTGGGAGCTCCGCGCCTTCTTAGGGCCGTTGTTGACGGCGTTCATGTACTTGACCGGCCCGAGCGTCCGGGATGGGTCGATGGTGACGGTTGTGGCGTCTGCGGGGATTGGTGTCGTTTTCATGGCGGGTGTCAGTGGAGCGCCGTTTTGCGGAATGAGCGGAAGTATGCGCCTTTGGAATCCGTTTCCGTCGCAAGGGTCTGTAGATGCAGGTACGACGGGCCGAACGGGGAGAGTCCGCAGGTCCTGAGTTCAAGCGTGCGAGTATGGCTGCTGCAGTCGAGCAAGGCCTTTCCGTCATTCCAGTCCCACACGAGGGTGAGCGAGGTCCATTTCCCTGAGCCGCCGAGGTTTTCCGCCGTTACTGGGATGGCCAGCGCGGCTTTTTCCGCGACGGTTTCGTCGCACGGGTTGATCCAGTGGTCGCAGAGGGCGAGCTGGAAGCCGTCGCCGTCAATGCGGCATTCCACTTCGAGTCGGCCGGAAAGACCTGCGGGGAAGTTCCATACCACGCCCTGCCTATCCGAGACGAGGCGCGGGTCGCGAATGCGGCAGAGCTGGAGGACGTCGCGCACCGTGTCCGGCCCGGTGTCGGGATCCCGTACGAGCAGCGCGCCGGGGAGACGGTTCCACGCGCAGTGGCCGGCCCAGCCGCGCCAGCCGCCGGAGAGCGACCTGACGTAGAGATGGTTCGAGACGTTCCCAAGACCCGTTCTGAAGTCCTCGGCACGGTCTGTCTCATAGAGCCATTGCGGGTCGAAGACGACAAGCCGCCGCGATGCGGCGTGCTGCCCGAGCGCGAGAAGGACCTTTCCGCCATCAAGTTCCAGCGCCTGGGTCTGGTGGACGGACATGTCGTGCTCCTCCGCGGGGTCGTTGACATGCTCGCGGAAGTCGGCGTCGTTGCGCGCCGGGTTGAGGATGATCTCGCGGAAACCAATCCACGTTCGGCCATCGTCCTCTGAAATGGCGGCATGGAGCGCGTCGCGGTTGGTGAAGGCCAGCTCCCATTTGCCGGAGCGTTCGCCCGCGTGCGCCTCGGAATACTCGGAAATGTCGCGCGTCGGGAGGATGGAGGTGTTGTTCCAGAAGAAGAGGAGACGTCCGTCGGAAAGGCGGAACAGGTAGGGCATCGTGTTCGTCGCGTGGAAGGCCGGTGCCTCCTCGGGCTCTCCCCATGTCTCTCCGCCGTCGGCGGAACGGTAGAGAAAATGGTGGTTGCCGCTCGCGCGCACGGCGAGCAGAAGCGAGCCGTCGGCGAGTTCGGCAACGGTCGGCTCGCAACCGTTGTTGAACCAGCGCGGCCGCTTGTCGCCAGGGAAGAGGCGCGGGATGTCCGGGATAGGGGCGATATTGACTCGCAGCCAGGACTGACCGTCGTCATCCGAAAGGGCGACGACAGAATGGTAGCATTCATTCCCCGGGCACGACACGTCGCTTAGGCACGCAATCCAGCGGCGTCGCGATTTCATGGCGAGAAGCTGTCGGACTCCGAGATTTCGCCAGCCGAGCGGCGTCACTTCCGCCTCCGTATCGCCGGGGCCGGTTTTGGAGCGGATCGCGCAGAGTTCCCCATCCCGGTCCGCAAGCGAAACCCATCCCCCGCCGTAGGGGCTCTTGACCATGGTCCCGGCATCGTTCTCAGCGGCATCGTGAGTCGTCCAGTTGCGCGCGTCGCGCGAGGAAATGAAGACGCGGCGCCTGCCTTCGCCATCCGTCCGCCAGCCGTAGTGGCGCAATTCGCCGTCCGCCGTCCGGCACAGGTCGCGCACGGCAAAGGTCGGCGGAACGGCCACAACCTTAGGGGCGTAAATGGAGGAGAAGTGCGTAATCATTGTCCAAGGAGATCAAAATAGCGCGGAAGCGCGTTAACGCGCCTCCACGCTATTGTTTCAATTTGGTATTTTGCACGATGGATTCCGCAGCGGCCAATGCTTTTGGCTTGGCAGATGAGCGGCGGCAAGGACGGTCGAGTCCTCGAGAGGACAAAGCCATTCGTCTGGTCTTCCTGCTTTCACGCCATTGACGCCAGGTCAGGCGAATCGTCGGTTTCGTAACTCCATCAGCCATTTTCGACCTCCTGCCTGATGTTTTCCAGTTCCCTCGCAACGTCAAAGGAAGGCAGCGCCGCTAGTCGTCTTGCCTCGTCCCAGTCGAAGTTCGCATCGCCAAATGCGGCGGCCATCATCTTTTTTGCGGTGGCAAGGGCTTCTTCCGAAGGTGGGTAGAATGCCACCAGAACGCGCTCTACGAGTGCCAGTTCCGGTGGTATAATCCTGACGACGCCGTATGGAGTTGCTAGTTCCCGGAAGGGCAGGACCGTTTCGCATTCAAGGAAGCCAAGCATGTCGACGTAGAGTCCGCAGATGCGCCAACTGCGAGCAACCCCCTCTCCGCCAAGTTCCGCGATCACCTCCTGCATGAGACGCGGAGGAATGGCCTTGAGCGAAGTCCGGCAGAGGTCGATGTCGCCGGACATGTAGCCGCCTTCCGTGTAGAATTCGACTGCGCTGCCGCCAACGACAACAAGAGGAAATCCCTTCTCCCCGAACATGGTCGTCAAAAGTCCGGCCAGCTTGAGCGAACGCTCAAGCAAGTCCTCTGTGGAGCTTATTTCGGCGACTGCCGTTTGTATGGAGGTGGGCATATCAGTAATTGGCGTTTTGCATCCAATTTGGCGGGGCGCTGTGCGTCCCGCCCAATTGGATGCCCCAAGACTTACTTCTTCTTGAATGCGGTCGAAGACGCCGTCATGTCGACTTCCGTGTCGGCGAGGTCGATGTTGGCGTTCTTCTTGAAGGTCGAGTTCTTGATGAGTTTCTTCAAGTGGCGCTCGTAGGCGGCGGGGTCGAGCGGGAGGTCGACCGTTTTGCCGGTGAAGGAGGAATAGAGCATCGAGTTGCAGAGCTCGACGGACTTGAGACCCTCTTCGGCCGGGGCGATGAGCGGTACGCCGTCGAGGATGGCGTCGATGTAGTTCTGCATGACGGCGTCGTGCTGTCCGCCGTTGCCGTTGCAGGGGATCTCGACCTTCCAGGTCTCGGGGCGGGCCCACATGTCCTGCTTGTTGGCGCGGAAGTCGGCGAGGGAGACCGTGTTGCGCGTCCAGATGAGTTGGCCGTTTTCGAGGACGACCTTGCCGCGGTCGGTGGCGACCTCGAGGCGGTTGGTGCCGGGGGCCTCGCCCGTGGTCGTAACGAAGACGCCGGTTGCGCCGTTTGGGTACTTCAGGTAGGCGGTGACGCTGTCCTCGACCTCGATGTGGTGGAAGCGGCCGAGGTCGCAGAAGGCGCGGACCTGGCAGGGCATCCCGAAGATCCACTGCATGAGGTCGAGGTTGTGGGGGCACTGGTTGAGGAGGACGCCGCCGCCCTCGCCGCCCCAGGTGGCCCGCCATCCGCCGCAGTCGTAGTAGTACTGGGTGCGGAACCAGTCGGTGATGATCCAGTTTACGCGGATGATTTCGCCGAGTTCGCCGCTCTGGATGAGCTCGCGGAGCTTGATGTAGTGCGGATCGGTGCGCTGGTTGAACATCGCCGCGAAGATGAGCTTCGGGTTGCGCTTGTGGGCGGCGATGAGCTTCTCGGCGTCGGCCTTGTGGACGGAGATCGGCTTCTCGGAAAGCGTGTGGAGGCCGTTGTCCATCGCGTCGATGCCGATGGTGGTGTGGAAGTAGTGCGGGGTGGCGATGACGACGGCGTCGACTTCGCCGGAGCGGATGAGTTCGCGGCTGTCGGTGAACTTCTTGTAGTCATCGCTGA
>JAEEGI010006804.1_pt1 | contig 25745 bp, 14 predicted proteins | sample 8958751 | NCBI WGS metagenome assembly JAEEGI01 (sample SAMN16246545, study PRJNA631951) | gut metagenome | biome: gut microbiome; feature: rumen; material: KS-attached | host: Bos | place: Iran: Karaj | collected 2018-10
CTTTTCTCCTGTAGAGACCACCTTGCCTGTGGCATCCAGTATCTCATAGTCCACCGTCGTCTGCCTAGTAGCGTTTGCCACCTCAGTCTGCACCTTTACCTCGCCGTCCATACGAGTGGTGACGGTCAGATTGCTCAGGTGCGTCTTAGGAACGGCGAAGAGGGTGACGTCACGATAGATGCCCATCGGAGCCCAGTCGTCGTTGCAGTCGAACTCATATCCCTTGAAATGGGAGTAGACACGCATGGCCAGCTGCTGCTCGCCGCTCTTCCGCAGATAGGGAGTGAGGTCGAAGAGACAGGTATTGAACCCACTCTCCCATGAACCCACATAGCGGTCGTTGAGCCAGAGGTCATAGCCGCGCAGCACACCGTCGAGCCGGATGGCCACCTGCTGACCCTTCCAGGCATCGGGCACGGTGAAAGCCAGCCGGTAGTAGCCCGTCAGGGAATCGGGATAGTTGTAGCGAGGCTCGCAGAAGCCGTACGTCTCCCAGCAGCCTGGCACAGGAATAGCTCGCCAGGAGGCATCGGCAGGAGGAACGGTCTTGTCGTCCGTCACGCCTTTCACCACTTTCAGTTGCCACTCGCCATTAAGGCTTTTCATCCAGGCCTGGTCAGTCACAGGCCAGATGCCTTTGTAGGCATCGTCCATCTGGGCGTAAGCCATCAAGCCGACTACGCTCAGCAAGCATGTCGTCAGAAACTGCTTCATTTGATTTGTATTAGCATTAGTGTTCGTAGTTCATTTTTCCCGCCACAGCTCTCGCCAGACGGCTATTTGCGCACAAAGTTACTAAAAAAACACAAATCATACAAGATATGAGACAAAAAAACATGTTCTTTTATCAACAATTTCATATCTTTGCACCAAAAATAGCGAAGTGACCCATGACTGAGAAAGAAAAGATGCTTGCAGGCGAGTACTACTCTGCCGTCGATCCTGAGCTGATCAGCGAACTGAATGCCGTCAAGGATATCATACACGAATACAACCTGCTACGCCCCAGCGACCTGGAGCGGAGGCGGGAGATGCTACTCAGTCTGCTGGGGCACGTTGCCGACGACAAGGTGTTCATCAACCAGCCTTTCTACTGCGACTACGGCAAGCAGATCAGCGTGGGCCGACGTTTCTTTGCCAACTTCAACCTGACCATCCTCGACGAGGCTCCCGTCACCTTTGGCGACGACTGCTTCATCGGCCCCAACGTGAGCATCTACACTGCCTGCCACAGCACCGACCCCATAGAGCGCAACAGCCGGCGTGAGTGGGCGCGGCCCGTCAGCATTGGCTGCAATGTGTGGATAGGCGGCAGCGTGGTCATCCTGCCTGGCGTCACCATCGGCGATAATGTCACCATCGGAGCCGGTTCGGTGGTGGTGCACGACATTCCCTCTGGCAGCATCGCCGTGGGCAACCCTTGCCGAGTGGTGAAAAGCATATAAACATCTAATAATATAAACAAAAACTAAACCCCCAAAAAGATGAGAAAGGCATTCTTTATCATTACGCTGACGGCAGCCACACTCTGCCAGGCACAGGATCTGAGACTGAACGAACGAGAGTATTTCGAGCGTCAGGGTGTCAACGTGCTGGTGTTCAGCAATCCCTTCACTGGTGGATTCAACGACGAGAAGAACTCAGGCATCGAGATCATCCATCACGGTGTGCGCACCATTCAGGGAGGAGCCGTCCGACTCAACAACACCCCTGAGCAGTGGGACCTCGTGCCCAGGATGACTAGCCGTCGTGTGGACAGGGAGAACAACACCATCGAGGTAGCCCTGCGCTATGAGGACTACGACTTCGACAGCCGCATCACCGTCACAGCCAAGGGAAAGGCCGTTGAGATCAGCGTCTGGCTCGACAAGCCCGTGCCTGAGCCTCTTGCAGGAGAAGCTGGCCTGAACCTCGAGTTCCTGCCCTCACAATACTGGCTGAAGACATTCACGATGGACGGACGGCTAGGACGGCTGCCACGCTATGCCACCAGTCAGACCATAACACGCCCCAACAGCGAGAAGCCCCGCCAGTTCAAGGGTTTCAGGACTTACGACGATCGCGGTACGGGGCGCTTCATCGACCCGCTGCCCCTGGAGAAGGGACACAGCATCTCACTGGCTACCGACGATCCTGAACGACTGATCAGCATCCACAGCGATGATGCCGAGCTACAGCTATTTGACGGACGTATGCTGGCACAAAACGGCTGGTACGTGCTGCGCAGCATACTGCCGAAGGGCAAAACAGGCAAGGTCGTCACCTGGACGGTGGAGCCTCACGCCATACCCGGATGGATACGCCAGCCCAACATCGGTTTCTCACAGGTGGGATACATCCCCAACCAGCCCAAGGTGGCCGTCATCGAGCTGGACAAGGCCGACAAACCGCTATCCTCAGCACAGCTCATGCGCATTAACGGCGACGGCACCACGACACAGGCTTTCAAGGGCGACATCAAGTCCTGGGGGCCTTTCTTCAAGTACAACTATGTGAAGTTCGACTTCTCGCAGGTCACCCAGCCCGGCGTCTACTACATCCAGTATGGCGACACACGCACTGGCGACTTCCTCATCGACAGTCACGTCTACGACAAGATTACTGATGCCACCACCGACGTGTGGGTGCCCATCCACATGAACCACATGTACGTCAACGAAGGCTATCGCACCTGGCACGGCGAGCCCTTCAAGGAGGGCTATCTGCAGGCACCTGAGAGCGACCACTTCGACCTGCATCGTCAGGGTGCCTCGACCGACACGAAGTACAAGCCGCTGGAGCTGATACCAGGCCTGAACATCGGAGGATTCTTCGATGCAGGTGACTTCGACATTGAGACGGGCTCGAACATCAGCGTCGTGCAGAACTTCATACGTACCTGGGAGCTGTTTAAGCCACAGCGCGACGAGACCTTCGTCAGCCAGCAGCAGCGGTATGTCGACTTGCATAGGCCTGACGGAGTGCCCGACGTGCTGCAGTTCATCGAGCACGGCACACTCAACCTCGTAGCACAGGCTGAGCAAATAGGACACATGGCTTCGACGCTGTCGAACTCTATTCTCGATAACTACCACCATCTGGGCGACGCTGCCAGCATCACCGACGGCCTGCACTACGACCCCTCACTGAAGCCCTACGAGGTGTCGGCCGACGGCAAGAGCAGCGGCACGCCCGACGATATGTGGGCCTTCACCACCCGCAACCCCTCGCTCGACTTCCAGGCTGCGACGATGTTTGCTGCAGCCAGCCGCGCCCTGAAAGGCTACAACGACAACCTGGCAGAGCGCGCCCTCACCCAGTCGAAGCGACTGATGGAGGAAGCCACAGAGCTGATGAAGAACCGCCCTGCCCGTAACGGACGGGCCAACCGCAACAACGGACGGGGAGACCTAGGCACCAACCTCCAGCTCTATGCCGCCACGAAGGAACAGCAGTATCTCGACAACTTCAACGGACAGATATGGAACGCCCTCGACCGCAATGCCATCAACACCATGCAGACGGCACTCGATGCTGTGCCCTATATGGACGAAGCCTACAAGCAGCGGCTGCGCCCCTACGTCGAGCGCTATGCAGCATACATCGACACGCTGGCCCTGCAGAATCCCTATGGAGTGCCCATCGGACTGGGTAACTGGGCAGGTGGAGGATCGGTGCTCAGTTTCGGCACCACCGTGTGCTTTGCCCATCGTTACTTCCCCGATATCATCAGGCGGGATGTCGTTTTCCGCACGGCCGAATGGCTCTATGGCTGTCATCCCTACCACAACTATTCGTTCGTGGCAGTCGTAGGGGCAGCACGTCCCAAGCAGGTGTTCTACGGCAACAACCGAGCCGACTTCTCGTTCATTCCAGGCAACGTAGCTCCAGGCCTGCTTTTCCGACAGCCTGACCACTTCGAGAACTTCGACGACTGGCCTTTCCTCTGGGGACAAAACGAGGGCACCATCGCCGGCAACACGCAGTACATCATCTTCGGCTCGGCGCTGAAGGACATCGTCATGCCGAAATAGCCTGCCAGCCCTAGGCTCCGCTTGTCCTGCAAGGCCATCTGCAGACTCTTCATAGCATATCTAGCGACCCTTCGTGACCCATCTGCAGACTCATCATAGCCCATCTTGAAAAGGCCGACTAGGAACTTTGCATATCCTAGTCGGCCTTCCGTTAAAGTAAAACAAGTTGTTTTACCTTTCAAAGTGGCCTACTTTGGTTACCAAGAACGGCCTCGAGCGAAGGTAAAACAAGTTGTTTTACTTCATCAACTCATAGCCCTTCATTCCCAAAGGCTGGCACTAAGCAATTGAACCTACGCCATAAGCTACCACAAGATGCCCCACTTTCTACATCCTCATGCGCAGCCACTCAAAGGCACTACCTACTCATTGCAAAGAAAGTGAGTAGCACCCACTCAGAGGCACTACCCACTCAATAGTTATGGTAAAAAAGCGATTTGCTTACCTTGAGCTTTCGCTCGGTTAGTCGCTCACTTAATCACGACCTTGAGCTTTCGCTCGAGCTCGTTCACGTTCGGACGAACTCGAGCAAGCTCGGTTAGTCGCTCACTTAATCACGACCTTCTTACCGTTGATGATGTAGAGGCCGGCGGGCAGGTTCTCGCTGTTCATCTTCACACCCTGGAGGTTGTAGATGCCGTGGCTGCGGACGTCGCTCTTGACGGTGACACCCTCAATAGCATCTGGCTGGCCGCTAGGCAGCTTGGCAGCAATCTCCTCGATGAAGAAGACGGCGTTGTTCAGGTCGGTGAGCTCCTCTATGGTCTCAGTGTGCTTCAGAGCCTCGACGGCATCCACCAGACGGCGCTCCATGCGCGATACCCAGAGAGCGTAGCCCTCGGGAGCGACCTTCTCGCCCGTCTCCTCGCTGATGACGTAGCTCTTCTCGAGCTTCTCCTGGCAGGCGGCAATGCGCTTGGTCATGTCGCCAATCATGTCGGTGCGGAAGTTGGCCTCGTTGCCGTAGTACCACAGCTCAGTGTCGCCAAATCCGTAAGTGTTGGCACCAGCCTTATCGATCTGTCCGACGCTGCTCATACCGAACTCTACTTCGACGGGCTCGTTGCCGGTCTTCACGTAGTAGACGACATACTGGCAAGCATCATATCCGAAGGAAGCGAGGGCTGAGCCTGCTCCATCGTTCGAGCCACCCGTTGCCAGACGCAGACGGCTGATGACGCGGACGCTGTCAGGTGCGCCGTTGAGTCCGAAGAAGAACTTCACCTCCGACTTGTTGAAGATGGTGTCGGCAGGGATGCCGTTCTCGGGGTCAGCCTCGATGATGGTTGCCATACCGAGGTGTTGCGAGTAGTACTCGTTGGTAGCGTAGCCATTGGCCATGAAGCTGTAGACACCGGGGTCGGTGATGGTCTTCACCTGCACGGTCTTGCTCTGCGGCGAAACGCTATTGCCACGCCATACGGCGGTGTAGTAGCCGGCACGCCAGCCGGCGCCCTGTGTAGCACGCTTGAAGTTCTCCTTGCCAGAGACGGTCTCTGTGAAGGTCCAGCCAGCAGCGCTGCCTGTCTCGGGATTCGGGCTCTGCATGGTCTGTGGTGAGGGCTCGAAGTAGTTGGTGTAGGTGTTGAAGTAAGCGGCCATAGCGTCAGCGATCTCAGCCTTCTTAGCGTCGAAGGCATCTTTCTCGCTCTCAGCACCGGTAGCCTCGATCATAGCCTTGGCCTCGGCGACCAGCGTCTCGAGGGTAGCACGGCGAATGGCATCGCCCTTGCCGACGTGTCCGTCGAGCATCACCTGAGCCTCGCCCACGATAGTCTGCAGATTGGTGTAGCTGGCGTTCAGGCTCTCGAAGGTCTCCCAGGCCTTCTTGATGGCGTTCACGCTGGCCAGCAGCGCAGCGCTCTCCTTGGTGCTGCCCTCGGTGAAGAGCAGTTCCCAGATGGCATCCTGATCGACCACCTCTCCGTCCTTCATCATTGTATAGGACGTAGCGAGAACGGCCTCAGCCTCCTCGATGGCGGTGTTCAGCTCGTCGTGTCCCCAGGGGAAGCCGTCGGCCTTGGTCTTTGCCACCTTCTCCTTGGCGGTGGGGATGCGTGCAGCCAGCTCCGTCTGCTGTGCAATGATGTCGACAAGCTCCTGCTCGTAGTCAAGCTGCTGCTGTGAAATGCCGAGGAAGCGAAGCTCCGGGTTGGCGATGTTCACGTTCGAGCCGTAATTGCCGGCGGTGTGGTTGGGGTCAGGGATGTAGCTGATACCGAAGGTGAGGGGCTCGCCTTCCTTGGCATCGACGATGACGGTGAACTTCTGGGCATAGGGACGGCTGATAACGCCGCAGTCGATCTTCGTGTTCTGCGAAGCCTCGATGACGGCAGCATCGGTCCACAGCGTGTCGGGGCCACCATAGAAGGTGACGCCGCGGAAGTCGCGGTTCCAGTCGGCCACATAGTTACCCCACTTGTTGCTGGTGCTGGCCATGTAGTGACCGAGTACGTCCATCGAGAAGAGAATCTTGCCGTCGCGGGTGGGGACCACGGTGTAGTGCATACAGGCTGCACCAGCCGACGTGCCTCCCTGGTAGCGGTGTCCGATTTCGTCGCCGTTGTTGGTGATCATGTTGCTACCGCTGTTATTGATGTGGAACCAGCGGCTGCCGGAGCCGTGCCAGTTGCCCCAGTCATTGGCCTTACGGGTGTCGCCGTAGCTCGACCAGCGCTTCTCGTTCTTGAGCAGGTCGCCAGAGTTGGCATAGAGGAAGGTCTGCATCGTAGCGTCGAACTCGGCCACTATGCCCTCTACCTCCTCCACACTCTCGAGCATGGGGTCGTTGTTGTTCACCCACTCACGGAACATCTCGACCATCTCCATGAAGCTTGTGCCGCCCTCGGAGTAAACATCCTCCGTGAAGGCACCACTGGCGATGAGGTTGTCGATGTAAGCCAGTTTACGCTCCAGCACACGGATGTCGTAGACCTCAACGGCGGGATAGATCTCGATGTTGGTGATCATCGTACCCGTGGTCAGCTGCTCGAAGTGCATGCAGAGATACTGTCCCTGCTCGGCTGTGAAGTAGTTGACGATGGTCTGCCACTCGTCCTTGTAGCCGTAGCCTTCTTTCGTGACGACAGTAGCGCCGTCGCCCACAGAGAGGGCCCCCTCATCGTTGACGAAGAACACGCCATAGTTGCCGCCTACTGAAGAGCAGCGGATGGCATTGGTGGTCTCACCCTTGATGTCGTACTTCACCACATAGGTGCCGCCTTCCAGACGCCAGCTGTTGCACAGGGCCACGCCTGCTGTGGCAGCAACGGTCTGCAGCACGTTCTCACCGTTGGGGCCTGCGCCCTCAACCATGTCCCATACTTCGGCACTCACCTCGTTGCCCTCGGCATCCTTCCATCCGTCGCGGCTACTGGCGAAGTTTCCGTTCGTGACAATGTTGTCACCAGTAATCTTGAGCCTCTGCAGATAGTTGTAAGCATAGTCGCCCACGCCGAGAGCGAAGGTACTGCTTGCAAACAGGACCGCACAGACTGTCATGAGTAGTTTTTTCATCATAATAATGTTGTTAATTAAGTAATAAAATCGATTTGACTAATCTAAGTAGGTTGCACGTTTCGGTCGTTTTCGGCTGCAAAGGTACTCATTTTCTTGATATAAAACAAGAAAACCGACCGATAATCTTTGCCAACCTACTATGATTTTTGATAATCGGGCGGTTGTGCAATCGTTTTAACATCTGCAGAAACGATTATAAAGGGGCTCGATAGCGGGGTTTTCGGCTTTATTTCGTAACTTTGCCGACAGAAATCAATGAAACCAAACGTTATGAAACCGAAACTTCTAACCCTATCACTACTCCTTATGAGCATCATCACCATGAGTGCAGCAAAAGTCAAGAAACCATCCATCGAGCGCATCGACCCCGCTTTCTGGTATGTGGGGATGAAAAATCCGTCGTTGCAGCTGATGCTGAGCGGCCCCGGCATAGCCAGCGTCAGCGAAGTCACCACCGACTATCCCGGCGTGCGTATCGACAGCGTGGTGCGCCTCGACTCGCCCAACTACCTCTTTCTATATATTAATGTACGCGAGGCAAAGGCAGGAACGATGACACTGAAATGGAAAGAGGAGAGAGGAAAGTGGAAAGAGGTGGCCTATGAGCTCCGGCAGCGCGAGATGGCAGGCGAAGAGCGACGCGGCTTCGACATCAGCGATGTGCTCTATCTGGTCATGCCCGACCGCTTTGCACAGGGCCTCGACCACTCGCGGCCCATAGCCGGCATGAACAGCTACCGTGAAGACCGCTCGCAGCCCTCACTGCGGCACGGAGGCGATATGGAGGGCATACGCCAGCACCTCGACTACTTCACCGACCTGGGTGTCACAGCCCTGTGGTTCACACCCGTGCTGGAGAACAACTCGCCCGACAGCGACAACGGCTACAGCACCTATCACGGCTATGCCACCACCGACTACTACCGCGTCGACCCACGCTTCGGCACCAACGACGACTACCGCCGCCTCATCGACGACTGCCACAAGCGCGGCCTGAAGGTGGTGATGGATATGATCTTCAACCACTGCGGCTTCGAGCATCCCTGGGTCAGCGATATGCCGTCGAAAGACTGGCTCAACCACCCCGAATGGCTCACCGAGAAGCAGTCGGGACGCGACCCCATGACAGGATTCACAGCCAACAGTGACGGCAGCGAGCCAGCGAAGAGTGCCTACCTGCAGACCAGCTACAAGCTGACGCCCGTGCTCGACCCATACGCATCGGAGGTGGATCTGCGCGAGACCACCGAGGGATGGTTCGTGCCCTCGATGCCCGACCTCAACCAGCATAACCCTCACCTCATGCGCTACCTCATCCAGAACTCGAAGTGGTGGATCGAGACTGCCGGCATCGACGGCATCCGCATGGATACCTACCCCTATGCCTTCGGCGAGCCTATGGCCGAGTGGATGCGTGAGCTCAACGAGGAATACCCCAACTTCAACACCGTCGGCGAGACGTGGGTCACCGAGCCTGCCTATACCGCTGCCTGGCAGAGAGACTCTCGACTCTCCGCTCTCAACTCTCAACTCAAGTCAGTGATGGACTTCTCGTTCTTCGACAAGCTCTCGCAGGCCAGGAATGAGGAGACCGACGGCTGGTGGCAGGGAATGAACCGCCTCTACAACTCGTTCGTCTACGACTATCTCTACCCCAACCCCAACAGCGTGCTTGCCTTCATCGAGAATCACGACACCGACCGCTTTCTCGGCAACGGCCGCGACTCACTCATGCTCAAGCAGGCCCTCGCCCTGCTGCTCACCGTTCGCCGCATCCCGCAGCTCTACTACGGCACCGAGATCATGATGAACGGCACGAAGGAAGTGACCGACGGCAACGTGCGCAAGGACTTCCCTGGCGGATTCCCGGGCGACACCCACAATGCCTTCACCCGTGAGGGACGCACCCAGGCCGAGCAGCAGATGTTCGGCTGGCTCTCGCGGCTGCTCCACTGGCGTCAGGGCAACCAGGTCATCACTCGCGGCACGATGAAGCAGTTCATCCCCTACAACGGCGTCTACGTCATCGCCCGCCAGCTTGACGCCCGTACCGTGCTCACCGTCCTCAACGGCACGACGAAGGCTGCCACGATGTCAGTCAGCCGCTATGCCGAAGTCATCGGCAGCACCGCCCGCGCCAAGGATATCCTCACCGGCCGCTACTACGACCTGACGAAAGATCTCCAGCTGAAGCCAAGACAGAGCCTTGTGTTGGAATTCTGATAGTGGAAAGAGGAAAGTGGAAAGTGGAAAGAGCTCTCAACCCGCTCACCCCTCTCCAGTTGGAGAGGGGCTGGGGGTGAGGCTTTTTGCAAACCACCTCGCTACGATGGCACCGCTGATGTTGTGCCACACGCTGAATATGGCGCCGGGGATGGTGGCCATGGGATAGGCAGCGAAATGGAGGGTGGCGAGACTGGAGGCCAACCCCGAGTTCTGCATACCCACCTCGATGCTGACCGCACGGCGCTTGGGTGCTGACATTCGCAGGAGGCTGCCAATGGCGTAGCCCACGCTGAGTCCGCACACATTGTGGAGCATCACCACGAGAATGATGATCAGTCCGCCCGACATCAGCTTGCCGGCATTCGCGGCAATCACGATCAGCACGATAGCACAGATGGCAACCGACGACAGGGCAGGCAGATAGGCCGTAGCCATTGAGGTCTGCCGGGGCCAGAGCCGCCGCACTATGAGTCCTGCGACGATGGGGAGGATGACCACCCAGAGGATGCTCAGCAGCATGCCGACGACATTGACGTCGACCGTCTTGCCAGCCAGGAGCCATACCAGCAGGGGGGTCAGCAGCGGAGCCAGAAGCGTCGAGACGCCCGTCATGCCCACGCTGAGTGCCACGTCGCCGCGAGCCAGGTAGGTGATGACGTTCGAAGCCGTGCCGCCCGGACAGCAGCCCACGAGCACCACGCCCACGGTGAGCGCCTCGTCGAGCTGGAACACGCGCGCCAGCGTCCAGGCCAGCAGGGGCATCACCGTAAACTGCGCCAGGCAGCCTATGACGACATCTTTCGGACGGCTGAACACGATGCGGAAGTCATCGGCCCGCAGCGTCAGTCCCATACCAAACATGATCACGCCCAGGAGGGGATTGATCACCGTGGGCTTCACGTGGCCGACCATCTCCGGGAAGGCCAGTGCCACTATCGCCGACAGCAGCACCAACGCGCCCATATAGTCTGAAATGAATTTACAAATCTTCTTCATCTGACGAATGACGTTGAGATCATTTCTTTCTGACTGGAAACTCAAAATAGGTGTCGGGGAACGGCTCGTCGCGCAGCGTGAAGTGCCACCACTCAGTATCGAAAGGCTTAAAACCGTGACGCAGCATTGCCTGACGAAGAATCATGCGATGCTGAAACTGCTCGGCGGTGATGCTACGATTGGCCGGACTCTTGTGGTTATCACCCGTATACTCACCCGTCTCCGGATTGCCGCAGAAATCGGGATGGCTCTCAGGACCGAACCAGTCGAAAGTGCCGCCCATGTCAAGTTCTTTCTCAGTCGCCATATCGAAGAGGGTCAGGTCGAGGGTGGATCCTCGCGAGTGACCGCTTTTCGCGCAGATATACTCCTGCGGGAAGAGCACGCTCTTGTCGAGATCAGGATAGAAGTAGCGTTTCATCAGTGTGTCGGGGATGTCGGCTGCCCATCGCATGAAGTGGTCGACAGCCTTCTGAGGGCGGTAGGCGTCATAGATTTTCAGTCGGTAGCCCAGTCTGACAACATCGTCGCTCACGGCACGGAGGCTGTCGGCAGCCCGTCGGGTGAGCAGGGCCGTAGGCTCCTCATAGCCGTCGATGCGCTGGCCCACGAAGTTGTAGGTGCCGAAGTAGCGTATCTCAAGGATAGCATCGGGCACAGCATCGGTCAGCATCACAAACTGACTAGCATCCTCGGTGGGTGGGAGCACCTCGGTCTTGCCGCTTTGACTAAATATCAAGACACAAGCGATAGCACAGACAAAAGTGATGGCACCTATGGCCAAGAGCAAAATCTTTTTCATATTCTGACTTTTTTAATATTTCTGTTTAGCCGACCACTTCTGCAGCCGCTTGTATTCCTTCTTGGTGAGACGCATGAAGGAGCCATGCTGGGGGCCCGTCACGCCCTCTATGTCGACAGGGTCGTGGAAGTTGCGCAGGTTCTCGTCGGCCTTGCAGATGCGGTAGTGCTTGGGACGGTCGGAGTACTGGATATAGGCCACGCGCCAGGTCTTGTCGCCCATGAGCTGGAAGGCCGAGCTGCCCTCACATTTCTTGTTGCCCTCGAAGCTGACGTAGTCATCCTCCACAGGCTCCCCCCACCCGCTCGTCAGATGCTTGCTGGTGGCGGTATAGATGCCGGGCTTGCCGCCCTCTTTCTTGATGAGCATGTGGTAGAGTCCGTCGTCGAGCAGGTTGATGTCGGCATCGATGGTGGCATAGCCCCAGTCAAAGAGCAGGCGGGGCTGCGTGAGGCGGGTGAACGACTTATCGGCGTACGAGTAGTACATGCGGTCGTAGCTCTCCTCTGCGCGGTTGAGCATCGAGTAGTAGATCATATATCCGCCCCGCTCGCCGTTCTCCCATACGTAGTCGGGATCCCAGAAGATCTGGGGAGCCCACACGCGGTTGATGGTGCTCCAGTCCTTATAGACGCTCTCGGCCTGAGGATTGCAGAAGATGCCGGTGCCCTTGCGGTAGTCGAAGGTGACGCTCTCCCAGTGGATGAGGTCCTTGCTCGTCATCAGGTCGATGCCGTAGTTGTCCCATATCTTCGACTTGGCCACGCACATATCGGTGGTGACCATCACAAAGCCCTTGCCGTCGTAGCTGCGGGTGATGAAGGCATCGCGCTGCCCCCCTTCGATGCGGGCATGCACCTTGGGGTCGATGACGGCCTTGCCGCCGATGATGTCCTCGTAGTGATAGCCGTCGCGGCTGAGGGCATAGGCCGTATATTCCCCGCCGTCGCTCATGTGACAATACAGGTAGCCGTAGTCGCCCTTGACAATGTTCTGGGCCGATGCCGTCAGCACTGCTGTCGTCAGCGCTGCAAATACAATTGCAAATCTTTTCATCGTTATATTCATTTTATTGCTGCAAAAATAGGAAATTTCTACCGAATAGCCAAAGAATAACACAAATTATTTGGAGTTTCGTCGACTTTTTCGTACCTTTGTCCACTAGAAACCACATTACTTACTTAACACATTCAAAAGATGGATACCAGAAAACTACTGACAACCCTCCTGATGGCCGCTTGTGCCTGCCCTATGTCGGCCGACAACAAGAAGGCCGTGGAGAACGAGCCAAAAGACCCCAACGAGATGGTGGCCTACCTCTTTACCTATTTCAACAGCAACGACCCCAAGGACGAGCAGATATGCTACGCCCTGAGCGACGACGGCTACAACTACACCCCGCTGAACGGAGGCATGCCGGTGATCGAGAGCGACACCATCGCCCTCACCCAGTGCGTGCGCGACCCGCACATCCTGCGCTGTGAGGACGGCAAGACCTTCTACATGGTAGCCACCGACATGCGCTCGGCACTGGGCTGGAGCAGCAACCGGGGCATGGTGCTGCTGAAGTCGACCGACCTGGTCCACTGGCAGCATTCCACCGTCAATTTCCCCACTCGCTACACGAAGACCTGGAAGAACGTGATACGCGTGTGGGCTCCAGAGACCATCTACGACCACCAGGCCGGCAAGTACATGGTGTTCTATTCGCTGCGCACCAGCGATCCGGGTTCGTACGACAAGATCTACTATCAGTATGCCAACAAAGACTTCACCGACCTCGAGGGCGAGCCGAAGTGGCTCTTCGATGCCGGCAATGCCACCATCGACGGCGACATCGTCTACAACGAGGCCGACCAGCTCTATCACCTCTTCTACAAACAGGAGTCGGGCCGCGGCATCTATCAGGCCGTGGCAAAGAACCTGACCGACAAATGGCAGATGCTCGACGGCAATGTGGAGCAGACCAAAGAGGCTGTTGAGGGCGTCGGCGTGTGCAAGGCCATCGACCGCAAGTCGTGGATCATCATGTACGACTGCTACGGCAACGGCCACTATCAGTTCTGCCGCTCGGAGGACCTGAAGACCTTCCAGTTTGTGCAGAACACTGAGATGAAGGGCAAGTTCACCCCGCGTCACGGCACCATCATCCCCATCACCCGTGCCGAGAAGGAGCGCCTGCTGCAGGCTTTCCCCAACTACAAGCAGCCCATCCTGAGCGGATTCCATGCCGACCCGGAGGTGCTCTACTCCACCAAGACCAAGAAATACTACATCTACAGCACTACCGACGGCACACCCGGCTGGGGAGGTCATGACTTCAGCGTGTTCTCGTCGACCAACCTCATCGACTGGACCGACGAGGGCAAGATGCTCGACGTGAAGGGCGACCAGGTGACGTGGGCCACGGGCAATGCCTGGGCACCCTGCATCATCGAGAAGAAAGGCAAGTACTATTTCTATTTCTCGGCCCACAACCCGCAGAGCAGGCGCAAGGAGATTGGCGTGGCCGTCAGCGACAGTCCCACGGGACCCTTTGTCGACTCCGGAGCTCCCATCATCACCGATGCCGACCGCCCTCAGGGCGTGCGTGGCGGACAGGCCATCGACGTCGACGTGTTCCAGGATCCGAAGTCGGGCAAGTGCTACCTCTACTGGGGCAACGGCTTCATGGCTGGAGCTGAGCTCAACGACGACATGCTTTCAGTGAAGAAGGAGACCATCACCAACCTCACGCCCCAGGGCGGCGATCTCCAGACATGGGCCTTCCGCGAGGGAGCCTACGTCTTCTGGCGCAAGGGCACCTACTACTTCATGTGGAGCGTCGACGATACCGGCTCGCCCAACTATCACGTGTGCTACGGTACGGCAAAGTCGCCCCTGGGCCCCATCACCCTCGACGAGAGCAACTATATGGTGATCAAGCAGAAGCCCGAGGACAAGATCTACGGCACGGCCCACAACTCCGTCCTTCAGATCCCCGGCAAGGACGAGTGGTATATCGTCTATCACCGCATCAACAAGAACTTCGTCAACCACGAGCCCGGCATCCACCGCGAGGTCTGCATCGACCGCCTCACCTTCGACCGTCAGGGCCGCATCATCCCCGTCACGCCCACCCTCGACGGGCCGGCTCCGCTGCCAGTGAAATAGCAGTCCCCCCCGTTTTCGGCTCACCTGCTATTTTACAGGGGTTTTCAGAGATTAAGGGCCTCAAAACATGGTTTTTTGAGGCCCTTAATCTCTGAAAACCCCTGTGTTTATCCTTGTGGGACATTAGGCTTGGAAGGACCTTAAATCCTCCAGAAATCTGACACAAATATGAGAATGGGAAAGATTTCTGTTGGATGTTGTGTAGATTTAGGGTTCAATGACCTTTCTGCGCTTATTTATTGTATTGCCTTCTCTATCTGCTGCTCTATGTCCTGCAGCGTCTCGTCGCCGAAGCCGAGGTGCTCCCATACGCGGCTGCCCTGACGGTCGTAGAGATAGTATTGGGGAATGCCGCTGATGTTGGGAATCTGATTCCATGTTTCTTCGGTCACGCGGTAGTGGAGTCCGGGGATGTTGGCCACCTGCTTCTTCCATTCGTTCTCGGGACTGGTCTCGTTGGTCAGGTAGACGAACACCACGTCGCGGCCCTCCAGTTTCTTCTTCAAAGGCTCCATTGCCGAGATACCGATCTTACAGGGGCCGCACCATGTGGCCCAGAGGTCGATGAAGACGGCCTTGCCGGGATACTGTGCAGCGATGGTCTCGATGAGTTTGTCGCCAGTCACGTCGGGTGTGGGCATCATGCGCTTCTGTGCCTCCCGCTGTAGCCGTTCGACGAGCAGGCGGATGCTGTCGTTGTACTCACGAAGTGGCGACTGAAAGATGGGGTGGGCAGCCTGGATGGCGCTGTCGGAGAGCACTTCAAGGGCACTCATCCTCTCTACCAGCCGGTCTTTGTAGGCCAGTGCCTTCAGCGTCGCGTACGTCTCTCCCTGGCCCATGCCGTTGGCTTCGAGGTAAGGTATATGGTCGGTGTGGGCGGGGAAATAAAACGTGCGGCCGCCCTGATAAATCAGCATGTCGTTGAAGTGTGGATCTTTCAGCGTATAGGTCTCGGTCAGATGCCCTGACAGGCTGTCGGCCTTGGCGGCTCCCATCCTTGTCTTCAGCATGTTGGCATAGTCGTGACGGTAGCTTACGTACATATCCTCTACCCATATCCTGAGGAATTCCTTCTGGCGGGTGGTATATTCAGGATGCTTCTCGAGCAGCTTCAGCCGGAAGGCCTCGAAGTTCTGCCACAGCTGTTCGGCCCATTGTGGAAAGCTCTCGTCTGCCGTACATTCGGGTATCACTTCCTTGTGGAAATGCGAGTACATCAGTTCCTGGTTCTCCAACAGCACCTGATTGATGTCGCCGATGGTTCCGCCCACGCGGTAGGTGTCGCGCATCCTGATCTTTCCACCAGCAAACTTCCCGTCTCGTGCCGTCACGGCAGGCAGGTCGATGTCGAGGGTCAGCGTCTCGCCGGGAATCAGCAGCAGGGGGAACTGCGTATTGATGCCGACCTCGACCAGTCCGAAGCCTCGGCCCGAGAAGAAAGGAAGCTGCCGCAGGTAATCGGGGCACCGGTACACGATCACCGAGTCATCGTCGTTCGAGCAGCGGAAGGGCTTGCCCCAGATAGTGCGCCAGTCGGCGTGTGACGTGATGACACCGCCGCCGTGAACCCGGATGGTTGCCGACAGTTCGCCAAGGTCCATCTTCAAGGGCTTGAGCGACTGCCCGTCGTCGACGAACGGCTGATAGGGAGGCAGCAACGAGGGATAGAGTGCTTCGTCGAGTCGGATGCCCTTGATCTCACGTGCCCGTCGGCCACTCTTGCCCAGGTAGTCGAACGACCGGACACCCTTCGGCATCGGCTCGAAGCTGAGGATGAGTGAGTCGCGCTGCACGTTCTTGTCAAAGTCCTTACCCAGCAGGAACGGCTCCTCGGCCAGCACCTTCGCTCCGTCGTGGGTGATGACGCGCCCGCTCTTGAAGGCAAGGGTGTCGCCACCCGCCACCAGCCGGGCCTCAGCCACGCTCCATCCGCCCCACTTGGCGTTCACGACGTGGAAATGAACGATGGTGGCTCCCTTGGTCAGTTCCACCTTCATGGGATCCAGTTCATACATCGCAGTAGACGACACAAAGGCAGGGCGGTCGATCACCTTGTCCTTTGCCTGTGCCGCCATAGCCAGCAGCAAGGCGCATGTTGCAGCAAGAGTCTTTCTCATGTTCAAAATCGTCGTTTGTATGCCTCGGTTGGCGGGCAGTTGTTTCGTAATGAAGAAAAAGGAGGGTAAGCATGCCGGCCTGCCCTCCTTATCTCAGCGTTTAGGTCTCAGAGATCTTACTTGTCGGTCTCAGGAGCCTCGCCGATGAGCTCCATGAACTCGTCGAGCTTCGGCGTGATGATGATCTGGGTGCGACGGTTGCGCTGCTTGCCCACCTCGGTGGTGTTGGGCTGCAGAGGATTGTACTCGCCACGTCCGCCGGCAGTCAGGCGCTTCGGGTCGACGCCATACTGATTCTGCAGGGCCTGGACGACGCTGGAGGCACGCAGACAGGAGAGGTCCCAGTTGTTGCGGATGTTCTCGCGCGAGATGGGCACGTTGTCGGTGTTACCCTCGATGAGCACGTCGTAGTCCTTGTAGTCCTTGATGATCTTGGCAATCTTCGAGAGGGTCTCGGCGGCACGGTCGTTGATCTCGTAGGAGCCGCTCTTATAGAGCATATTGTCGGCCAGCGAGATATAGACGACTCCCTTGAGCACTTGCACGTCGACCTCCTTCAGCTCTTCTTTCGAGAGCGAGCGAGTGAGGTTGTTGGTGAGCACCATGTTGAGCGAGTCGCTCTTCGACTTCACCTCCACGAGATGGCGGATATACTGATTCGACTCGTTGATCTGGTCCACCAGCTTCTCGATGGAGACATTGTTCTGATTGGCATTCTGCAGGCTCTGGTTGAGCGACTCCTGCAGCTTGGCATACTTGGCCTCGGCGGCCTTCAGTGCCTGCTGCAAGCCTCTCTGCTGCTCCTCGAGACTCGTGATGCGTGCATTCTTGGCAGCCAGGTCTTCCTTGGTATTCTGCAGAGAGCTGGTGAGCGACCTGTTCTCTTCGCGGCAGCCCACGAGTTCCTTCTTGGCCACGCAGCTGCTCAGGAGCAGGCTGGCCGTCATCGCAGTCAGTAATAATGTGTTCTTTTTCATAATCGTTTCTCCTTTAGTTAGTGAATGATTCGAGTGCAAATTTAGTGATATGTTGCCAAATATCGCTCAAAGTGGAGCCACGGTTATAATAATTTAACCACTAACCTGCAGTTTTTTTCATTATTTCAGCTCTGGCCAGCCGTCTGACGTCCATTTGATGGGACGCTGGACGAGGATGCTGGCCCCGTTTCGCTTGGTGGAATAGCCGTGACAGATGAACACCGACTCGCCCGTGGGCAGGTCGTAGGCTGCACTATGGCCGGCAGCCTCAAATTCCTTCTTGTCACCCTCGAGGAAGAGCTCGCCTCCGCCGTCGGTCATCGCCTTGCCCTTGCGGTCGACATAGGGGCCCTCCACGCTCTTCGAGCGTCCCACTGCTACGCGATAGTTGCTCTGAGCTCCGCGGCAGCAGTAGTCCCACGACACGAAGAGATAGAAATAATCGCCGTGACGGAGTATGAAGGGAGCCTCGATGGCATTGCGCCCGGCAAAGCGCGAGGTGGGATTCTCGGGGGCATTGGGATCGAACTGCCCATGCCTGCGGGCGATGGTGACGGGCTTGCCCACCATGTGCATCGTGGTGTCGAGACGGGCCAGCTGAATGCCGTCCCAGAACGAGCCCCACGTGAGCCAGGGCTGGTCGTTCTCGTCGATGATGAAAGCGGGGTCGATGGCGTTCCAGTTGTTGCGGTTCTCCTTGGAGGCGACGAGGCATCCTTCGTCCTTCCATTGTCCGTTCATCCTGTCGGCCGACATCAGTCCGATGGCTGAGGTATTCTTGCCGAAGGTAGAGCAGCTATAGGCCAGCCACCAGCGGTTGTGCCATTGGATGACGTCGGGAGCCCACACATGGCTGCGGAATCCGGGCACGGAGTCGACGGTCCATTGGGGGATGTTCTCGATGAAGGGAGTGGGCTGCACGACCCACGTCTTGCGGTCGGTGGATGTGGCCCATTGCAGGCCGTTGCCCGTGGCGAGCAGGTAGTAGGTGCCGCGCTCGTAGGCCATGACGGGATCGTGGACTCCGATGGTATCGGTGGCATAGGCCATCTGACGGCGGAACTGACGGCGACCAGGCTGGGCTTGGGTGGCATGATATGCCACCATGCAGAACATTAGTACGATTAGTTTTTTCATGTTTTTGTTTGGGTTTAGTGTTAGTATAATAAATGTTTCTGGGAGTAGCTAATACAAGAGAAGCAGGCCGGCAAAGCCGCACATGACAATCATCTTGATGGGATTGACCTTGAAGACCTTGGTCCCGATGAAGGTGGCCAGGAAGAGGAATACGCTGATCCAGAACTGCCAGGGGTTATCGCCAGGCGTGGAGAAATTCTCCTTGGTGCAGAGGAGCAGAGTGGCAGCTGCCAGCAGTCCCACGACGGCAGGACGCAGGCCGGCAAAGACAGCCTGCACCTTGGGGTGCTTCATATACTTGATGAAGAGCTTGGCAATGACGATCATCAGGATGAGCGACGGCAGCACCAGCGCAAACGTAGCCACACACGACCCCAGCACAGCCATCCCCTCGCTCATGCCGGCATTGTGTACTGCCGTATAGCCGCAATAAGTGGCCGAATTGATGCCGATGGGGCCAGGTGTCATCTGGCTGACGGCCACGATATCGGTAAACTCCGACGTCGTCATCCAATGCCAATGATGCACCACCTCACCCTGTATGAGCGACAGCATCCCATAGCCACCTCCAAAGCCGAAGAGCCCAATCTGGAAGAACGTGATGAAGAGGTAGAGGAATATCATTCGGTAGGCTTTATTAAGGTGCCATAGACGTATCCGCCCAAGGCAGCGATGAGGATGATGAGGATGGGCGACACACCCATGAGCCAGATGGCCAGCGCTCCGGTGATGGGAATCCAGCAGGTGGCCCAGGTGATGTGGGCACTCTTGGCCAGGTTGAAGGTGGGCACGGCAATCAGGGCAACGACAGCAGGACGTATGCCCTTGAAGATGGCCTCGACTACGGGGTTGTCCTGAAAGCGGTGGAAGAACATGGCTATGAGCAGGATGATGAAGAAAGAAGGCAGAGCCGTGCCGAGTGCCGTGACAACGGCTCCCCTCACCTTTCGCAGCTTATAGCCTATAAACACGCTGATGTTGATGGCAAAGACTCCCGGACAGCTCTGGGCAATAGCTATGAGATCCAGGAACTCCTCCTTGCTCACCCATTTATTCTTGTCGACCACTTCCGACTCGATGATGGGAATCATGGCATATCCACCACCGAGGGTGAACATGCCAATCTTGAAGAAGGTGACGAAGCTCTGCCAGTAGATGTTCATCGCTGCTCAATCCATTTGCGTGCATTGACAAAGGCCTCAATCCAAGGCGTCACCTCGTCATGACGGCGACGATAGGGATACCAGGCATTCTGCCAGGGGAAGATGGCACGCTCGAGATGCGGCATCATGCACAGATGACGCCCGTCGGCCGAGCAGATGCCTGCCACGTCGTAGTCGGAGCCGTTGGGATTGGCAGGATAGCCGTGATAGTTGTACTTGGCCACGACATTGTATGCGCTCTCCGGCTGCGGCAGGCTGAACTTGCCCTCGCCGTGAGCCACCCAGATGCCAAGTTTGCTGCCGCTGAGCGAACCGAACATGACACTCTTGTTCTCAGGTATCTGCAAAGAGATGAAACCACTCTCGAACTTATGGCTGTCGTTGTGCAACATTCTGGCATCCTTGGCCCCCAGCAACCCCAGTTCGACCATGAGCTGGCAACCGTTGCAGATGCCCAGCGAGAGGGTGTCCTCACGGGCATAGAAGCGGTCGAGGGCTTCCTTGGCCTTCGGATTATAAAGGAAGGCGCCTGCCCATCCCTTGGCTGATCCAAGCACATCGCTATTGGAGAATCCTCCACAGAAGACAATGAGGTTGATGTCGTCGAGCGTCTCACGGCCTGTGATGAGGTCGGTCATCATGACGTCCTTCACATCGAAGCCTGCCAGATACATCGAGTAAGCCATCTCGCGCTCGCCATTCGTACCTTTCTCGCGGATGATGGCGGCTTTGATGCCAGAGTCCTCGCGACGGTCGGCAGAGAGGCCGTAGCTGGCCAGCGTACCCTTGAAGCTGCGTGTGAACTGCATCTCGATGGGCTGCTGCTTGTAGTTTTCGTAGCGCTCCTTGGCCTTGCCATTGAAGCTCTGACGGCGGTCAAGCAGGTAGCTGGTCTTGTACCACACATCGCGCAGATGGTTGATGTCGAGGGTGATTTGAGAGTTGAGAGTTGAGAGTTGAGAGTTATTATCCGGGCAGACGATCTCAATGGTGCGGCTATTCTCGACGGGATATCCTATCTTGGCATAGCCGATGCCCATATCCTCCATAAACTCACGGAACTCGAACTTATGCTCGTCCTTGACCTGGATGACGACACCAGGGTTCTCGGCAAAGAGCGTACGCACGACGTCGCCGTCGGCACAGATGTCGTGCAGGTTGATGTGCATGCCGCCTTCAGTATTGGCGAAGCACATCTCGAGCAGCGTGGTGATGAGTCCGCCTGCCGATATGTCGTGACCAGCGATAATCCATCCCTTCTCAATCATCTGCTGCACAGCCATGAAGGCATCGGCGAAGTACTCGGGATTCTTCACCGTAGGCACATCGTCGCCCACCTTACCCAGGCTCTGGGCAAAGGCTGAGCCGCCCAGGCGCTGTTGGTCGAAGGAGAAGTCGATGTGATAGATGGAGGCGCGCTTGTCGTTGACCAGTACCGGCGATACGACCTTCTTGATGTCGGACACCTCACCGCCGGCTGAGACGATGACCGTACCCGGCGAGATAATCTTCTCTCCATTGGGATACTGCTGTGAGAGCGACAGCGAATCCTTGCCAGTAGGCACGTTGATATGCAGGTCGCAGCAGAAGTCGGACAGGGCTTTCACGGCAGCATAGAGACGGGCATCTTCACCCTCCTGAGAGCGGCAGGGCCACATCCAGTTGGCAGAGAGTGACAGCGAGTCCATACCTTCAGCCAGAGGAGCCCAAACGATATTCGTGAGCGCCTCGGCCACAGAGAGCACCGACCCAGCCTCGGGCGATGCCAGTCCTGCCTGAGGAGCATGGCCGATGGCTGTGGCGATACCTTTCACGCCACGATAGTCGAGGGCCACCACACCGCAGTCGCTGAGCGGCAGCTGCAGCTCGCCCTGACATTGCTGGCGGGCAATCTTGCCTGTCACGGAGCGGTCGACCTTGTTGGTGAGCCAGTCCTTGCAGGCTACGGACTCCAGCTGGAGCACCCGCTCGAGGTATTCGTTGAATTGCTGGGCGGAGATTCCGGATTTTCCTGCTTTCCCGGAATAATCGACGTCTGCATAATGGCGCTCGACGGTATTGTCACGCATGACGGTCTTGGGAGAATGTCCGAACATCTGGCTGACGTCGAGGTCGAAAGGCTTCACGCCATCACCCTGACGGAACGAGAAATGAGCATCGCCCGTGGTCTCGCCCACCACATAGAGCGGAGCACGCTCGCGCTCAGCTATCTGCCGCACGTGCTCGATATGACGCTCGTCGATGAGCAGTCCCATGCGCTCCTGGCTCTCGTTGGCGATGATTTCCTTCGACGAGAGCGTCTTGTCGCCAATGGGCAGCTTGGTCATGTCAATCTCGCCACCACATTCCTCGACCAGCTCCGAGAGACAGTTCAGATGGCCTGCCGAACCATGATCATGGATAGAGACAACAGGATTGACATCCTCCTCGCAGAGGGCACGCACCAGGTTGTAGGCTCGCTTCTGCATCTCCGGATTGGCTCGCTGCACGGCATTCAGTTCAATGCCACTGCTGTAGCGACCCGTATCGACTGAAGAAACAGAGCCGCCACCCAGACCGATGCGGTAGTTATCGCCACCCACGACAACAATCTTATTTCCCTTCTGAGGCTCCTTCTTCAGGCAGTCGCGCTTCGTGCCATAGCCCACGCCACCTGCCAGCATAATGACCTTGTCGTAGGCATACTTAGTCTCGCTAGCAACGACTGAGTCGCTGCCTACAGAAGGCTCCTGATGCTCGAACGTCAGCACAGAGCCACAGATGAGCGGCTGTCCGAACTTATTGCCGAAGTCAGAGGCACCGTTCGATGCCTTGATCAGGATCTGCTCAGGTGTCTGGTAGAGCCATTCACGGACGGGGAGAATATGTTCCCAGTCACGCTCAGTACCTTCATCGTCAGAAAGGCGTGGATAGGCCGTCATATAGACAGCCGTGCCGGCGATGGGCCATGAGCCTGTGCCGCCTCCCATACGGTCGCGTATCTCGCCTCCCGTGCCAGTAGCAGCACCATTGAAAGGCTCGACGGTAGTGGGGAAGTTATGGGTCTCGGCCTTCAGCGATATGACGCTCTCGATGTCCTTCACACGGAAGTAGTCGCTCGTCGACTGGTCCTTCGGAGCAAATTGCTCAACGACGGGTCCCTGAGCGAAAGCCACATTGTCTTTATATGCCGAGAGAATCTTGTTGGGATTCTCCTGCGTTGTCTTCTTGATCATGGCAAAGAGGCTCGACTCCTTCTCCTCTCCGTCGATGATGAATGTTCCTCCGAATATCTTATGGCGGCAATGCTCGGAGTTGATCTGGGCAAAGCCGAAGATCTCGCTGTCGGTCAGCGGACGGCCATTCTGCTTCTCCAGGCCATGCAGGTAAGCGATCTCCTCAGGCGACAAAGCCAGGCCCTCCTGCTCGTTATACTCCTCCAGATTGTCCACCAGCTTGATGGGCTCGGGCTGGATGTTGACGGTGAAGATGCGCTGGTTGAGGCCCTCATACATGCGCTGCAGCATGGGGTCATGGTCAGCATCGCGGCTCTCCACGGGGAAATACTCCTCGATGCGGCTGATGCCCTGCAGGTTCATGTTCTGAGTAATCTCAACGGCGTTGGTCGACCACGGGGTGACCATCTCTCGACGGGGACCTACGAAGAAGCCCTCCTGCGTTTCACCCTCCATCAGCTCGGCTTCACCAAAGAGCCAGCACAACTTTTGCACTTCCTCTGCTGTCAACTGATGGTCTGCCTCTACGGCAATGACACTCCTTTGCGGAGTCTTGAAGAAAAGAATCATACGGATCAATCTTTATGCGTTTCTTGAATTTGTCTGCAAAGGTACGAAAAAAAACGAGAACTGGCAAGAGATTGCCCTAATTATTCTTTTTGACCGCAAAGTCAGCACCTTTCGCTAAACATTTTGGGGAAAGTGTTGCTCCGTATCGTTTTTTTTTCGTACCTTTGCACCATAAAAAGAACAAAAGGAAAAGCTACTATGACCTACAACATAGAGAAAATAACGACGCTCATCGGAGCACGACGCTATGGCAACACACCAGCCACCATCGGATGGCTGCTCACCGACAGCCGCTCACTCTGCTTTCCAGAGCAGACATTGTTCTTTGCCCTGCGGACGCAGAGGAACGACGGTCACCGTTACATACCCGAGCTTTATCGCCGGGGCGTGAGGAACTTCGTCATCGACCAGCTGCCTCCTGACTATGAACAGTCTTTCGCGGGATGCAATTTCCTGAAGGTTCCCTCGCCCTTGGCAGCCCTTCAGCGCCTGGCGGAGCGACATCGTGACGAATTCATCATACCTGTAGTCGGCATCACGGGCTCGAATGGAAAGACCTGGGTCAAGGAATGGCTCTATCAGATACTGATGCCGTCGATGAAGACCACCCGCTCACCCCGTTCCTACAACTCACAGATTGGTGTGCCGTTGTCAGTTTGGCTGCTGAATGAGCAGTCGAAGGTTGCACTCTTCGAAGCCGGCATCAGCGAGCCCGGCGAGATGCTGGCTCTGCACGATATCATCCAGCCCACCATCGGCGTGCTCACTTCGCTGGGAGCCGCCCATCAGGAGAACTTCCGCTCGATGGACGAGAAATGCATGGAAAAGCTGCAACTCTTCCGCGATGCCAAAGCCATCATATATCCGTCGGACGACGATGTGGTGAGCCGCAGCATACGCCGCTCGCAGTATCAAGGTGAGCGCATTGGCTGGTCACGGTTCAGCGAGAAAGCCCCAATGTTCGTCACCGTCGACGGCCGACACATCTCTTATATATATAAAGGTGTGGAGGGAAGCTACGACATTCCCTTCATCGACGAGGCTTCGATTGAGAACTCCATCACCTGCGCCACCGTAGCCCTCTACTTGGGACTCACGCCAGAGGAGATAGCCCAGCGTATGAGCCGCCTGGAGCCCATCGCCATGCGACTGGAGGTGAAGGAAGGGCAACACGGGCTGACGCTGATCAACGACTCGTACAACAACGACCTGCACTCGCTGGATATTGCCCTCGACTTCATGCAGCGTCGTGGTGACAAGCAGAAGACCCTCATCCTGAGTGATATCTATCAGAGCGGTGAGCCTCAGGCTACGCTCTATGCGCAGGTGGCCAGCCTGATGAAGGAACGCGGCGTGGAGAAGCTCATCGGCATCGGACCTGAGATATCGGCATCGGCACATGCCTTCACAACAGCTGAAAAGCACTTCTTCACTACTACTGAAGAATTCCTGAAAAGTGCCGTCTGTCGCTCTCTCCACGATGAGATTGTGCTGCTGAAAGGTGCCCGTTCCTTCGGATTCGAGCGTATCAGCGAACTGCTGGAGCAGAAAGTGCACGAGACGATCCTGGAGGTAGACCTCAACGCCGTCGTCAGCAACCTCAACTACTACCGCTCGCTGATGAAGCCCGAGACCAAGCTAGTCTGCATGATCAAGGCCGATGCCTATGGGGCAGGAGCGGTAGAGATAGCCAAGACACTGCAGGAGCACCGCGTCGACTACCTCGCTGTGGCTGTAGCCGATGAGGGTGTTGAGCTGCGCAAGGCGGGCATCACGCAGAATATCATCGTGATGAACCCCGAAATGTCGTCATTCAAGACACTCTTCGACTATGACCTCGAGCCTGAGGTGTAC
>JAEEGI010006807.1_pt1 | contig 25737 bp, 12 predicted proteins | sample 8958751 | NCBI WGS metagenome assembly JAEEGI01 (sample SAMN16246545, study PRJNA631951) | gut metagenome | biome: gut microbiome; feature: rumen; material: KS-attached | host: Bos | place: Iran: Karaj | collected 2018-10
TCGGGGTCACCCGGACCTTGGACACGAAATCGTAGTCCGTATAGGTGAGTTTCACCTCCACGTAGTTTTCCCCGCGGTTGACCACCCGGTCCGACACGTCACCGAAGATGTCCCACTGCTCCGGGGTGTTCATCAGGCGGACGCCGCCGCCGGTGGCGAGCCGCTCGCCGCGCTGGATGATCTCCACCCCCGCGAATTTCTCGTCATAGAAAGCGCCGTTGTACAGGTTGTTGTAAACGAGCACGTTCGTCCCGCGCGCCTCGAAGTAGCCGAGGTCGTTCAGGGTCATGGTCTGGGACATGGCCGGCTTCGCCAGCAGGAAGGCCGCCGCAGCGACCATGCAGAATGTCAAGATTTTACGCATGTTCCGTAATTTGTGGTTTCATTTGGTAAAGATAACAAATACTTGTGTCATGCGCAAATAAAAGGAAGGCCGGTCCCGACGGGCCGGCCTTCTTACGCAGAGGAGGGTGGATTACGGCAAGATGACGATCTTGGTCACCTTCAGGCCGTCACCCTGCAGGATGATGGCCGTATCGCTCCAGCCGTCCTTGACTTCCCCGCTGATGCACTTGAGCATATCCTCGGTGACAGCCACCTCGATCTTGTCCAGATCGCCGCTCCAGTCGTTGCAGCCGGCGTTGAGGTCACCCCAGTTCGGATTGTTGAACTGGATCTGGCCGGTCGTACCCACTTCCTTGTACACGATGAACTTGGAGTGGGTCGTGAGGCCCAGGGACTCGAGCGCAGGACTCATGCCGCGCATGATCCGGAGTTTGCCGCTGTTGTCGCCCCAGGACGGATAGTAAGGGTACGTCAGCGTGGCGCTTCTGTCTTCGTACAGGGTGAAAGGAGCGATGTCGATTTCCGCCGGCACGGGGATCCACTGGATTTCTTCGAAGTAGATCTCCTGCAGGGCGAATCCGCTGCCGGTGAAGAGCAGGTGATGGTCATCCAGTAAACTGACCAGTTCCGCGTTCTCGGAGAGGTTCAACGTCAGGGTCCAGGTGCCGTCACCGTTGTCGGTGAGCAGTTCGTGGCCGGGCTGGATATCCGTCGACGTCAGTTGGGCTTCCCACCAGCCGGTGACCACGCGGATCTGCGGATTCGCACCGGTCAGGGTCACGTAGAACGTTTCGCTCTTGATCCGCGCCCACACATCGGCGGGGAATTCCGCGATGCACACCGGCGAGGCCGGGTTGTCGCGGCCCTCCAGGCAGAAACGGTAGACACCGTCCCAGGCGGCTTCGCCGGCGGAACCGTCGTTGGACCAGACGGTGTTCTTCACGAGGGTGGGGACGCCCTTCTTTTCGGCATAGATGCCCAGGACCGTGTAGCCGCTGCCGGTAAAGAGCAGGTGCTGCTGGTCCAGTAACTCAAGCATGTCCTCGTGGCCGCTCAGGTTCACCTTCAGGATCCAGGTATAGGCTTCATTGTCGGTAAGCAGTTCGTTGCCGGGCTGGATGTCATTCGGCGTCAGTTGTGCCGCCCACCAGCCGGTGGTCACGCGGATCTGCGGATTCTCGCCGGAGAGATAGACATAGACCGTCTCGCTCTTGATCCGATCCCAGACCTCCTGCGGGAAGGTGGCGACGCACTCATGGCCCCCGTCATGGCCTTCCAGGCCGAAACGGTAGATGCCGTCCCAGGCCACCTGGCCGTGCGAGCCGTCATTCAGCCAGAGCGCCTCCCAGTTCGAAGGAAGCGGATTCGGCTCGGGCTTGGGGAACTCGCCGGCAAAGACAGCCGTCAGGGTCTGGTTCTCCACATCGAGGGTGAGATTCCAGAAGCCCTCGATCGGCAGGGTGACATTGCTGCCGTCCGCCTTCAGGGAACCCGTGTAGGTGCCTTCGGCGTCTTCCACCGCGGTGAGTTCACCGTCCAGGCCCAGGTTGAGCGCATCGTTCGCATCCATCCGGAACCGGAATTCCTCTTCGGCATGATAAGGAAGTTTGGCGATCTCCCAGACCAACTTGTCGGCGTTGGAAGTCATCGCATTGTCCTGGGTCCAGTCTCCTCCATTGACCGTACCGACCAGGGTCCAGTCGAACCGTTCCTGCAGGGAGACGGTGACCGTCCACTCGCTCCTGCTCATGTCCAGCGTCACGTCCCAGTAACCGTTTTCAGGCAGGATGATGCTCTCGCCACCCTTCTGGAGGGCTGCCGTATAGGTATTCTCCTGCCCTTCCACCGGCGTGAGCGCGCCGGCGAGACCCAGGATGGTGGACTCGTCCGTTCCCATGCGGAACTTGAACGATTCACCCAGATAGTAATGGAGTCTTGCGGCTCCCCAGACCAACTTGTCACCCTCGTCTTCCATGCCGACAGGTTCGCCGCCCTGGACCGATCCGATGACCACCCAGGTATCGGCACTGTAAGGCCAGGCCGACTGGGTGATCGTGAACTTGCCACGGTTGTACTTGGTGGACACGGTAACCAGGGCGTTGCGCTCCTGTCCCGTATTCTGGTCCGCCGTCACGGTCAGGGTCACCTGGCCGGGTTTTCCGGATTCGGGCTCGAAACGGAGCCACTTCTCCGGGCTGCTGACGCGCCAGTAGTCGGGGGCCGTGAAGGTATAGGTGACAGACCCCTTTTCGGCCGACACGGTCTGGGATTCCGGCTGCACGGCGATGGTCCAGATGGAAGGGTCGTTCGGATCGAACTCCTTTTCTTTGACTTTGTTGCAGGCAGCGGTACCCAGAAGGACCGCTGCGCCTGCAGCAAGAAAACGTAATATCTGATGTTTCATTTCTCGAACGTTAAGAGGTTACACCGGAATGAGCGTGATCTTGGTCACGGTAAAGCCGACACCCTGGAAGCGGAGACCGGCAGACTGGAGTTCATCGAGGGCTCCCGCCGGAATCGGCGCCTCGAAGTATTCGTCGGTATGGGAGATTCCGGCCTGGAATTCCGTCCAGTCACCCCAACTGTCCACGTGCTTGTAGATCGGGTTATAGTCGGTGCCCTTGTCCTTGAAGTACACCCGGACGATTTCTCCTTCCTTGACCTTGGCAAACAACGACGGGTCGAGGACGATGGTAGCGCTCCAAGCGTCGAAGACGGTCTCCGTTTCCCAGAGCGTCGTCTCCTCCTTCGGGCCGCCGCCTCCTTCCTCCGGCACCCAGATATCCTGGATGAGGAGGACCTGGGTGACCGTGAAGCCGAGTCCCTGGAAGCGGAGGCCTTCGGACTTGAGTTCGTCCATGACCGCCGCGGTGACGGTGGACTCGAAGAAGCCGTCGCCATGGGCGATGAGATCCTGGAACTCCGTCCAGTCGCCCCAACTGCCCACATGCTTGTAGAGGGGAAGGAAGTCGCTGCCCTTGTCCTTATAGAGAACCCGGATGACAGCGCCCTCGGTCACATCGGCAAACCGGGCGGCCGGGACGACGAGCGTCGAACTCCAACTGTCGAAGACCGTCTCCTGGTCGAATACCACGACCTCCTGGTGCTCCCAGTGGCCGTCGCCGGACGGCGGCGTGTAGGTGAGTTCAGGGATGTCGAAGGTCTTGCCGTCGATGCTCCGCACCTTGCCCGGGAAAGTACCCTCGAAGGTGTTCTGGGGGATCTTGACGACGACCGAACTGGTCCCCTTGCGGTAGAACAGGGTCTCCGGGATGACGTTGGGGTTGCCATCGGCATCCAGCAATTCCATGCTGGAGAGGAACTCCAGGTCCTTGCCGTAGATGTAGAACAGTTCGCCGAACTCGACGCTCTCACCCTCCTGCTTGGAATAGCCCGTGACGACCGGATCGCCTACGGTGAGCGGGAAGCGGGACACCGCCTCGTCATCCGCCGTACGGACGGTCAGCAGGCCGCCGTCGGCCGCGATGCCGGACGGAGCCTTCAGGCGGAGCATGCCGTCGCCGACATGCTCGATGTCGGAGACGGCCACGCCGCCGGGGAACACAACTTCGCGGACCGCGTCCAGGCCGTTGCCGTTCACTGTCATCGGGGTGTTCGCCACGACCTTGGCCGGGAAGAACGTCTTGATGCTCAGTGCGGCCGCTTCCTCATCGGCGGCTTCCTGCGGGTTGCATGCCGTCAGGGCGCCCGCGAGGGCGACAGACAGCACGTATCCGAAATATACAAATATCTTCTTCATAATGGAACTCCTTTTAATCATTTCACCATCCGGCATTTTGCGTGAGGTTGGGGTTCTTCTTCAATTCAGACTGCGGGATGGGATAGAAGTTGTACTTCTCGTCCCACTGGCGGCTGACGGAAGAGCGGGTGAGTTGGAGGTTGGCGCTGATGTCGGCAACCTGGATGGTCCTGAAATACTGCGCGCCCTTCTTCCAGCGGCGGACATCCCAGAAACGGTGATTCTCGAAGGCCAGTTCCACCAGGCGCTCGCGCTCGTAGCGCGCGACCCAGGCGTCACCGTTCTCGGTGAATTCCGGCATATTGACGCTCGGACGCGTGCGCAGCACGTTGATGGCTTCGTTGGCCGTCAGGCCGTACGTGGCATCGTTGGCGCTGCCCGTGGCGTTGAACACGGCCTCGGCATAGTCCAGGTAGAACTCGCCCAGGCGGAAGAGGATCCACGTGTGGCGGCGGGTGGTCTGGTTGTCGGCCGTCGTCACGCAGGCGCCGTCCACATACTTCTTCAGGTAGTAGCCGGTAGGCGTGGCGCCGTACTTGGGCGCCGCATTGAAACCGCCGCGGAAAATCTCGACGGGTTTCTTCTGGGCACCGTTGGTGGGCCATTCGTCACCGTTCCTGACCACCGTGAGGGCGAAGCGGGGATCCAGTCCCTCATACGGATCGACCGACCGAAGGTCGATGTTGCCAGGATAGCGCTGACCGAAGGTCTGGCCGTTGTCCTGGTACTCATACTGGTCCACGAAACTCTGGGTCGGGCAGTTGCCGGAGGAGCCGTTCTCGACGCCCACCGGGTAGTTGGCCATCTCGAAGGAGTTGAACTCGCCCCGACCCAGGCCGAAGATCAGTTCCGGATTGAAGAACGCCTCATGGCCCCACAGGGTACCGTAGTTGCTGAGTTTCAGACCCCAACTGTCGGCATTGTCCAGCACGAACTTGCAGGCCTCGGCGGCCTTCGTCCACCGGGACTTGTCGCCCGTGGGGTTGAAGAGCGGGGACGCCGCATACAGCAGCGTGCGGGCCTTCAGCGCATAGGCGGCGACGCGGGTCGCCCGGCCGATCTCACTGTTCACCTCGGTCAGGTAGTTGACCGGCAGGTACGGCGCCACGGCGTCCAGTTCATCGACGATGAACTTCACGATCTGGTCGACCGGGGTACGGGTGACGGAGTTGGCCTGCGCGTTGGTGAGAGTGGTAGTCACGAGCGGAACGTCGCCATAGGCGCGGAACAGTTCGAAGTAGAAGTAGGCCCTCAGGAAGCGGACCTCGTACGGGAAGAGTTCCAGTTGCTGGACCCAGTTGCGGTAATCCGGATTGTACTGCCACTCCGTGATGTCCGCCTGGTCGAACTTCTCCAGGAACATGTTCGCATCGGCGATGGCCGTGTAGCACTTGGACCAGGTCCGGGAATAGGGATTGGCAGCGCTCCAGCCGCCGTTCACGTAGTTGTTAATCGCACCGGTCTCCAGGGCGTACTGGGCCTCGTCGGTCGCGCCGGCGAGGAAGTAGGCGCTGTTGTCGTCGAACTCGTTGTTATAGACCTGCGCATAAACGTCGAATACCATATTCTTGATGCCATTCTCGAAGTACTCGTAGGTCCACTCCTCGTCGCGGGTGTTTTCCTCACTGTAGTCGAGGTCCGCGCACGCGCAGGGGACCAGGCAGGCGAGAATGAATAAGCAGATTCTGTCAAGTTTCATAATGCGTTCCATTTAGAAGATCACAGAAAGGCCCATGTTGACCGCCTTCATCACGGGATAGCCCGTGCCGAGATTCTCGGCATCCATGGCGGGGATATTGTCGAAGGACAGCAGGTTCTGGCCCTGGACGAACAGTTTCGCATCCGAAACCTTCACGTGGCCGAGCACGGAAGCGGGGATCCGGTAGTACACCTCGCAGTCGCGCAGTTTGAGCCACCGGACCGTGCGGAACCACGTGGTGGAAGCCTGGTTGTTGTTGGCCACCTGCTGGGTGGACAGGCGCGGATACAGGGCGTCTGAACCGAGGACGTCGAAGCAATTGTTGTAATACTCCGAGGAAATGTTCCGGTTGTTGGAAAGGGCGCCCCAGACACCGTCCACATACATGATGTTCTTGGTCTGGAGGGCGGCTCCCTGGAAGTAGGCGTTCATGCCGAAGCCCTTGTACTCGAAGCCCAGGTTGAAGCCGCAGTTCAGGGCCGGGAAGGCCTGGCCCCAATCCATCGCGACGATGTCGTTCTCGTTGATGACGCCGTCCCCGTTGACATCCTTGTACTTGATGTCGCCGACCTTGACCTGGCCGAACTCCTGCAGCGGGCTGGCGTCGATCTCCGCCTGGTTCTGGAAGAACCCGAGGGAGACGAGGCCGCGCGCGGCGTCGGCGGGCGTGCCGATGACCGAGAGGTTCGGATAGGCCGGGGTCTCGATCCACTCGAGGACCTGGCTCTTCACGAAGGAAGCGTTGGCACCGGCGAACAGGCTGAGCCCGCCCGCGAAGGTCTTCGCGTAACGCAGGCCGGCTTCCACGCCGTAACTGGCCACGCGGCCCTTGTCGTCATAGGAGGACTGGATACCCACGACGTCGGAGTTCAGGGAACCGGCGCTCACGAGGATGTTCCGGCGCTGCTGGTAGAACGCATCGACGGTCACGTCGAGGCTGTTCGCGATCCGCAGGTCCGTACCCACGTTGGCCTTGTATGCCGCTTCCTGGTGGAAGTTGGTGGTCGGGAACTGGGTCAGGAAAGCGCCCCAGGAACTGGCGAAGTTCTGGCCGTACCAGAACTGGCCGTGGGAGTTGTTCCAGCGGTCGAGCCACAGGCCGTTCGCGGGAACATAGTCCGTGTGCTGGATACCGGCGGAGACGCGCAACTTACCGTAATTCAGGAAGTTGGCACCGGGGTCGTCGGCATAGATGAAACCGAGGGCCGTGGTCGGCGAGAACGCCCACTTGGCCGGATAGGAACGGTTGGAGCCGTTCGCGGCGAGGACCAGGTCCCACATCAGCCGGTCGGCGTGGTCATAGTGCGTGGCGAGGGTCCAGTTGGCGCGGTACCAGGTGTTGCTCTGGCCGTCGCGGATCTCGCTCTTCATGTTATAGCCCGCATGAGCGGAGAAGTTGTCTCCGTTCCGGAACTGCGTCGCATACTTGAAGCCGGTGTTGATCGTGCCCACACGCCACTGGGAATCCACATAATAGTTGAACACGAGTTTGTCCTCCACCGTACCCATGACCGTCTCCTGCATGACGTTGTTCGCGTCATACCAGTTCCAGCCGTACTGATAGCCCTTCGTGCGGTTCTCGATGGTGTTGGAGGCGTTGTCGTAGGCGCCGCCGGCATAGAACTGCAGGCCCGGGAGGATGAAGTCGAGGTCCTGGATGAGGGTCAGGTCGGCCCAGATCTGGCGCTGGTGGGACTTGGTGAAGCCGGTGCCGGTCGCCTTGGCGACAAGGTTGAAGTCGCCGAAGGTCTGGCTGCCGCCCCAGACACCGCCCAGGGTCTTGATCGGGAACGCGAGGGCCGGCACCTTGTACAGATGCCACCAGGCGTCGTTGGAATTCACGTTCGGAACGCCGTTGGTCTCCATGAACAGGGCGAAGATGTTCGTGCGGACCTTCGTGGTGCTGGTCACCTGGAAGTCCACGTTGGTGCGGATATTCGCCTTGGAGTAGCGGAGTTGGGAGTTCCAGTCGCCCTGGTCGGGGTTCTTGTACAGGCCGCTGGCGTCGGTGTAGTCGAGGTGGGTGTAGTATTCCACCTTGTCGGAACCGCCGTACATCGAGATGAATCCGTTCGTCTCGCTGGCGGTGTTCTTGAACACCTCGTCCTTCCAGTCGATGTTCGGATACACGTACGGGTCGCTGCCGTCCGTGAACTTCCGTACCTCATCCGAAGTATAGGCGGCGCCGAGGCCGTCATTCGCGCGGGCGACGTTCAGCGCATAGGCATACATCCCCGCGGCATTGCTCACGGGCAGGCAGTCGTACTCGGCCAGCATCGGGGCCTTGTAGGGATCGAACTGGATCTTATGGGAGGCACCGGCCTTGATGTGGAAACCGCTGTCGGCAACGCCGCGCTTGGTCTTCACGAGAAGGACGCCGTTGATACCCTCGTGGCCGTACAGGGCCACGGCGGCGGCGTCGCGGAGGACGGTCACGCTCTCCACTTCTTCCACCGACAGGCGGTCGATCGGACGCTCCTGGCCATCGACCAGGATGAGGATGTCACGCTCTCCGGTGGTCTGGGCGCCGCGGATGTTGAAACTCGCGCCGCGGCCTTCCTCCCCCTTGAAACCGGTGTTCTGGAACGCGTTCAGGCCGAGAAGTTTGCCGTAGAGCGCATCGGCCAGGCTGATGGCCGAGGTGCGGCGCAACTCTTCGGCGGTGATGGTGTAGGTCGCCGCCGTCGTCAGGAATTCAGACTGCTCGACGCCGTAGCCCAAATCCACCGTCTGCGCCTTCCTGTCGGGCAGCGCGATCTGGGCTTGGGCGGCGAATTCGGCCGCACAGAATCCCAACATGCTGATTATAAGTATATTGCGTAATTTCATAATCGGATGCATTTTGATAGATTACCAACCAGGGTTCTGCGTGAGGCCGTAACCCTTCTGCACTTCGATACGGGACACCGGGTCAATGAGCCACTTGTTTGTCCAGAAACCGGGCTCCTGACCATAATCGAAGACTCCGTTTCCGTTCAAGTCTTCCCAATCCCACCAGCGGCGGGCTCCGTTGACGATCTGCGGCTTCTCATACTCGAACTTGGGCCAGGGCGTGCTGGGATCCCAGCGCAGGTCGATGTCCTGGTTGTCGCTGTTCTTCAGGGGCAGGCGCTGACCGTTTTCATCCAGGCGATAGACGCGGATCTCGTGGAGCGGCTTGGTGAAGAGGTCCACGCGCTTGCGGCGGACCATGTCGTAGAGGCGGTCGCCGCACTCGGCGCCGATCTCGCAGTTGCGTTCGCGGAGGATCTCGTTGATCAGGTTCTCCTTGTTCGAGGTGAGGTTCAACTGCGGATTCATCGTTTCCAGCCGTCCGAGGCCGACCCGGCTGCGGACGACGTGGATGTCGTCCAGGGCGCCCCTCAGGTTGCCGGTCTCGGCCTTGGCCTCGGCGCGGATGAGATACATCTCGGCCAGCCGGGTGTAGGCTACGCCGATGTATTCGTCATCCATGCGGCCGTTCGTATAGTCGAGCATCCACTTGAACTTACGGTAGTGGGAGCCATTGTCGTCGCCATTGGCATCGCCGAAGTTGCCGGCATCGAAGAACATGGCGCCGTTCTCCCAGGAATCGACATAACTGAAACCGGCGTAGTCGAAGCCGGCGGGAAGGCTCTGGCGCGGAACCAGCATCGTCTCGTACAGGCGCGGGTCGCGGTCGGCGAACATGTCGATGCCCTGCGGGTTCTTGCCGGGACCGTACAGGTTCGCATACGGGAAGTTGCGGCCGTCGGCCATGCCGAAGCATTCCATCAGTTCGTTGGTCGGCACGGCGCCGCCCTGGCGGTAGCAGTCGAGGGCGAAGCCTCTCCAGCCCCAGCCCCAGCCGCCGTCGGACAGGGTGAGGGTCGGATGGGCGTCGAACAACTTCTCGTGGTTGGTCGCGTCGTTGCGGTAGCGGTACGCGCGGCGATAGGCCGTGCGGTAGCCGGCTTCGTTCTGCGACGTGGGCTGGATCAACGCGTAGTAGTTTCCGTTCGCCGCATTGTCATTGAAGAAGTCCTCGCAGTACTGGAGGCAGCGGTTCCACAGGCTGGGATCCTCGCGGCCGAACCACACGTGCTCGATGTTGGTGAACTCGGTCACCTTGTCGGGGGTGTAGTCCATATAGGGCTCCTTGTTGTTGAACAAGGGGGAGGCGGCGAACATCCATACCTTGGCGCGCAGGGCGCGGGCGGAGGCGCGGGTGAGGCGGCCGGACCACTGGCCCTGGTCGGAGTCGGGGATGTTCCAGATGAAGCCGGGCTCGTTGATCGCGCACACGATCAGGGAGTCGATGAACTCCACGGTCTCCCAGGCCGTCGCACGGCCGGAGGTGTGGTTCTCTCCCACTTCGTAGTCCTTGCGGGCGAGGCAGAGGCCGCCGAAATTGCGGAACGCGTCATAGTACCGGCTGGCCATGATGGTGTAGGCCTCACCGCGGAGACGGCTCTTCTCGGTGTCGGACATGTCGGGCACGCGCTTGATGTTGTTGATGATCTGCCAGCATTTGCGCACGGTCTCGTAGATGGAGACGCGGCCGCCGGCGTCGGCATCCAGGCCACCCGTCTTGGTGGAGTAGGAGAACTTGCCCTGGAAGTTACCGTTCTCGGTATCCTGGGCATCCTCGGTCAGCAGGCCGGGATAGTAACTCTGCTTGGGACCGCCCCAGGAGACATAGCAGTGGTAGGAATCGGTAAGCACGTCGATCGGCGCGCCGTTCATCATGTTTCCGGCCGTATAGGTGCAGTAGAGTTGGCCGTAGGCGCTCCACAGGAAATTGCGGGTGTATTCAGCGCTCGTGAACACCGTGTCGATGTTGACGTCCACGCCCGGGGCCTTCTCCAGGAAGGCATCGCCGACGGCGAACTTATCGACGCAGGCCGAGAAGCCGAAAACGGACGCGATACCCAGCACCAGGATGACATTCGATATCTTTTGTTTCATAATCTTGCCGCATTAGAAGTTAACTTGCAAGCCCATGTTGACCACGCGGGTCATCGGGTAACGCACGCCGAAGTCGAGGCCGGAGCCCGGGGCTTCCGGGTCGTTGCCGTCGAACGTGGAGAAGGTCAGGAGGTTCTGGCCGGAGGCGAAGATCCGGATGTAGTTGAAGAACGGCATCCACTTGGGCTTGTTGAACGTGTAGCCCAGTTCGACGTTCTTCAGGCGGACGTACCGGGAATTGATCATCCACGCCTGGGAATCGCGGTTGTTGTGCACGCGGTTGGTGAAGGAGATACGCGGCAGGGCGGCGTCCGGGTTGTCGGTGGTCCAGGAATTGTCGGCGACCCACTGGGTGAGGGCCGAGGTGTTCGTGGAACCGAACTGGTCGCGGAAGTAGCCGTTCAGGGTGCGGCTCACATGGTCGGCGCCGGTCCACAGCATCGAGAAGTCGAGGCCCTTGTAGTGGATGCCGGTGTTCAGGGAGAACGTCAGTTCCGGGTTGTCGGTGTAGCCGATCGGGTGCTGGTCGTTCTGGTCGATGACGCCGTCTCCGTTCAGGTCCACATATACGCAGTCGCCGTACTTGAGGGCGATGTTCTGGTCGGGCATCGCCGTGCCATACTTCTCCTGATAGCGCTCTTCGGTACCGGGCTGGTAGAACTCGAACAGTTCATAGCCGAAGCGCTGGCCCACCGGGAGGCCGGTGCGGCTGAGGTAGTCGTACATCGGCGGGACCTCGAGCATCTCGATGACCTGGTTGCGGGCGAAGGAGACGTTCGGGGAGATGTTGTAATGGACGTTGCCGATGCGGTCCTCCCAGTTCAGGGTGACCTCGAAACCGTGGTTCTTCACACGGCCCTGGTTCACGTAACTGGAGGGCAGCGAGGTGACGGCGGAGAGTGCGTTGGCATTGGACACGAGGATGTCCTTGCGGTCCTCCCAGAAGAAGTCCACATAGGCGTGGAGGCGGTTGAAGAAGGTGACGTCCGCACCGACGTTGATCTTCGTCGCGGTCTCCCAGGTGACGTTCGGGTTGCCGGTGGTAAGTTCCTTGACGGCCTGCAGCCAGCCGCCGGAGGTACCGAAGTTGGCGCCGCGGCGCTGCGGGTTCACCGTGGTGGCGCCGGAGTAGAACTGCCAGGCGCCGGGCAGATACAGGAAGCGGGCGCCGTTGGTGTTGTCGTTACCGACGATACCGTAGGAACCGCGGAACTTGAGGTAACTGATGACCTTGCTGATGGGCTGCCACCAGGGTTCCATGGACGGGATCCAGCCCAGGGAGATGGACGGGAAGGTGCCGTAGCGCTTGCCGGGGGCGAAGTTCTCGGATCCGTTGCGGCCGATGTTGAAGTCCAGGAGGTACTTCGTGTCATAGTCGTAGGTGACACGGCCGACGAGACCGACGTAGCCCTTCGGGATGGACTGGTACAGGCTGTTGTTGGAATCCCACGGATAGTAGGTCTTGCTCTGGTTATAGAGCAGGAGGGCGCCGATGTTGTGCTTGCCGAAGCGGCGGTTGTAGTTGAGACTCGCTTCGGTGTACCAGTTGCGGCTGCCCCACTTGGACTCATTGTAAGGAAGCGGCCACGTGATGTTCTCCTTGCGGAGGACTTCCTTTCCTTCCACGAGGGTGGCCACATATTTCAGGCCCGTTCCGTAACCGTTCTGACGGTTCTTGCGGGCGGTGTACTCGGAGTTGTAGGAGGCCTTCACCTTGAAATCGAGACCCTGGGTGAGGAAGCCGAGGTCCAGTTTGTACTGGAGGTCGAAGTTCAGCACGTTCGTGCTCTCGACCTGGTAACCGAGACCGTAGTAGTTGTCGAGGGCGTCCCGGTCGAACGGGCCGACGATGGTCTCGTCGGAGACGATGTGGCGGCCTTGCTCGTCGATACCGCTGCCGGCGTAGGGCGTCGCGCCCTGGAGGTAACGGAACAGGAAGCCTTCACCGCCGCCCATCGTGTTGCGGTCCTGCATGCGGCCGCCGAGGGTCAGGGACAACTGGCTGCGCTTGGAAACCTCGATGTCGAGGTTCGCACGGTAGTTCAGACGCTGGAAGTTGAAGGTCTCGTTCTTGTTGTCGGAGAACGTCTTGAACAGGGAATCCTGGTTCAGGAAACCGGCGGACACGAAGTAGCGGACACGCTCGGTACCGCCGTTCACGTTCACGTTGGCCTGCTCCTGCCACGCGGCATCGTTCATGATGTACTTGATCCAGTCCATGTTCGGGAACGTACGGGGCATGTCGCCGAGGCGGAAGTGCTCCATGACGCTCTGGGAGAACCGGATGCCGGTATCGGCGTACGGGGTGTAGTCGGCGATGGTCGGGGAAGCCGGCCACTGGGTCACCGGCAGCGCATCGGTGATGGCGGTGTAGTTCCACATCTTGCCGTAGGTGTAGGAATCGGCGAAGTCGATGAACTTCGAGATCGTCTGCACGGCGGCATTGGCGGAAGCGGTCACGGAGGCCTTGCCCACGTTACCGCGCTTGGTGGTCACGAGGATGACGCCGTTCGCGCCGCGGACGCCGAACACGGCCGTCGCGGACGCGTCCTTGAGGACGGAGATGCTTTCGATTTCGTTGGCATCGAGTTGCGAGAACGAGCGCTCGACGCCGTCCACGAGGACGAGCGGTTCGGCGCTGTTCAGGGAGCCGACACCACGGATGCGGATGACCGGCTCGTCAGCGCCCGGCATACCGGAAGGCTGGACGGCGGATACGCCCGGGAGGTTACCCTGGAGGGCGTTCGCGACGTTCGGAACCGGGGACTTCATCAGTCCTTCGCCGCTCACGGCGGAGACGGCGCCGGTGATGGTCACTTTCTTCTGCTGGCCATACGCGATGACCACGGATTCATCGAGCGAGTCCGTATCCGGTTCCAGGTTGACGGTCATCTGGGCGGATGCCGGAACCGCCTGCGTCTTGTAACCGACGCAGGAGAACTCGAGAATGGAGCCCCGGGGCACGGTCAGGACGAAGTTGCCGTCCATGTCCGTAATCGTTCCGGTCGTGGTCCCTTGTATGACCACGCCCGCCCCGATCACCCCTTCTCCCAGTTCATCCAGGACCCGGCCTTGTACGCGCAGGTTCTGGGCGAATGACTGTCCGGGCAGAAGGAGCAGCAGCGCCAAAAGTCCGAACAGATGAGACAGTTTTCTCATTTTCATGTCCTTGGGTTTGATTGGTTATGGTTGGTTTACTGATTATTGTCTATCAGTTTCAGGTTATACAAATAGTTTTTTATCAATAGGTTGGCTAGTACCAAATTGCGAAGATAACAAAAACTTTTATATTTTTCCAAATATCCGGGAAAAAGCAAGGGCGGATGCCGTTCCCGGCATCCGCCCCCGATTGATTCCAGGACCGGAATATCCTATTTCCTCCACCCTTCCAGGAGGGTCTTGAGGCAGTCGATGTCGAAGTACTTCGAGTAGTCCTTCACGATGACGGAGTTTTCCTCGGACATCTTGATTTCCACCGTTCCTTCGGCATCGATCGGAATGTCGGGCGTGACACCCGCGTCGATGTTCTCACCTTCCAGGGAGTTGAGCCGGGCACGGAAGGAGGAGATCTGGAAGCAGAAGCCGTCGGCCGTGCACATCGCCTGGATGGCGCAGGAGCCGCCGCCCGAGGTCGCGCCCATCACGGGAACGCCGTTGTCCTTGAGCATGGACGGGAAGAGGTTGCCGCACGAGAACGACATGCCGGAGGTAAGGACGGCGAAGTTCAGGTCGTAGTGGACATCCTTGTCCTTCTCGTCGAAGACGCGGTCAAAGTTGCGGTCCACCTCGTACTGCACGATCGAGCGCTGGCCGGTGAGGGCGTTGTCCTGGCTGATGTAACTCTTGTCCATGATCAGGGAGGTCATCGCCATCACGATGTCTGCGGAACCGCCGCCGTTGGCGGTGATGTCGATGATGAGGTTCTTCACCTCGGGATCGGCATCGGCCTTCTTCAGGGCGTCCAGGAAGATGACCATGTCATCCTTCTCGGTGTTCTCGACGGTGGGCAGGGGGCCCTTGCCGGCGTAATAGTCCTTCCAGGCCTGCTCGTTGCGGCTGTTGAACGAGTCGAACACGCACACGGCGGTATCGCCCTTCTTGACGTAGGTCACGCCCTCGCCGTAGGCCTTAGGACGGAGCGCCTCCACGGCCTGGCCGTCCCCAATCATGGCCCGCATGGACCCGATCGCACCCATGACCAGGGCGACCACGTCCTGGTGCTGCATCATCGCGGACCGGTACTCATTGTACAGGTCGGGATGCTCGGTGGCCTGGCCCATGGCGGAGGTGATGTCCATGGCGGTGTGGCCGTCGAAATAGACGCCCGTCAGACCGATCATGCCGATCATGTAATCCACCAGTTTCTCCGAGAGGAGGAGTTTCTTGATGGAGGCACCGCCCGCGATGTCTTCCTCCAGGGTCTTGTCCAGGCCCTTGGCGCGGAGGGCGTCATTGTACTGGATACGGCCCGGGAAGCCGTAGAAATGGTCCATCGCGAAACACAGTTCCTTGTAGTTGAACTCCGCCAGGGAAGCGGACCGGGTGGTCTTTTCGATGAGGGGCTTGTTGTAGTCCGGGTCGATCTCGGCGAGGCTCACCTCGTTCACCGACAGGTTCGCCACCACCTTCTCGCCGTTGAAGCCGGCGTGGTGGTAGAAGAGGTCCGTGTACATGTCCGCGAGCGTGGCGAAGGGGAAATAGACCGTGCCCTTGCCGTCGGCGTGGATGTCGATGCCGTAGGCGCCGTAGTCCAGCGTGGTCGCGGCCTTGGCCGGGAAATAGGCGACGCTCTTGTAGCGGACGAAAGGCATGCCGTCATAATAGACATTGGCCATGCCGGGCTGCAGGAGGCCCATCTGGTTGGTGAACGCCTCGAAATCGTCGGACGTGAAGACGTCCGTATTGACATTCACCACCGCGGTCGCGTCCGCATTCTTCAGGGTGTACTCCCCCGCCCCCGTGTGCGTGACCGTCATCACGGAGCCGGGCAGGACGATGGACTGGAAGTCCGCCGCGGAGATGTAGGCGACATCGGGCGCGCTGTCATAGAAACGGAGCATCACCTGGGAGTCCGGGGCGATCTTGGTCACCACGGGGACGACGCGTTCGGTGTAGTTTCCCCCGTCGGGCAGTTCATCCGCCACCCGGGACTTGGAGGAATACACCCGGGGGCTGCAGGCTGCTGCGGCCAGGAGGGCCGCCAGCATCGGAACAGTAAGAATCCTTGATTTCATCGGTATGTTGTTTTTGTGTATTACTAAACTAATACACTGCAAAGATACGACGGTTTTTCGGTTTTACAAGGAAAAACTGCAAAAAATGCACGCTCCGCTCAGAACGACGCGTTCCGGAGATAGAGGGCGCTCTTGCGCAGGCCCTGGAGGATGTTGGGGGTGGAAGCCTGTTCCAGTTCCACGACGAAGCCCTTCGTGCCCGCGCGCTGGAAATTCCGGAAGATGGCATCGAAGCCCACCATACCGCTCTCGCCCAGTTCATACTTGTCCTTGATGTGGAGGAGTTCATACCGGCCCGGATACTTGTTCATGTACTCCACGGGGCTGACGCCGGCCATCACGGCCCAATAGACGTCCATCTGGAGGAAGACATTCTCAGGTTTGGTTTCGGTGAGGAAGGTGTCGATCATCGTGGTCCCGTCCACCTGCCTGTACTCGTGGCTGTGGCAGTGATAGCCGAAGCGGATGCCCTCGGCGCGGCACTTGGCGCCGATGGCGTCGAGGTACGCGGCCATCACGGACATCTGGGCCTTGGTCTGTAGCGGCTGGGACCAGGACATCACCAGGTACGGGACACCGGCCGCCTTGTGGTAGGCGATGCAGTCATCCCACCAGGCAAGCGCCTTCGAGAAGTCGCCGGAAGCGAGTTCCTGCGCCGACAGCGGGTGCGACACATGGGAGGACAGGAATGTCAGGCCGGCCGATTCCACCGCCTTGCGGTAGTCGGCGGGTCCGAGTCCGGCGATCTTGCCGTCCTCGTATCCAAAGGCCTCGACCGCGGTGTAACCCATCTGGACAAGGCGGCTGAATACATATCCGTGGTTCCGGGCGAACTGCTCCGGCGTTCCGAGCAGGGTGCGCACCGAGTACAACTGCACGGCCATCTCGCGCTTGGGCGCCGTGATCTCCTCCGAGAGGCGGTAACTCACGAAGGCGAACTGCTTGCTGTCGGGGCTCCAGGAATTGACGTTCAGGCTGCCCTGGCCGCCGAAGAAGTCCAGGAGGACTTCCGGTTTCCCTCCCCCGGCGGGAATCATCCGCAACTGGACGTTGAGGTCCGCAATGTGGGAATCCGGGGCGACCTCGTAGTCATGGTAGGCGATGTACACGACCTTCTGGTTGTCCGGGGAGATGTGCGGGAACCAGGAGTTCATGTCCTCGTCAAAGGTCATCTGGGTCTGCTGCTTGCCGTTGGCGCGCATCTTCCAGACCTGCATCCGGCCGGTACGCACGCTGTTGAACCAGATGTGCTTCCCGTCAGGGCTGTACTCGGGACCGTCGTCCAGGCCCGGGGCGTCCGTCAGCCGGACTTCCTTGCCGCCCTTGAGGGGCATGGCCCAGACGTCCTGCTCCTGCTCCGGCCCGCGGAAGGCGCAGTAGGCCGCGGTCTTCCCGTCCGGGCTGATTCCGTGCAGGTAACTCGGTCCTTCGGCCGTGACCTTGCGCGGCTGCCCGCCCTCGAACGGAACCACGTACACGTAGGAATTGTACCGCCGGTTCGCCGGGTCGTTGCTGCTCAGACCGATCCACTTGCCGTCGGCCGTGACGACATGGTCGTTGTTGCACTGGGTGATGTCCCCCGTGGGAATCTCGACGGGGTCCGAACTCCCGTCCGGGGAAATCTTCCAGAGTTTCCCGTCCATGTTGAAGACGAGCCATTTCCCGTCGGGCGTCCAGTTGGGCGCCTCGATCACGTGGGGGAATTCCTTCACCACCCGGTGCGTCCGGGTCGCGAGGTCGTAGATTTCCAGATAACTGTGCGTGGGCTGGGGATGCTGGGCCCGCGCGGCGACGCTCACCGCGATGAGCGCAAGGAGAAGGCAGATTCTTTTCATAACAATCACAAAGTAAGTGAATATAAACAGATTCTGCAAGCCGTCCGCAAACAAAAGCGTCCGGCTCCGTCAGGGGCCGGACGCTCGGTGAAACCGGACCGGAAGGACTAGAAGTTCTTCGGTAAGGTCTTGATGTTCTGGGTACCTCCTTCGCCGTTGAGGCTCCAGAAGAGACCCTTCTCCATGTTCTTCGCGTTGTAGTCCTTGTGGTCTTCCGGGATATTGCCGGCGTTGGTATTGTACTCGTTCTGCGGGTACGGGATACGCTGGATGATGTTGCCGACGTTCACGCCGGAGCTGGCGCTCACGGCCGGGTAGGTCAGGATGTGGCCGACATAGTCCGGATAACCGGTACGGCGCTGCTCGGCCCAGGCCTCGACGGAGTTCGGGTACAGGGCGATCCACTTCTGGACCATGATGCTGCGCAGTTGGTCCTCCTTGAGGGTTCCGAAGGACGGCAGGGCGGCGATGTACGCATCCTGTTCGGCGGCGCTGATCGTCTTGTTACCGCCGGAACGGGTGACAAACGCGCCGATCTCGTCCATGGAAGCCCTGATGGCCTGCTTCCACAGGTCCTCGGCATTGCCGCTGATCCAGCCGCGGAGGGCGGCCTCGGCCTTGAGGAACAGGGCCTCGGAGTAGGAACTGTAGCACCAGGAGAGGTTCTCGTTGCCGGCACCGCTGTAGTGGAAGAAGCCGTTCTTGTCGTACATGTTCAGGCGGGCATAGGACTTGTTTCCACCGTGAGCCTTGACGATCGACTCTTCAGTATCGGAAGTATAGTCGAAGGGATAGCCGTCCCAGTTGCTGTTGCCGTCCGTGGCCGCTTCGGTACCGGGCAGGAAGAAGAAGTCGCGGCGGGGATCCACTCTGCCAATCAAATAGCCCTTGTTCTTGCCGTTCATCATGTCCATGAAGTCGCAGTTCGTGAAGGTGTTGGCCCAGTCGTTGAAGGTGCGGTCGTAGTAGTCGCCCCAGACACCGGTGTCGCAACTGATGCGGGCGTAGTCGGTCGGGCGGTCGAAGCAGCCGGCGGCGGCCGTCGCGAAATCGTTCTTGTGGTTGTCGTACACGCCGGAAAGACGCATCGACAGACGCATGATCAGCGTGTTGGCGAACTTCCTCCACTGGTTCCAGTCGTTGTTGAACAGGAAGTCATAGGCGCCGAAATCCCACTGGCCGGCGGTGTTGCCGAGCGCGGTGACATCGGCCTGCAGACGCTTGATCAGGTCGTCGTAGATGTCCTCTACCTTGCTGTAAGGAAGGGTGGTACCCTTGCCGGCGCCGAACTTGCCTTCCGCATCGAAGTAAGGGGCGTCGCCGTGACGGTCGATCACGCGGAGCCAGAGCACGACGTTCCAGACGTCGTTCGCAGCCTTGATGCACTTGTAGTGGTCCTCATCGCCGCAGATCTCGTCGATGAGCCAGTACTCCTGGAGACGGTCCGTATAGAAGTCGCGCCAGTAGATGTCGCCCCAGCCGGCGTTGTAGCGCCAGAAGTCGGTCCATCCGAGGCCCTGGGCGAAGTAGTGGGCGTACATGTCGTCGTTCAGGTTGAAGTTACGCTGGTGGTCGTTGGAGGAACCGTTGTACAGCGTACGGCCGAAGATGTACATCGGCTGTGCAGAGTCCATGGTAAGACCCGTGGTGGGTTTGTTCATCTCGTCGAACTTGGCCGTGCAGGAAGCCAGGGCGAGGAGCGCAAGGACAGGTATGATAAACTTTTTCATATTCACTTTCTCCCTTTAGATTAGAAACCGATGTTGATGGCTACGCCGAAGTTGCGGGTGGCCGGATACGGGCACAGGTCAAGTGCGGTTGCCATGAGGGAACTTTCGGTGAGCGCACCGTCCGGCGTGGTGCCCGGGGTGTGCTTGATGAAGTAGAAGAGGTTGGAGCCCACGGCGGAGACGCGGACGTTGTCCACATAGCCGCCAAAGGTGCGTTCGAGGAACTTCTTGGGCAGGCTGTAGCCGAGGGAAAGTTCGCTCAGTTTCAGGAAGGAAGCGTCATAGACGCACTCTTCCATCGGGATGTTGTTCCAGTAGTTCTGGGCCGTCACGGAAATATCGTTCTTGGAACCATCCTCAAGCACACCCTCGATGACGCGGTCGGCGCGGTCCACAGTGCGGAGGCCGGTACCGCTGTGCAGGGTCATGTACTCCGTCGCGGAATACAGGCTGCCACCCTTCTGGAAGGAGAACAGGGCATTGAGACTCAGGCCCTTCCAAGCGAAGTTGAGGCCGAAGGAACCGGTGAAGTCCGGAGCCACGCTGGCGATTTCCTTATTGGACTCGATGACGGGCAGGCCGTTTCTGCCGATGACCTTGTTGCCATTGGCGTCCCGCTTGTAACCCGTGGCCACGAAGGTGCCGATCTGCTGGCCTTCGATGGCATAGACGGTACCGTCGCCGGAGGTGGAGAAGTTGATGCCGCCCAGGGAGTAGCGGTCGACGTCGATGCCCATTTCGGCATTGTGATAGAGTTCGAGGACCTTGTTCCAGTTCTTGGCGAAGTTGAAGGTGGCGCCGAAGGTGAGGTCGCGGGTGCGGATGAAGTCGGCGTTGACCTGGAGTTCGATACCCTGGTTCTGGATGTTACCCGCGTTGATCCACTGGCGCTGCACGCCGGAGGAGTACGGGAGGTCGATGCGCATCACCTGGTTCACGGTGTTGGAGTGATAATAGGTGACGTCGAAGCCCAGGCGGTTCTTGAAGAAGTGCCACTCGGTACCGAGTTCCCAGGAAGTCACCATTTCGGGCTTCAGGTTGGCGTTGGCGCGGGTGGTCGGGTAGGTGATGTAGTTGAGGTCGTTGATACCGCTGGTGGTGCCCAGCAGGGTCATCAACTGATAAGGATCGGTGTCCTTACCCACCTTGGCCCAGGATGCGCGGAGTTTGCCGTAGTCGAGGATATCCTTGTCGTAACTCACACCCATCTCGTCGAGCATGCCGGTGAGGAGGTAGGAAACGCTCACGGAAGGATAGAAGTAACTGCGGTTCTCGGCCGGGAGGGTGGAGGACCAGTCGTTACGGGCGGTCACGTCCAGGAAGAGGAAATTCTTCCAACCCAGGTTGGCGAAAGCGTACAGGGACTGGATCTCCTTCTCGTAGATGTCGTTGTAGGTGTCGCCGTCCAACTGGCCGGCACGGACATAATAGGCTCCGGAGAAAGGAATGTTCTTGGCGATGGCGCGGAGGGTTTCGCTCTTGTAATGCATGAGGTTGCCGCCCACGCTGGCGCCGAACTCGAAGTCACCGAACTTGTTGTTGTAGGAGAGGAGGCCTTCCAGGTTGTTCTCGACGGTGGTGGACTGCTTCTGGGAGTACTCGGGCCAGTTAAAGCCGGAGGTGTCGTACAGACGCGTGGTCTTGTCCGTCACGTCGGCCCAGGTGATGCCTTCCTTCACCTTGAAGGTGAGGTTCTTCAGGAGATTGATGGTGAGGGAACCCACGCCGAAGAACTTGTTCTGGGAGTCGCCGTTCACCAGGTTGTTCTGGATGAAGAAGGGGTTCTGGCAGTTCGGGCTCACCTTGTACCAGTTGATCTGGGCTTCCGCACCGGCACCGGCAGCGGCGGCGTTGGCATCGAGCCAATGCTCGGCGAGGTCGGCGATCCGGATGTTGCGGGGCATCGTGAGGATGCTGAAGGAGGAGCCGTACGCACCGCGGGGCTGGCGGTTGTTGCCGGACGTGTTCACGTAGTTGGCCTTCACGTCGAGTTGGAGCCAGTCGGTGAGTTTGTTGCTGGTGACGAAGTCCACGCTGGTGCGCTTGATGTCGGAGTTCTTCACCACGGAGTTGGTGTTGTCATAACCCAGGGTGAGACGGAACGGGTTGTCCTTTCCGCCGCCGGCGAAGGTCACGTTGTTGCTCTGGCTATTACCGGTGCGGTAGAATTCCTTCCAGGGGTTCTCCGTGCCGATGAAGGGGATCTTGGAGGAGCCGTCCCACCAGTTGTCCTCGGTGCGGGAGGCACTCATCTCAGGACCCCAGGAGCCGGTGGCCTGCTTGTCATAGTTGCCCAGGGTACCCTGGCCGTACTTGTTCTGGAGGGCCGGGAAATACGCGACCGGAGACCAGGTGAACTTACCGGAATAACTGACACCGATCTTTTCCTGGCCCTTGCCGCCTTTCTTGGTGGTGATGAGGATGACACCGTTACCGGCGCGGGAACCGTACAGGGCCGCCGCGGTGGCGCCCTTCAGCACGGAAACGCTCTCGATGTCCTCGGGGTTGATGTCGAAGGCGCCGCTCTGGTGGTCCACGGAACCCCAGAGACCGGCCTGGTCGGCACCGGGCGTACCGCCGTTGTCATAGGGGACGCCGTCCACCACGTACAGCGGGGTGTTGTTGTCGGAGAGGGAGGAGTTACCACGGAGGACCACACGGGTGGATCCGCCGGCACCGGTCGCCGAGTTGCTGATCATGAGGCCGGCCACCTTGCCCGTGAGGGCGTCGGTGAGGGTGACGCCGCCGCCGCGGGTGAGTTCTTCCGCCTTCACGTCCTGCACGGCGTAACCGAGGGACTTCTTTTCACGGGAGATACCGAGGGCGGTGACCACGACCTCGTCCAGGAGGAGCGTATCTTCGCGCAGGAGGACCGAGATGGGCTGGCCGTTGAAGACGACTTCCACCGTCTCATAGCCGATGCAACTCACCACGAGCGTGGCGCCCATCGGGACATTGGTAAGGGTGAAGGAACCGTTTCCGTCGGTGATGGCACCGTTGGTGGTTCCGGAGACTACTACGCCAGCGCCGATGACCGGGCCTACGTTGTCATTGACAACACCGGTGGCCGTGCGGTTCTGGGCAGAGGCCATCCAGGAAAGAGTTACCAGGACGACCGTCAGCAAAGCTGATTGAAGCTTTCTTAGCATAAGCCTGTTGGTTTTGTTAGTTAATATGGTTGGATAAGGTAAACTCGTCCAGTAATCTGCAAATGTAACTTATTTTTCGGGAAATTGTTCTTTCTGCACTGGTTATTTTACCGATGCGGACTTTCCGAAAAAGAATTGTAACTTTGGGGTCGGTTTATTCAGAGAGCACCATGAAACATCTTGTCCCTATCCTTATCACCGGTCTCCTGGCGGTTTCCTGCATCATCAATGTCGGCGGCGGCGCTGCCATCGTGGGAAGTTACACCGAGGACGGAATCGACTATAGCGAGGTCCGCGAAGTCGGTCCGTTCCGCGGCCTTGTTTCCAGTCTGCCCGCCAATGTCTATTACGAGCAGGCAGACGCACAGGAGGTACGGGTGGAAAGCACCGAGGAACTCGCCGACAAGGTTATCACCGTGGTCGAGGACGGAATCCTGAAACTCCGTCTCGAAGAGGGCCGGTATCCCAAACTCATCCTCCGCGTCGTCGTTTCCTCCCCCGATATCGAAAGCCTCCACGCAGCGGGCAGCGGGAAGATTATCCACAAGGGCATCCTGCACACGGACGGTAACCTGAACCTGAAGGTGTCCGGAAGCGGCGACTTCCGGGTCGGCAGCGTCGATTGCCGGGACCTGGCCATCCAATGCAGCGGCAGTGGATCCATCCGCATCGACGGGGTCACCGCTGAAGGTTTCGAGGGGAAGGCCAGCGGGTCCGGCGGCCTGCGCATCGACGCTGTTTCCTGCGATGGGCTCAATGTCACCGTCAGCGGCTCCGGCGGCATCAGCATCGACAGGCTCACCGCGAAGGGCAACACCGCCGCACGCACCTCCGGTAGCGGCCGGATCCGCCTGCGCGAGGTCGCGGTCGAGGGAGACATGGACCTGAAAACCAGCGGCTCGGGCGGCATCGACGTCCACGGCCGCTGCCACGGCGTGACGGCCACCACCACCGGTTCCGGCTCCATCTCCGGCCACCTCGACTACACGGGCATCAACGCCCACTCCTCCGGTTCCGGCCGCGTCCGTCTGTAACGGAATGCGACACGGCTCCTGCGAAGTCAATCAAAGCCATCTGATATGAAACGATTCCTGATCCTTGCGTGTGCCCTGGCCATGGCCGCCTGCGCACACGAGAAAGCGAGTCCCATCCTCACGGTCGAGGGCGGCCAAGTCCAAGGCGTGGCGGCCGACATCCCGGGCGTCACGGTGTTCCGTGGCATTCCTTTCGCCGCGCCGCCCATCGGCGAGAACCGCTGGAAGGCGCCGCAGCCCGTCGTGCCGTGGGAAGGCGTCCGCGTGTGCGACACCTTCGGCCATCCGCCGTTCCAGGCCGCGCACTACCCCGGCGGCTACACCACCGAGTGGGGCTACGGAGCCGAGGCGCCCTACAGCGAGGACTGCCTGTACCTGAACGTATGGACCAAGGCTCCGGGAAAGACGGACGCGAAACTCCCCGTGGCCGTCTGGGTGTTCGGCGGCGGCATGCGGGAAGGCTGGGGCTCCGAGCCGGAATTCGACGGCCAGGAGTGGGCCGGCAAGGACGTCGTCCTCGTTTCCTTCAACTACCGCGTGGGCCCGTTCGGCTTCTTCGCCCATCCTGAACTCTCCGCGGAGAACCCGGAGCATCCGACCGGCAACTGGGGCACCCTGGACCAGATCCAGGCCCTGAAGTGGGTCCAGGCCAACATCGCCCAGTTCGGCGGTGACCCGGACAACGTGATGCTGTTCGGCCAGAGTGCCGGCGGCCGCAGCACGAAGTTCCTGTCCGCCTCCCCGCTCACCAAGGGCCTTTTCGACAAGGCTGTCATCATGAGCGCCAGCGGCTTCACGGATCCCCGGAAGCCTGTGGAGCCGATGTTCCCGGGCATGCGGGCGATGCCGCAGCAGGGTCCCCTGACCCTCGCCGAAGCCGAGGCCTCCACCAAGGAAGTGGCCGACTGGGCCGGACTCACCGACCTCCAGAAACTCCGCCGCGCCTCGACCGAAACCATCTTCGCGATGGGAACCCTCTACAGCAGCGCCACCGGCAAGCGCAGCGTCCTCACCGCCTCCCCCATCTCCCCGTACATCGACGGCTACGTCCTCACGGAAGGCTTCGATGAGGCCTGTGTCGATGGTACCCTGGCCGATGTCCCCTACATGATCGGCTACACCCTGAACGACGCCGGCAACATGGAGCCGGTCATCACGGACTTCTGCCTCAACCGCGAAGAGCACGGCGGCAAGGCCTGGGCCTACCAGTTCGCCCGCCCGCTGCCCACCGACGGCCGCCCGGACGTCCTCCAGGGCGCATTCCACTCCTCCGACCTCTGGTATGTCTTCAAGTCCCTGAAGAACTGCTGGCGTCCCTGGACGCAGGGTGACTGGGACCTCTCCGAGAAGATGCTTACCGCCTGGTCCAACTTCGCCAAGTACAGCGACCCCAACGGAAAAGACGGCGGCGACTGGAAACCAGTCACCGCCGCTCAAAAGGACTTTATGGTGTTCTGCCTGGATGAAAACGACGCCGAAGCCTCGTTCTTAGGCGAGCCCAAGAAAGCACCCAGGCCGGAATTCAGAAGGCCGTAAGACGCTTACGCATCCCCACCCCCGCAAGTGATGGTCCCCGCCCCGAGGTTGGGAACCGATTCCTCAACACATTATAAAACCGCTGGTTCCCGACCCCCTATTATTCGAGGAGGTCGGGAACTCTGCATTTCATAAGTGTCTCATTACCAGTCGTTTACTAAACGACCGGTTCCCAACCCCATGTGTCGTCCTAAAAAAAGTTTACCAAAAAACGATTAAAAATGGACGTATACAAGTTGATTCGAGAGGGTGAGCGCAGAGCCCTGAAAGCCTACTTCAGCGGGGAGCCGTTGGAGCAGGTCTGCCGCCGATTCGGTTACAGCCGCGTACGCATCAAGGCGATGGCTGAGGACTACAAGTCCGGGAAAATTGATATCTTTGGTCCCATGGACAAGAAGAAGTTCGACAAGCAGTTCAAGGAGGTCGATCAGTTGAAGGCCCGCGTAGCCGAACTGGAGGAGGCGCTGAAGATGTCGAAGATCAAGGCCG
>JAEEGI010006811.1_pt1 | contig 25732 bp, 16 predicted proteins | sample 8958751 | NCBI WGS metagenome assembly JAEEGI01 (sample SAMN16246545, study PRJNA631951) | gut metagenome | biome: gut microbiome; feature: rumen; material: KS-attached | host: Bos | place: Iran: Karaj | collected 2018-10
TAAACTATATTTATTTATTTTATTATTTTCTGAAATTCAATTATTTCAAAAATCAGTTCAATTAATCAAATTAATTAAAAATATTATATTTTTATTTATTATGATTATTAAATAAATGAGTGGGAATAAAGAAATAAATTCTATGAAAATTTGTGAATATTTTAATGATATTGGATTAATTGATTATGATAATGTTAATTTATTTTTAAATATTTGTACAGAAATAATTAAAAAGAATAATTTTAAGAAAAACAGTGATATTTTTATTACTTCTCTATTTTCTTATATGAAAATTATTTCAAAAAATGAAAAGCAATTATTTGAATATTCAAATAGAACAATTAATGCTTTTTATAATAATCAATTAATATCAAAATATAAAGCAATTAGAATAATTAAAACTATATTTTTTTTCAAATTAAAAGAACAATTGCTCAATTTTTTATTTAAATTAAATAGAATAAATAATCAAAAAGCTAAATCAAATAAATATAACAATAATTTAAATAATGAAATTTTTTTCAAAAGAAATAAAAATTTAAATAGATCAAGAGTTAAAAAAACAAAATTAATAAAAAACAATTCTCAAGAATTAAAACAAATTTATAAAACTTCTCCATTTAAATCATATACAAGTCTTCCAAAATATTATTATTCGGTAAATTATGATGAAAAAGAATGTACTTTTACTCCAAAAATAAATAAAAATTTTAAACCTTATTATGAAAAAAAACCAGTTGAATCTTACACTTATTATGCTCCTAATTTTGATGTTTATACTCAAATTCCAAAAAGAGAAATTCCAAATATAAATATTAATGATAATAAATTAATTTTAAAAAATAATGATAAAATAATTTTCAATCAAATGAATCATAGTACAAATAATTTAAATATTAAAGATATTAATATAAATAATTTAATTAATGAAAATGGAGAATTTATTTCTCCAATTCCTTTAATTTCTCCTGTTTATCAAATTTCACATAAACATTTTACTTTTAATAATCCATATTATATAGATGGAAGTAATTCAAAAAAAAAATTAAATGATTTTAATAATTATAATTTTTTAAAGAATGAAGTTAATCATATAGAAAAAGTAAATGACAAACTTTTAAATTTAAAATTAAAAAAAATGAATGATATTGAAAAAAATTGTACTTTTATTCCTCAAACAAATCAAAATCATAATAAAAAAAACAATAATAATGAAGTTCCAAGATATATTCAATTACATAATGATGCGAAAATAAGGGAATATAATAATGAAAAATTAAGAGAAAAATATTTAAAAGAAGAATTACAAAATACGCAACAAATAAATAAAGATAAAACATTATCAGATTCAAATTATTATAATAAATTATATAATGATGCAATGTATTATAAAGGAAGGGAAATTGAAAATGAAAAAAAAGAAAATGAAAAATATACTTTTTCACCTCATTTATATAAAAATAATAAATATAATGTAATAATGCCTTTTAATCAAAGAAGAGAAAAATCTATAGAAAGTAAACTGAATTTATTAAGAATGAAAGATGATGAAGAAAAAAGAGAATTAGAAGATATGAAAAAAAATTCAGTGAGTAAAAATATAAATATTGATAGTAAAGAAGTAGTTGATAGATTATATTCAAAGGAATATGAAAAAATAAAAGATAAAATTCAAAAAGAAAAAGAACAGAAAAATAAAAAGAAACAAATAATTGATTGGGATAAAGTAAATTATGAAAATAATAGTAAATATTCTGATAGTAAAAAAAAAGATTTTATTAAAATAGAAGAATCAAAAAACAAAAAAAACAAAGAAACATATTCTAATAAAAATATAGAGTCATTTTCTTTAAATTCTGATAATAATATAAATAATATAAATATGTTAACAAGTTTAGGTGAAACTCAAATAACATCAAAGCAACCAAGAAAAAATGTATTAATGGATGAAATTAAAAATGAACATTCAATAAATTTAAATAGTCCAAAAGAAAATAATATAAAAAATTATAGAAAAGTTTCTGGAAATTTTAATATTAATAATTTGAAAAATTATATTGAAATTCAATCTTTATCATCAGATATGAATAGTATTGTAAATGGAAATGATTCAAAAATAAATGAAAGTAAATATTAAATTACTTTAATTTTATTTTCTGATAAAAATTATTTAATAAATTAAATTTATAAAAGAAAAATTATTAATTAAATCTATATAAAAAAATAGTAATTAACAATATATTATAATTTTCCAACTTAGATAAGAATACAAAAAATATTATCTTCAGATACTTTTTCTTTTTCACTTTTAATTATTAATTTTCCTAAATCATTAGTATTTAAATATGGATTATTAATATAAATATTAGAAACTTCTTCTTTATTGAAAGTATCCCAAAAACCAGAAGAAGCATCAATATAAAAATATCATTTCTAATATTTTATTTTTATTAATAGAAGGAGTTGAAATTAAACCATTATTTTTTAAAGAAAAATCACCTAAAGCTTTTGTTAATGTTAATTGACCAAATAATCTACCATTAAAAATTAATAAACCTAAATTTTTAATTCTTTGAACTTCTTCATTATTATTTAAGTATTTATGTTCTGTTTTAAAGGTTTATATTTTTAAATTTATTTATTAATAATCCTTTAGGTTCACCTATATTAGTAGAATATACAATTTATATTTCTTTATCAAATATAAAATACTTGATTTACTACCACAATTTCTATTTGTGAATAATTTTTTAATTCATCAACTATTTTTTGAAAAGAATAAATGAAACTTTTTTTTCTATATTATAACGAGTAGACATTAGAAAATTTGAAAAAATATTTGGTAAATGTAATGTGCATATTTAATTGTTTTGATTACTATTTTTCCTAACCATCAAATATACTAAAATATCTTTTATTATTAGTATTAATATATCTACTGTTTTTTGAAAATCTTACATTTCTTTTCTATTATTTTTATTTTCATTATATGAAAATTAAATTACTGATCATCCTATTGGAACATATTCATGGATATTTATTTCATAATTATCTTTGTTTTTATTTTCAAATAGTTGATTTTGAAATGATGTGATTTGATATTTTGGAAACATTTACCTCCTAAATTGGATAACCTCTTATATTTCTTTTAAAATTTTATTTTTTGGATAATTATTATTAAACAAACACTTCCTTTTATATCAATTGAATTTTTTTATATTCTTATTATCATTATGATTAAAATACAATTGAAAATTGATTCCTTTTTCCCATTTAATTATAATTACAGAATTATTTAAACATTTTTTAATAAAAAAAAATTGATTTTTTAAATCATTCTGAAATTAGTAAAAATAAATAAAAAAGAAATGAATAAATATTTTTATACTTTAACTTTTAATATATTAATACCTTTTATATTTTTTAGAAGCATAAATTCAGCAAAAGTACAATGTTCTGCATATAAAGATTGTTTTAATTGTTCAGTTTGTGGGGAAGAAGAATCTCCAGATTGTCAATGTAAATGGGAAGAATATAAAAGTCAATGTGAATATTCACTAGTATCAGTTAGTTCTGTTGATTGGAAAAATTATTATAAATCTTGTGTTGATTTTGGCTCAAAACAAATTCAAAAATCTTTTTGTGGAGAATTTATTAAAGTAAAGAATAAATATGTTTTAGAAATTCCTAATAAAAATGGTTATTATGGTTTAGATAATTTATATTGTACATATACTTTTACTAATGATAAAAGTGGTGGTTCGGTTTTTGATGTTAATTTTCAAAAAAATCAAGAAGATGTTTATGTAGATTATATTGTTTATTATACTGATTCAACTTATAATTATGTAAGTCCAAGAAAAGATGAATCTTCTTCAAGTTATACTAAAGTTAAATTCTTTGAATTTTTTGTTTATTTAGGAGATAATTTTAGACAATCACCTTTTAGAGTTGAAATTGAAATTAAAGATTATTCAAAAATTATAATAATTGGAACAATTTTAATTATTTCAATTTTTTGTGTTGTTTGTGCAATTGCTATTTATTGTTTTTCAAAAAGATTAATTAATGAAGCAAGAACTACAAATAATTATGGAACTGGTGCAATAATTATTCATCCAAATAGTAATGATAATTATATAATCGAAGAACAACAACTTAAAAAAAAAAAAATTGAAGAACTTTTAAATGATCCTGAATGTTTAGGAAGCAAAATTTGTAAGAAAGAATATGAAAAATATGGAAATAGTTGTACTATATGCTTAGAAGAATTTAAAGTAGATAAAGATTATGTTAGTGTAACTCCTTGTGAGCATGTTTTTCATTATAAATGTTTAAGTAATTATATGAAAAAAAGTATAACTAATACTCATTGTCCTAATTGCAATGGAGATTTGTTGGTTCAGGCAAAAACAAAAACAATTCAGATTGAACGTAAAAATAATGACAATGTTATTTCAAGAAATACTACTAGAAATCCCAGAAGAAATAATACTAATAATACAAATGAAAATAATAATATTCCATTACGTAGAAGACAATCAAACTACAGAGAAAACAGAAACAGAAATGAAGGAAATAACAATAATAATAATTACGCAAATGAAGATTTAGAAATTGAAAACCTTTAATTATATAATTTTTAATATAAATTACATTTTATTTTATTGAATAAAAAATTATCAATCAATTATTGTTTTATTATTCTTATTATATTAATTACTTTTAAAATATATTTTCAATTTATGAATCTTTTGAATGAAATTTTATTAGAATCACATTAAAAATGATATCAATAAAAGAAAAATTTAAATGAATATAGTTTTTAAATAGTTTTTAATTTATTATTCTTTGAAAATAAAAATGAAAACTAAATTTACGGATGACATAAAAATATAATTTGAATATAATATCAGAACAATTACCACTGAAGTAAAACCATATAAAAAAATATCAATTAATAAAAATAGCAAAGCAGCTTTTTAATCCAATAAAAAAGCCAATAAGTTTATCTTATCAAAATCAAGATTTAAAGCAGTTTGATTCATTTTTAATAAGAGAGCATTTTACTCAAAAAAACCCATTCAAATCTGAATTGTGTTTTGGAAACTTGGAGAACTGAGTTTTGAAAATATAATTAAATTAAAAATTGTACCAAAAATTAAAAAAGATAATTAAGAATAGTAGATAAACCAATAGAAGAGAATGACCCAAAAAAACAATTATTATCTTGTGTATGTGGAATGTATTTTATTATAAATTATTGTAGAAAATGTTTGAAATTTATTTGTAATCATTGTAAAAATTCAAAGGAACATAAAACTCATAAAACTATTTCAGTAAACAAAAATAATTTAATTGAAAGTGCAAAAATTAATGTTTTGATTTTGAAAAAAGATTCAAATATTGAAATTTCAAAAAGATATGAAATAAATTTCAATCATCTAAATTGATTGAAGAATCCTCGTGGAGAGAAATTATTCTAAGAAAATATGAACAAATGTATTAAAAATATCAAAGTTATTTAAATAAATTTAAAGTACCAGAAGATAGTGAAGATAAAATTCATGAATATATCAATGAATATAAAAATGATATTATTGAAATTGTTAATTTAATAAAGGAATTAAATCAAAACTTAAAAAAAATCGATAATGAAACTTGATAAATTTTTTTAAAAATTTACAAGGAATGGAAGATAAAATATATAATATTACAAAAACCAAAACATTTATGAAAATTATGAATTTTAAATGAAAAATTTGATAAAATAAATAAATATCTAGAAAGAATACTTGATCAAGCATTAAATAATAAAAATTTTATAGGCTATAATGATTTAGAGGAAAAAAATAATGAACAATATGAAATTGAAGGAAATGAAAAGATAATAACAATGAATCTGAACATTATAATCATGATAATGATAACGATAAAGATAAAGATTCATATTATAATGATAAATATAATAGTGATAATAATAACAATGAAGATTATGAAGAATATGATTAAAATTAATTAATTTATTTATGTCAAAAAATAATTATTTATAAAAATAATTATCTCTTTCACTATTTATATAACATTTAATTTATTTTATTTAAATTAAATTATAAAATGTATACTTCGAAAATGGATATAGAAGAAATAAAAGATTTCCAGAATGATAATAAAAATTTAAACCAAATTCAAAATTATAATGCAATAACTAATCAAAATAAATTTAGGGTTAAAAGAAATTATAATCAAATGATATCTATACATAATCAAATAAATACTTTAAATGATTTTTCTAAATTTTATAACAAGAAAATGAAATTAACTGGAATCGAACCTGATAAAAAAAATCAAATTAATTATAATATTGTAAGAATAATAAAGCCTTTACCAGAAAGAATTAAAAGAGAAATGGAGAAATATCAAAATGAAACAATAACTTATACAACAAAATTAAACGTTTCTCCATGTAATTGTAAAAATGATGTAAAGTGTTAATAAATAAATATATATTTAAAATTTATATCTTAAAATAAATTATATTTTAATATAAAGATTTTTATCTTAATATTTTACAAATTAAAATAAACAAAAACACACAAAGTAATAAAGAAAAAAAAATAATTAAAAAAAATGGAAGAAAACAACTTTTCAAAATCATCATCAGAATATTCATATACAATAAAATATATAATAGTAGGAGATAGTAGTGTAGGAAAATCAAATATTCTTCTTCGTTACAGTAGAAATACATTTGATCCAACACATATGACAACATTAGGAATAGAATTTGCAAATAAAAAGATAAATTATGAAGGAATAAATTACAATATACAAGTATGGGACACAGCAGGACAAGAAAATTTTAAAAGTGTAACAAGAGCTTATTATAAATCAAGTGCTTGTGCATTTATTGTTTATGATATTACAAATGAAAAAAGCTTTAAAAATGTTGAAAATTGGATTAGAGATTGTAAAAATTTAGCTCCTTCAACTGTTCAATTAGTTTTAATTGGAAATAAAAGTGATTTAGAAGAAAAAAGACAAGTTGATTACGAAACTGGAAAAAATTTTGCTAGTTTACATAATATGATTTTCTTCGAAACTTCCGCTTTAAATGGTAAAAATGTTAATGAAGTTTTTCAAAAAAGTATTGAAATAATTGATGAAAAAATTAGAGATGGATTTTATGATGAATTTGATGCTGCTCTTCAAGGTATTAGAAAAATGAAAAATGGAAAAGAAATTTCTGGTGAAAGATTTATTAATGTAAGTAAATTAGGGAATAAGAATAATGATTCTTATTATTATAATTGTTGTAATTATGGATAATTAAATTCAGGGAATTTTTTTTTTTGTGAAATATAGAAATTATATTAAAATTTTAAAATTTTAAAATCATTAAAAATATATATGATTATCTAATTTTTTGTTTTTGAGTTCAAAAAAATAAAAAAAATTAAAAAATAATTAAATATAAATAAAAAAATATAAATTGCTTCTTATAAATGAAAATAATAATAAAATAATATATATATTAATGTTAAATATAACCCAAAATATGAATGAATCAAATAACTTATTTTTAAACTTTGGTTTTTCCCCAAATTTTTTTTCAGAAATTAAAGAAGAAATATATATAATAGAAAGGAATCCAATGAGAAAAATATCTTCAGCAAATGCAGTTTCTGCTCTTCCAATAGAAGAGCAAATTTCACAAAAAAAAATTTATGAGGCTGAAGATAAAGAATTATATCAACAAGAAGAAGAAGATAATTGGTCTGATTTAAATAAAAATGATAATATTAATTCAAAAGAAAAAATAAAAAATACAAATTCGGTTTTTTCTCCTTTTTCTTTTAATTCTAATGATAATAATATAGAAATTTTTTCCAGTTATTCTCAAAGTCAAATAGTTAATTTAACTAAAATTATTCAAGAAATGAATCAAAGTAATGAAAAAAGAAAAGTTATTAAAGCTTATAAAAGTAAATTAAAAAGTAAATTTTATCGGATTTATGAAAGTAATTCAAAAGATTATTTAGAAAAAGTTAAATATAAATTATTTCATAAATGTTGTTTTCCTAATTGTGGAAGGACTTTTTCTTCTTCTGGTTGGTTAAAAGCTCATTTTGAAGAACATATTAAAGATTTAAAGAAAAATTCTTTTAATATTCTTTTTGAAAAATTTATCAACGATAAAAATTTCAAACATTCATTAAACCAAAAAAATTTTTCAAATTTGCGTGTGTGAAATATTATAATTTATTTTTATGATAATGGAAATTTGTTCTATTAATCATTTTACAATCAATTTGTTTAAAAGATGTTTCTGTTATCAATTTTTATTTAATAAATTATTTAAACAAAATTTCATAATATATTTTTACATATATTTAAAACATTTTTAAAAAAAATTTAATTAATAAAAATTAAATGAGTTAAAATATCAATAATTAGAAAAAATAATAATTTATTCTCCACTTTAATTAATATGATAATTTATGGGTTTTATATATGTAATTTAATTATATTCATTTTTATGAATTCAAATAATTAAATCATTATCAAAATTTTTTATAAATAAATTACATTTTAATTAAACACATAAAATTTCATATTTAAGATTAAATCTAATATAATTAAATTTACAAAAGAAAATATTTATGAAAAATTATTTATCATCTTCTTCAACTTTCTTATCTTTATCTACTTTCTTTTTTTTTTTAATAGCTTTATTTGGATTAATAATTTTTGAAATATTTTCAATTTTTTCTTTGAAAACTTTAACATCAAATAAATCAAACATTTCTAAAAGTTTCCTCATATATACCATTTCCCTTCTAAATTGTTTTAATTGAATATCATTTTCAATATTAGGTTTTTCCTTAACAATATGTTCCATAGAATCAATAATATTATTAATTTCTATATTAAAAATATTTACAATATCATTTTTTAAAAAAGCATATTTCATATTATCATATATTTTTTTCATTTTAGTAAATTTAAATATATATTCATTATAACCTTTACCTTGGAAAATTGGATAATTTTGAAAATTTAATGCTTTGAATAAATTAATAATTTCAGAAACTAATTGATTTAATAATATTTTCATTGAATACACTGCGGAATTTTCAACTTCTTGAAAAGTTAATTTTATTTCATTGAATGGATATTTTATTAAAAAAGTTTGTAAAGCTCTTTTTGTAACTAAAATATTTGAAATTAATAATGCTGATTCTTTTTCTGTTATTAATTTTGTTCCATTAATTTTTCCATCTGATGAATTTATTATAATATCTTTTTCCATTTTTATAATATCATTTATTGTTTTATAAGTACATACCACTATAACTTTTTGATAATTTTCATCTATTAAATTAGAATACATAAATAAACTTTCATATATAAATTTAATAATATAAAGAGTAAAATGAATTATTTTATGTTTTGAATTATTCTCTTCATTTTCAGTTTTAAATAAAATATATTCATTCGTTTTTTCACTATTAATATTTCCATCTTCATTTTCTTTGTTTAAATTATCAATATCTAAATCAATATAACTTGTATATTTTTCTTCATCATCTTCAATTGTGTCAGTATCACTATTTGTTATTAAATCAAATACATCTTGATATATTGATTTAATTTTAATAAATTGTTCCCAATTTTCTTTTCTTAATTTATCTTTTAAATTATCAACTTGTTTATCATAATATTTCTTAAAAAATTCTTGATATAAATCACCAATAAATTTATACCAATCTAAATTTGTATAATTTAAATAGGAAGAACATTTTCTTTCTATCATTGAACTTTTTTCATGAAAAACTTTTAAATCTCCTGTTACCACAAATTGATTTAAAAATTTATTTATTGGATTTTTTATAATTAAATCCATTTCATTTCTTATATATGTTGTTAATTCTTTAAATATTGAAGGTTGTAGACTAAAATTAATTTGAAATAAAAAAAGAAGATAAAAATAATTTGATAAAATAATTGTAAATGCATTTGAAATTAAATATAATTTTTGTGTTTCTTTATAATTCAATGTTTGAATTTTATTATATAAATTATTTATTATTGCTTTAATAGGTTCTTTTAATTTAATTATTATTGATTTTATATCTAAATTACTTTTTATTATCATATCTAAGTGTTTTATCACTAAAATTAATGTATTTCTAATTTTTAAATTTTTTGAGTCTTCTTCAATATTATTATAAATTAACATAAAATCAAAATTATCATATTCAAAATCTAATTCAGGGAATGTATCTTTGTCTTTTTTATCAAAATCTTTATTTAATTTAAATTGTGTTTCCATAAATTCAATTTTTCCATCTTCATTGATATTATCTGTTTCTTTGAAAAATAAGCACATTTCTAAAAGATTTTTCATAAATTTCGTAAACTCAATTAATAAATATTCTTCACCTTTATTTTCATAATTTTTTAACTCTTTTTCCATTTCTGAGATAATCTTCATTGATTTAAAAATCTTTTCATTTCTTAATCTCATAATTTGATTTTTAATCTTATTAATTGAGTCTTTTAAACCTTGAATTTTATTATCATTTTCATTTTTTCCTAAAATATCTAATCTTTGGAAGTCATCTTTAATTTTCTTTATTTCTGTTAAATAATATTTTAACTTTTTAATATTTTGTTTTTTATTTTCAACAAGAAATAATTTTGCTGAATTTCCTATAAATTTTTCTTTTAAATGTTTTTTATTATTTCTTTTACTTTTTAAAGATAATAAATAAGAATCCATTTTTTGACCTATATTAATATTTTTTTCAATGTAAACATATATTTTATCTGTATTGTTAGAAACAATTCTATTAAGTTCTTTATCGATTATTAAAGTTTTTAAAACTAAATCATCTTTAATCATAATTAATTCATCTAAACTTGTTCTTTCTAAAAAATCTCTTTTAATTAAAAAATTTTCTGGTGTATTTGTAATATTTTCCTGAAGACCTAAAATATCTAATAAATTATTTTGTGTGTAATTATTATCATCTTCTGATGAATTATTTGGGTTTTTTAGAATAAAAGACTCTTTTATTATATTTTCATTTGTTTTTTGATAATGATTAAATTTAAAAGTAGGATATAATTTCTTTATACTTAAAGTATAATTTGAAAAATTTTGATTTAATAGTAATTTAAAAGTATTTCCTTGAATAAAAGTTGATTTTGATAATTCTTCATTATTATGATTTAAATTTTCATTTTTTGTGAATTGAAAAAAATTTGATTCATTTGTTAAATTGGATTTAATAAAAGATGTATTATTTTTTATAGTATTTTTTATCCCTACAAATGAAATATTTAATTTGTTTTTATTTAATTTTGGTAAATTTATTAATTCTGTAAAATTTTGACTTCTCCATAATCTTAAATTTTTACTTATGGGAATGTTTTTTAATTTAGTTTTTAAACTTAAACTTTCCCTCTTCTTTTCCATTTATTTTCCTTTTTAAAAAAGTATTTTTAAAAAAAAAAATTTAAAAAATTATTTATAAATTAATAATTATATTTCATTAAATTATAAAAATTATTTGAAAAATTCAAAATAAAATTTTTATCAAAAAAATAATATTTTTCATTCAAAAAAATAGTATATAAATTCTCACGAAAAAAAAATAAAAAAAATGGATTTTGCACAAAAACCATTATTTCGTCAAAGAGATAAAAATATACTTTATATAAGTGATCTTCCTCCTAACACAATTGAAACAGATTTAAATTTATTTCTCCAAAAATACAAAGAAGACATAATTAGAATAAACATAATTCCTCATTTTAATTCTCTTCAAAATCAAAATCAAAATTTAAGAGCAAAAGTAGTTTTTAAAGATTCTGAAAGTGCAAATAATGCAAGAATAGAAATGAATTTAAGAAAATTAAAAGGACATGCAATTAGATTAATGTGGGAAGAAAAAGATAATTCAATAAGATATAATAATTCAACTAATTTATTTATTAAAAATATTCCTTTTAATAAACAACCAAGAGAAGTTTATGAATATTTTATGCAATTTGGAGATATTTTTTCTTGTAAATTAATAGAAGATATTAATGGTAATCATTTAGGTTATGGTTATATTACATATTATGAACCTGAAAGTGCTCAAAGTGCAATAAGAAATTGTGATGGAAAAAATATTTGGGGTTCTATTTTAGAAGTTAAATATTTTAAAAAAAAAAATGAAAGAATGAGTACTTTTGGTCCTCAAGTTCCTAAAATTTATTTAACTAATTTCCCTGGAAATTATAATGAAAATGAAATTATTCAAATATGTAAAAATTATGGTGAAATTAATTATTGTAAAATTAATACTGAAACTATTGGAAGAGTTTATGCTATTGTTGGTTTTTCTAAAATTGAAAGTGTTGAACTTGCAAAAGAAAAATTAAATGGGAAAAATATTTCTGGATATAATTTATATTGTGAAATATATAGAGAACATAAAAATGATACAAATGCAAATTATAATTTAAATAATTTTCAAAGAAATTTTTCTTCACAAATAAATGATAATAAAATGTGTAATTTATATATAAAAAATATTCCATTTACTGTAAATGATTCTACGTTAAAGAAAGTATTTTCTAAATTTGGAGAAATTAAATCTGCTAAAATTGAAATGTATAAAGTTGTTAATAAAATAGGAGATGAATTTAAAGAAATTCCAACAAGTAAAGGTTTTGGATATGTATTATTTGAAAATCCTGAAAGTGCTAAAAATGCTAGAGAAGAATTAAACGGAAAATTTCTTCCTGGATTTGAATCATGGAATCATCCTTTAACTATTGAATATTTAATTCCTAAATCTCAAAGAAATTTTATGTTAAGTCAAGAATATAATAATAATGATATTCTCAATAGAAATATTAATAATAATATTAATAATAATAGATTTTATAATGGAATTAATAATCAATTTAATAATTTTAATACTCCTCAAATTTCTAATAGATTTAATTATAATCAACAAAATCAAAATTTAAATCAATATGGTAGGAAAGATTATTCTTATTTATATCAAAATTCTAATGTTTCAAATAATAATAATTATAATGATAATAATAATAATCAATCAAATAACGAACTTTCTGTTAATAGTGAAATGTTTAACGCAATTTATTTTAATGGTTTAGAAAATAATGAAGATAAAAAAAGTTATTTAGGAGAAATTATTTTTAAACAAATTGAAGAACATCCTCTTGCTCAAGAACATAATATGACTATGGATACTATTGGAAAAATAACTGGAATGATTATTAATATTGATAATATTAATGAAATTATTGAAACTTGTCAAAATAAAAAATTACTTACTTCAAGAATAAATGAAGCTCTTGGATTATTAGGACAAAAATAATTTTTTGGAGTTTTTACTTGAAAATATTGTTTTTTATTATTATTATTATTAATATATAAAATATTAAATTATTTTTAAAAAGAAATATATTTTAAATTTATATTCCAAAAAAATACTAAGAAACTATTTAAATTTTTTTCTAATCATAATTAATTTCTATTTTTGATAAAAATCAAATCTATTGTTCTTAAATATTATTTTCTATTTATAATAATTTTTCTGATTTTGTTTTTCACCACCATTATCCTTATTCTCTCTATTATTATTCTCTCTATTATTATTATCTCTATTATTATTATCTCTATTATAATTTTTTTTCTTATTATACTTACCTCTATTTCCATTATTCCCTTTCCAATTCCCATTATTCTTAATATTATAACTAGTATTGCCTTTTAAATTCATCATATTCACCATTTGTGGATAAGTCATTAATAATCTATTAATGATTTTTTCACCAAAAGAAACTTCTTTAATTTTAGGAATATTTTCTATTATAATATTTAAAACATCATTTTGAGTTTTTGAATTTGCATTAGCTAAAACTTTTTGAACAACATAATTTCCATGTTCATCAACAATTAAATCACAAATAATATCTTTATGATTAAGAGCATCAATTAATTTTTTCCTAGCAGGAGCATCAGAATAATCAAAACATTTTTCAACAACATTAGAAGAATATTTATGTTTAGAATAATAAGTAATATTTCCAATTAATTTATCAACAAGTTTTTCAGAAGCTTTTGCATCACATAATAATAACATACTTTGAATAACATAATTACCAAATTGATCAATAATTAAAACAAGTGAATTTTCAATTAAACCATCAATTAATTTCTTTTGTAATTCTTTATCATTTCCATCTAAATATTTTTGTAAAACACAACAACCATGTCTATGAGTAGCTAAAGAAGCACAATTATCTATTATAATTTTATGTATTTTTGGTGAATAAGAAGGAAAATCATTTATTAATTTTTGAATTATATGTGTTCCATTTAATTCTTTTAATAAAGAAACAACTGAAGGTCTTATTATTGTAATAAAATAATCAATTAATTCATTTGTTGATAAATAATTTATTAAATTTTGAATTACTCTTGTTCCATGACTATTACTTCCTATATCTAAAATATTTGTTGATAAAATCATTAATATTCTTTTTATTTGTTCCGGTTTTAAAGTAGGACATAATTTTTGAATTAAATAATTTCCAAAAGGATCTTTTACTAAAGAAGAAATATAAGGTAAAATTGCAGGATAAAAATATTTAGATGCTTCTTCAGGTTCATCTTCAATTTTTTTTTGAAGAAAACGACATCCTGCTTGATCTTTTGCTAAGGGAAAAATATTATATGCTAAATATTCATAATTTTCATTTATATATATATTAGGATCTATTCTTTTTATTTTTTTATTATTTGATGTTATTGTTGTTATTAAATCTTGAGATGTTATTGGACGAGGCTTATTTAAATTTGATGTTCTTGGAATTACACTTGGAATTTTTCTTACTGTTTCTTCTGTATTTTTACTTTCATTTTGATTTGTTTTATCTTCAATATTTTTAAATAAATCTTGATTGTATGATGGAAATTTTGCTCCTATTGATGGAAATTTTTTATATTGTTCCCCATTGAAATAAAAGTTATTAAAATAATTGGAATAATAATTTATTGTAGGTTCTTGCTTATTATTATTTGATGAAGATACATTTTCATTTTCATTTATTTTATTTTGACCACCTCCATTCTCATTAAAATTATCTTCATCATTATTTTGAGGATTAAATTTATTTTTATTTGTCATATTAGTTGGAGGAGGAATAAAACCTTCATTAAAACCTATTAAAGGTTTTTTCGGAATATCAAAATTATTTGAATAAATATTAAATTTATTATTCTTATTTAGATTATTATAATATAAAGGAGAATTTTTTTCATCATCATCACTAATATTCAAAGTAAATTGATTTCCTTCAATTGTATTAACAATGCCATTGTTATCATCTCTTTCTATTTTATCAGATTTATTATTATTTAAATTTTCATCATTTTCATTTTGTTCGTCATCACTATTAAAATTTAATAAAAATAAATCTTTATTTTCTTCTCCTTCATCTTCACCAGAATTTCCAGAAGAACTATTATTAGGATTATTGCTGTTTCTCCCACTATCATATTTTTTATAAATTTCTTTACTTTTCATTTTTTCTAAATTACCTTCAATTTTTTCTTGTAAAGTAGTTCCAATATTATTAAAATTTCCATAATTATTACCATTAGGATTATTTAAAGAAGAATTTGAATCTCTTCCTTTCATTCCAAAATCAAAGATAGCACTTGGAGAAAAATTAAAATTTGAATATTGATTATTAGTATTGAAATTATAATTATTATAAATATCTTTTTTATTATATTCTTCCTCAGGAGAATAATAACCAAACATATCATTATTTGAATTAGGATGTCCCATTCCAGCATAATAATTAACTATAGGACTATTACTTTGTCTTGGAGAATAATAATTATTATCATAATCTCCTTTACATACATTTGCTTTTGATGGATAAAATTTTGTATTTAATTCTATTTTTTCATTTGAATTTTTTGGAGATAATATTTGATTATTTATATTATTATTTAATTGTAATTGTGCTATGTTTGATATATTATTTGTTGGTTTTGGAGATAATGTCATTTGGTTATTTTTTATTATTTCAGGAGAGGAATTTTTTTTTTGGCTTTCTTCGTTTTTTGAATCAGGAGAACTCATTTAAATTAATTATTTTGGTTTTATTAATTTTATTATATAATATTTATTTATAAGGTTTAATTTAATTTTTTTAGTTAATTTTTTATATATTAAAAAATAATATATCTTCAACATTTAAAATTAATTAAAAATCTACAGTTTAAAAATAAGTTTTATTTTTTTATTATTTTACATTAAATCTTTTAAACCATCACTATCTATACTTTTATTTTTATCGATTGAATTATTAATAGATAAATCTCTTTCTGTTTTTTTTCTCAAATATTCATTTTCTTGTTTATTATCAATTTGATTTAAAGGAGAAGTAAAATTTTTAGCAGCATTTAAATTTTCATCTAAATCATTTAAATATTTTTCTTGAAAATCTTTAATTTGAGAAAAATATTTTAATTCATTTTGAGCTTCTGTATTTCTATTTTTTTCAGCAATCAATTTTATTAATTGAGATATTTTATTTTGACTTGATTCACTCATAAAACTTTCAATGTTATTTAAATTTTGTCCATTTCTTAAATAATAAGTTTGAAGTTTTTTATATATTTGAGAAATTATTTCATTTTTTGAAATATCAACAATTTGTTCTTGATTTAAGTTATTATGATCAGGAAGAGAATTATCATTATCTATAATTTTTAAATTAGGAAAAAAATTTTGTATAACATAAAAAAATAAATTTTCTAATATTTTTTCTTTATCTAAAAGTAAAACTAATTGCTTTCTAATTTTTTGATTTCTTGCTCCTAATTCACTATGACAATAATCGAGAAAATCATGTTTACCTTCTAAAATTTCTATTCTTTTTTTTAAAGAATTTACTTTTTGAGCAATGTTTTTTGTTTTTTCTCTTATTCCTTCTAAATCTAATTTTTTATTTTTTGGTAATAATTCTAAATTCATTGCTTGCTTTAATTGAATTTCATTTCCTTTTAATTCTAATTCATTTTTATTTTTTCTTTTGATGAAATTTAAATTTTCAGGATTATCTTTTGTAAAATAAGTATTACAAAATTCATATTCTCCAATTTCAGGTTTTATTTTGTGAAAATCATATAAATTTAATTGACGAACAAAACTTGAAAAAACATTGGTTTTAAAATGAGTTGATAATATTGATTTACAAAATTCATTGTATTTTAATATTATAAAACCATTTCCTTTTTCATTCCAATGAATTATTTCTGAATTTTTTGGATTCTATATTTTATTATTTTTATTTATTTTACTGAAACAATCTCATATAATTTTATTAAAAATGGAGCAAGTTTTGATTTTTTTTTTTGGGGATTCATTTTATTTTTGTTTATTATATATATTTGTTTAATTTTGATTTTTTAAAATGCAATCGATTAAAAAAAATAAAGGTAAATAAATGATTTAATTAAAAAAAAATATTTCAACAAAATAATCATAAATTTTTAAATGAATGAGATATTGTAAGTATAATTTACAAAAAAAAGATATTTAATTGTACTTATAATTTTTATAATTAATCAATCAAAAATATTTATTCTATAAACACTTCAAATTGAGTTTTTTTATGGAAATATATTTTTTATATAGTTAAATTTCATTAATGGTTTTTACTTTTATTATAATATTAATAAATATTTCAAATTTGAGTATTACTTAACTCCTTTATTATTAATTTTTTAATTATTATAATTCAATTAAAAATTCTCAAATATTTAAAAATTTATATCATGACTTTTTTCTTTTTCCTTTTTTTGTTAATAAACATTTCAAAATATAATTCACATGTACATGTAAAATTAGAAGTAATATGTGATGATAATTGTATTTCAATCTTTTTAGATGAAGAATTAGTTTATGAGAACACTAATCCTCAATTAGATTTAAATCCAAATTATATTTATACAGATTTCTTAGCAGAGAGAGGACAAAATATAAAATTTAAAATATATAATAAAGGAGGAAATGGAGGATTAGGAGCAAAAATTTTAATTAGTAATCAAAATGGATTTTATCAATATTTAACTACTACAAATGAAGATATGTTTATATTTAATCTTACAGAACCCAAAAAGCATTTTTCAGTTCAAAATAGTTATAAAAATAAACAAACTGAAACATGGCAGAATTTATATACTATTCTAGGAAATATTTTAACAACTTTTTATGAACATCCTAATCAATTTATAGAAGTTGATTTTACTATTCCAGAAGATATTGAAGATGAAATTTCATTTAGTTATGAAGAATATTATCGAGTAATAGTTCATAATGCTGATCATATGATTAATTTAAATGATTTTATTCACCCTTTCTCAGATATTTCTTATACTTATAATAAAATTTATTTTTTTAAAGATGATATTGATTTAAATGGTAATTTTTATTTCCAGGATTCAAATAATGAAATAAATTATAATGAAATATATAATTATAATGGAGATATATATTATATACCCAAAAACCAAATATATTATATTGATAAAATATATTATACTTTAAGTCATGGTGAATTTTTAGATCTTTATCAATATGGAACTATATATTTAAAAATATGTCCTGATTATTGTCAAGAATGTACAATTTATAGAGTATGTCAATCAATATATCCAGAATCAAATATTGAGGATTTTATTTCCCAAAATGTTGAACTGTATTATAATCAAGTTTTATATACTAATGAAAGAACAAGTAAAGTTTTAATTACTTCAACAAATAATTTTCAAAGAATAGAGAATAGTCTAAAACCAAATTTAGGTTATTGTGAAAATGTATTGAAAGATTATTTTCACACAGAAGATTTTATAATAACAACTTATTATAGTAGTAATGAAATTAATAAAGTAATAATATTTAATGAAGATTTAGAAAAAATATTAACTTTAACTGATTTATCAATATGTTTAAATTCAAAAATTTTTTATGATGAAACTTCATTACAAATGAAAAACTGTTATGAAACATGTAAAACTTGTTTTGGAAATCAAATTAATAATTGTAAATCGTGTAATGATAGAAATATTTTAACAACAAAAAACACATGTGTAAATATATATGAAAAATGTGGAAATGGAAAAAATTTAAGATTATTTGAAGCTTATGATGATGGAAGTATAGAGTGTATACATCATTCAAATTGTAATTCAAATAATAAAAATTTTTTAAAAGACACTTTAGAATGTGTCAATTCATGTGATTCAATTTCAATTTCTTATTTAGCTTGTATTTCTTGTGCTGAATATGAAACTCAAATTTTTAATTCTTGTGTTGATTTAAAAGATAAAATTAAAAGTGTTCAAATCATTCAAGAAAATATTATTAAATTTTTAGATTCTGATCCTTTGTTTGTTTCAGGAAATTATATATATTATATTGATACTTATCCTCCTACTAATACAATAGTAAATGTTCAATTATCTGATATTAATTTAGGAGAATGTGAATATTTATTAAAAGATAAATATAATATATCAAAAAAAGAAAAATTAATAATTTTCCAAATTGAAACTATTGTAGAAGGAAAACCAACATCAAATTTAGAATATTATGTTTATTCAAATGATGGAAATTTACTTGATTTAGGTGTTTGTGATGGAACTGAAATAAGTATTACAAAAACAATTATAAATGATTCAAGTATTGATTATGATTATGCAAATTCTTTTGCTGAAAAAGGAATTGATGTATATAATATAAAAGATGAATTTTTTACTGATTTTTGTAATGGAGTTTCTGTTAATAATCAAGATTTAACTTTACAAAATAGAATTGATGATGTTTATGTTAATATTTCTTTCTGTGATGATGGATGTGAATATCAAGGAATTGATTTAGAAACAAAAAAAGTTATTTGTTCTTGTACTAATATAAAAGAAACTAATGATAATAAAAAAGAAAGTAATAAATTTAATAGAAAATTTAAAGAAGTATCCAAAAAATTATTGGATAATATTAATTATAAAATATTTGTATGTTATAAATATTGGTTTGAACCGAAAAAATTGAGAAAAAATTCAGGTTTTTTATTTTTAATAAGTTTATTTTTTATTTCGCAAGTTTTTTTCTTTTTTTTTTGGGTAAATTGGTATGAAGTGACTTTAAAGAAAGTAAGAAAAGCATTAAAATTAAAAAAAAAGGATACTAAATCAGTAAATCTAGAAACTCAAAAAAATCTTTTATTTTCTCAAAATACAAACAGCAACAATGAAAATGATGATAATAATATAAATATTCCTCCAAAAAAGATAAATAATATAATAATTAAAAAAACAGAAATGAATAAAGAAAAAAAGGAAAGTGAATTTTTCTCTATAAGATCTTCAAATTCTCCAAAAAAAAGAAAAAGGGATGAACCTTTTTATAATTACTTTTTTTATTCACCAATGAAAGTAAAATTTAAAAAAGGAGATTCAACAAAAACTATTAACTCTTTAAATACTGAATATCCTTTATCCTCAAAAAAAATAAATGTAAAAATTTATGATAAAAAGAATGATAAAAAGAAAGAAATTGATTATGATGCATTAAATTATTATCAAGCATTAAAAAAAGATCAAAGAAAATTTTTGAATATATTTAAACATACTGTAACATTAAAAATAGATATTCTTTCTATTACTCTTCATATTGGACAATTTGAATATTTTCCAATTTTAATTAGTACTTATATTTTATCAATAAGTATTGATTTTATTATTAATGCTTTATTATTTTGTGATGAAGTAATTTCTTCAAAATATAAAAATGGAGGAGAATTAAAATTTTGGGAAAGTTGGATTTTATCAGTATGTTCAAATATAATATCGAAATTATTTGCAATTATTATTTTACAATTCACTGAATATAACATTAAATTAGAAATTATCACTAGAGAAGTTAAAAATAAAAATAAAACAAAAATAAAATTATATAATTATTCATTAGATGTAATTCATAAAATTAGAAAAAAAATTTATATATATTTTTTACTACAAAATATTTTAATGTTATTATTCACTTATTATTTAACTATTTTTTGTGCTTTATATAGTGAATCTCAATCTGCTTTGTTTAAAAATTATTTTATAGGTTCATTTAATTCATTATTATATTCTATAATTATTTCTTTTATTATTACAATTTTAAGAATTATATCTATTGTTTATCATAAAAAAAGATGGTTTTTGATATCTCTTTTTTTTCAAATAAAATTATAGTTGATATATATTTTTAATTGATTTTAAACCAATTGTTTATAAATAAAAAATTTTGTATTGAATTAATTGTGAAATTATAATATAATAGTTAAAATATCTTTTAATATAAAAAATTAGAATTTTAAACACTACATTTAACATTTTTAAAATAAAAAAATAATTATTTTTATTTAAAACTCATAGATTATAATTTATGATTTAAGAAATTAATTTATTTTTTAAAAATGTCAAAAAACTCTATAATATTTATATTATTAGAATCATTTATTATTTTCAATTTTATTAATTGTCAAGAAGAAAAGGATATTTATTATACAGACTTAAGTAGAACAATTAGTATAAGTGCTACAAATGGGATGAAATTTATAAGAATTAGAAACCAAAATGTTGGTAAATTAATAAATTTTACTTTTTCTTTTTCATATATAAATACAAGTGAAATTGTATATTCTAATTTTAAATATAAAAATTTCGATTATTTACTTACTTACCCAGAAATAACATTTTTAGATGGATTTTCAGATATAAATGATTTCTCTCAAATAAAATTGGGATCATCAGTAAGATATACTGTTTTATTATTCAATATTTCTATTGTAAAAAATACTACAGTTAGTGATATTCAATTTAGAACTGATTATAAAACTATTGCCCCAATTTCATCCGTTCCATCTCCACTTACAAATTTCACAATTCCTTTTTCTTCGGAATCAAATGATTATTATTTTATTATGAGAATTTCAAATTCAAAGATTCATTTTAGTTTTTCATCTAATACTTCAATTTCTAAAATTTCTTATATCAAATCAAATATAATATATACAGATGAAGAAATATTAGATATTAGTTATAATTCCCTTTCAAATAAAAAGAAAGAATTAGATAATAAATATTATAATTATCAAGGAGATATTGATAATTCTAATATAATTGAATATTATGATTATATAATACTTAAATTAAGACTATCATTTTCTAATAAAGAAAATGCAAATATATATCTCACACAAACTGGAAATGAAGTATATGAAATTGAATCAAAATCTTATCTTCTAATTATTTTAATCACCATTTTTGTGATTATTGTTATTTGTGCAGTTATATTTGTTTTCTTGAAAGTATTTATCCAAAAAAAAGAAAACAATGAAAATAAAGAGAAAATAATTGACGAAAATGTTGATGATAATATAAAAGGAAATAATGTAGAAAATACTCTTAAGGAAGATGAAGAATCAGATTAAATTAATTAATATTAAATAAAGAAAAGTAAAATAGAAAGACTTTTTATTTATATTATTTCTATTAAAAATTAAAAATCTTGTTTTTATTTTAATAATTTATTCCTTTATAATATTTATATATACACTTATATTTTTATATAATTATTACCCAAAAATTTCATTTAATATTGGAAAATAAGGTAAAAAAATGATTAAAAATGGAGAAAAAATTATCGTAATTAAAAAACTGATGAAATAAATAATAAAAGACAAAAAAGAATTATTAATATATTTTTTAGTATTACAAGTGAAACATATTCTTAAAAATTTAAATATATAAAAAAATAATCCAATAAATAAAAGAAGATAACCTGTTATAACCAAAAATAATTGAATAAAAAAATTAACAATACAACTATTTTCACTAATTTTTTCATCTTTTCTTCTAAAACAAACTTTACAATGATCAAGAGAAGATATATCCAAATGATTTTCATTGTATTCTTTTAAACAAAATTTACACATTGAATAAAAACAATTTAAACATTTAAAATAATTATTTCCTCCTTTAACAAATAATGAATTTTCCTTACAATTAGGACAAAAATTAGTTTTTGATTTATTATAAAAATAAAAATGTTCATTTGAATTAATATCAATAACATGTTTTTGACTATATAATTTAATATGATTATTTTTATCATCATTATCTTCATTTAAATTTTTCATTAGTTGAAATTTAGTCATATTTTTTTTATCACTGAAAACTGAATTATTATTTATTTTAATTTGATTATCTTTAATTGAATTAAAATGTTCTTCACTAACTAATTTTTTAATAATTTCAATAGACATTTCACATTTACAAAAAAAAACAGGACAAGTAAAATAAAATAAACCATCTTCAATTTTTTCTTCGTAATAATATTTTCCACATTTTTTACAAAAAAAATGAAGACATTTCCCTGAAGAATAATATAAATATTTTTGACTAATTTTATCACAAATAAAACAAATTCCTAAAGGAATATTTTCTTCATCACAACTAATTCTATTAGTATTACTTGGAAAATTACTATTTAATCTATTTCTTGAAGTTGTTTTTTCTCTTTCACTTTCATTTTCAAAATTTTTTATTATTTTTCTATTACAAGGTAAAATATTATAATTTATTCTTTTTAAATCTTTTTGATTTGTTGATATACTTATAAAACTTTGTTGTTTAAGAAATGATTCTTGTCGATTTGATATTTCATCAGATTCAATATAATTTTTATTTGATATAACTTCATTATTTTTTATTGTTATTAATCTTTCTCCTGTTCTTTTAAATTCATCTGTTTCCATTTCTGAAATTAAATTTTTTTCATTTCTATTTCTTGATAATTGAGTTTTTGTTGAAAATTCCTTTTCTTTTTTTTTGTCCATTTTCTTATGAATTTTTTAAAAATATTTAATTTTTTTTTCTTATTAAATATATAAAATGAAAACAGAAAAAAATAATATAGAAAAAGCAGATGCAAGAATAGTTAAAACAGTAAGAAAATTAAGAAGTGAAAATGAAAATAATGAAATAGATAATAATGAACAAAAGAAAAATAATACTCCAATAGAAAAAAGAGTTCCTTCAAATTCAACATCTGATAAAACTAATTCTAGTTTAATTAACAATAATAATAATATTAATAATGTGAGTGCTTTATATAAAAGAGGTTCTAAATCTAATATTTTTACTCCTGTTATTAATAAAGGAAATAATGAGATTAATCAAAGAATTTCTATTGATGGAAGTTTAAGATTAGAAGATAAAAAAAATGTTTTTAATTATGATACTTTAAAAAAATATAATAAAAGACCAAAAACTGAATTTCAAAAAAATATTTTATCTGAAAATAATATAATAAAATATAAAGGAGAATTTGTAAATTTAATAAAAAAAGATAAAGAACTTCAATATTTAATAGCAAAATCAGATATTATTAAAGATGGTAATTATGAAAATTATGCTGAAAAATTTTTTAAACAACCTTATTTTTTATATGTTCTTGAAATGCTTATTCTTGAAGATATTCAAGAAAGTAATACACTTAAAGTTTTTAGGCAAAATAAAAATTTACTTCCAATAAAAGTTGTTAAAGAAAATTTTTTTAGAGATGAAATTAAAAAACATTTAATTTCAAAGACTTCACAAATTGAATATAAAATATCTTCTCAGCAACTCTTAAAAAATATAGATCAATATATGGATGAAATTTCTAAATTTGAAATATAATATTTTTTTATTTTTATTATTTTTAATATAAAAAATTAATTATTGTAAAATAAAAAATGTATAAATGATAAGTACTAAATCATTCAAAAATTAAAAAGAATAATAATACTTACTATTATTATCATTAATAAAATTTATTCTTTTTTGAAAAAAATAGTTGAAAGATATAAAATAATTTTGAAAGTAAAATTAATATTTTGTTAAATTTCATTACTTGAAATTCATTATTTAATTAAATTCTTAGTATTATATATTATGACATCTTATTTTCTTTTCATAATAAGAATTGTTATAAAATCCTCAACTTTGATTTTCATTAAGTATATTTTAGATAATAAAGATGATAATACTTTTAAAGAATTCTTAAAAAGTATTTAGTTTAATTTGTAAAGTTATAAATGAATTTTTAATAGTATTCAATATTTTAGAAATTGAGAGATTTTTTTTAATTTCATAAAATAAATAAATAAAATTTTTAAGTTGTTAAATATCAAATAATTGATATGTTATTATTCTTAAGTTAATTCGAAATAAATTCTCTATATTTAATTTTTAAATATTAAATTTTTTTATTTAAAAACTATATAAAATAATGAAACAAATATTTAATTATTTTAATGAAAGAATTGGAAAAATTTTACATAAAAAATGGATTCAAAAAATGAACAAAAAGAAAAAACAAATAATAATGAGAATGAAAATGAAGAAAAACCAAGATATAAGTTTTTAGGTAAGCCAAAAAATTTAGGAGGAAAAAAAAGATTTGAACCAATGCCTCTTGCTAAATTTGATAAATAATTTTTCTTTATTATAGAGTAAAAAAAATAAAAAACAACTTATTAAATAACTTTACCATAAAGAATAATTGATATTATTGAATTTAATAAT
>JAEEGI010006812.1_pt1 | contig 25728 bp, 24 predicted proteins | sample 8958751 | NCBI WGS metagenome assembly JAEEGI01 (sample SAMN16246545, study PRJNA631951) | gut metagenome | biome: gut microbiome; feature: rumen; material: KS-attached | host: Bos | place: Iran: Karaj | collected 2018-10
GCGACGACATAATGCTGTATTTCTATGTGAACGAGAATGCGGTCATTATAGGGAAGAACCAGAATGCCTGGAGGGAATGCAACGTTTCCGCGATGGAGAGGGATCATGTCCAGCTCGTACGCAGGCATACCGGCGGAGGAGCCGTATATCATGACAGGGGGAACCTCAACTTCTCTTTCATAGCAGGAGAGGGCATATACGATCAGTTAAGGCAGTTCCATGTCATACTTAAAGCCCTTGAGAGCTTCGGACTTAAGGGGGAGATGTCCGGCAGGAACGATCTTCTGATAGACGGGAAGAAGTTCTCGGGAAATGCTTTTGCGAAGAAGAACGGTATGTCAGCGCATCACGGTACTCTTCTGATTGACTGCGATATGTCGAAGCTCCAGGGATATCTAAATCCTTCCGAGACTAAGCTCAGGGCTAAAGGTGTCACGTCCGTGAGGAGCAGGGTAGTTAACCTGAAAGAGCTCTCTGATGAGATTACAGTGGAAGGAATGAAGCAGGAGATTATAAAGGCGTACGGAGAAGAATACGGAACGCCCGTCTCTTATGAGCCTGGGAAGAAAGAAGTGGACAAGATAAGCGAAATATATCTTGAACAGTCATCCTGGGAATGGAACTATGGCCATACACCTGTATTTGAAAAGGAGTTCTCAGACAGACTGTCCTTTGGTGAGGTGCAGATATTTCTGAATGTTAAAGACGGGTTTATTACGAAGGTAAAAGTTTACTCTGATTCTCTAGATACCAGTATTCCTTTATGTGTTGAGAAGATTCTTCTTGGAGTAAGATTTGACTATAACGAGATTAAGAATAGGCTTTTTGAATCAGAGAATGGTGTTATCAAGGAAACGGCAGAACTGTTTAGTAATGTCTGATTGCTGTATATGGAAAAATATAGTTTAATATAATCATAAATATTTTTGGCACTTTATTAGCCATTCATTTTCTTGTTAACTATGTACAGGATTGAAGAGGTAATCAGATGAGATTTGTTAGATTTTCATTGTTTATTCTTATACTGTGTTTTCTTATTGTGTCTTGCGTGATGGATCATGATAATAAATCTATGATTGATGTGATTGACACTAGCATTATTTCTCAAGAAGAAGTAATAGATCTTTCCTCAGAATTAATGTATAGATTTCATTTGTCATTGAATAAAGGCAAAGTTATAGATTTTGCAGATATCATCGAAATCAATGAAGACACGGAACTATTTCTATTTGATCTTCAGTTGGAAGTGCTTAGGATTAATAATGGAGTAAAGGTAGCGCCTGAATCAGTATATAAAGATAAAGGTGAGATTATCAAGACATTATATAACTATGGTTCTGTATGGAAAGGCATTGTAAGAGCGCATACAATATGTATTTCTTCAACTTCGAATTCGTATCTTGAATTATTGCTTTATAAAGACAAAACTGGCGTAAAAATAATAGGGATAGAATTTCTGCCGGATGATAACTATTATTCTGTAGTTTTAAAACCGCAAGTGAACATAATAATCATGGAAGAAGAAATTGATAAACATACAGCAAATATAAAAGCATTTGAGATATTAAAGAAAGGCTTAGAAGGTAAATAAAAAAATAGGAAGAGCGATGAAGGTTATTTCATATGGATAGAGATTCGGATTGACTTTGATATTTCCGGTCTATAATATGTATATGGAAAAAGTTTCACAGAAGTGATAAGAAATTAGGAGGAAATTCACAATGTTAGTACCTATGAAGTACATCCTTAACAGGGCTTACGAAGGAAAGTACGGCGTTCCGGCAATCCCGAGCTTCAACGAGATCTTCATCCGTTCCGCATTCGAGGCTGCAGAAAAGACGAACTCCCCGCTCATTTTCCTTACGCACAATATGCCTACCGTTCTTCATAACCATGCTCTCATCGCTGAGCTTGCAGCACAGACCGATATTCCGGTAGCTACATGCCTCGACCACAGCCCTTCCTTTGAAGATGCGATCAAGGGAATCAGAAACGGAGTTACATCCCTTATGGCTGACCGTTCCATGAAGAGCTTTGAAGAGAACGTTGCAGAAGTCAAGGAGCTCGCGAAGATAGCTCATGCTCTCGGACTCAGCGTTGAGGGTGAGCTCGGACATGTAGGACAGGGAGAAAACTATGCCATTGACGGCGTATCCATGCTTACAGTTCCTGAAGAGGCAAAGAAGTTCTTCGAACTTTCCGAGACAGACGCACTTGCAGTTGCAGTCGGAACCGCTCACGGAGTTTATGTGGGAACACCTCACATCGATTTCGAGAGATTAAAGGACATCGACGCAGCATGCGGAAAGCCGCTTGTTCTCCATGGCGGATCCGGTTCCGGAGACGAGAACATCTCAAAGGCATGCACTATGGGTATCACGAAGGTCAATATCGTTACCGACTTCTTCGTAGCTACCAACAATGCTATCCTCGATGCAAAGCTTCCTGATGCTGAAGCCAAGTTCATCTACAGAGTTGCACAGAAGGCAAATACAGATTTCGCAGTACATACCTTCGAGCTCACAGGATGCAAGGGCAAAGTTGACAGCGAGTACATCAAGGGCCTCAAGGAAGAACTCAAGAAGTAATCTTCATAGTAAAACAGTTATATTTACAGACCTCTGCCTGATTTCAGGTGGGGGTTTGTTTATTTGTGCTTTTTCTGTTATACTTACTATAACTATGTATAAACGGAGGGTTTCTGACACAATATCATGAAGACTGCCATAGTCGACGGGACTACCAACAATGACCGATTGCCTCGGGAGATACTGATCGTATCACCCGATGATGGAAAACAGATAAAGGGCGTGGTACAGCTTATCCATGGGATGGCTGAACACAAGGAAAGATACCTGCCCTTCATGGAGTTCCTTGCAGAGAACGGATATGTTGCTGCCATCCATGATATAAGAGGCCACGGAAAGAGCGTAAAAGATGATTCCGATTACGGATACTTTTACAAGAACGGGGCCAGAAAGATAATAGAGGACGTCCATGACGTGACTGAAGAACTGAAGGAGATGTACGGAGAAGAGACACCGTATGTCCTGTTCGGTCACTCCATGGGATCTCTGATCGCAAGATGCTATATCAAGCAATACGATTTCGAGCTTGACGGAGTCATCCTTTCAGGAAGCCCGAGTGAGAACAAGGCTCTTCCTGCAGCCAGGGCCATTGCCACGGCAATCGGTACCTTTAAGGGCGAGAGATACAGGAGCAAGTTCCTGAACAATCTTTCCTTCGGTTCTTACGCAAAGGAAATAGAGGACAGGAAGACTGATTTCGACTGGCTGTCACACGATGAGAAAGTCGTGCAGGATTATATCGACAATCCTCTTGACGGATTCATGTTTACTATAAACGGATATCTCGGGTTGTTCAATCTCCTTGAATGGACATATTCTCTTTCAGGATATGTTCTGAGAAATCCTGACATGAAGATACATTTCGTTTCCGGAGAGGAAGACCCATGCATGGTCAGTGAGAAAGCATTCATGGAGGCTGTCGAGAGACCTCAGCACGCAGGATATCAGAACGTGACATATAAGCACTAGCCGGGCATGAGACATGAGATACTGAACGAAGTAGACAAGCAGACCGTTTATGATGATCTTCTCGAGATCATAAACGAGTGGAGCAAATAACAGTGACAATGAATAACAAGACCTTTCAGTAATGAAGGGTCTTTATCTTTATATGGGAGATCATTTCTACAGTGCTAATAAATATATGAGGGAGCAGTTCGGATCCAAGGTGTATCGCCTCTCCCTTGACGGAGGCATGACCTGTCCGAACAGGGACGGGACTCTCGGAACAGGGGGATGTATATTCTGTCTTGAGGGATCGGGCCATTTCAGTGAAGGGATCATGGGGGATGTTTCCTTGCAGATCGAAAAGGCAAAAAAGAGAGTTGCCGCCAAAGCAGGAAATGACGCCCGGTATATTGCTTATTTTCAGAGCTATACGAATACTTACGCTCCTGTCTCAAGGCTAAGAGCTCTTTTCATGCCTATTTCTGAAAGAGATGATATTACAGCCATATCCATAGCCACCAGGCCTGACTGCCTGCAGGACGGAGTACTGGATCTGCTGGAAGAACTATCTTTAAAGAAGCCTCTTTTTGTTGAGCTCGGACTTCAGACATCGAATGAGTCGACAGCCGGGTACATAAGACGGTGTTACGGCAACTCTGTCTACATTGATGCCGTAAAGAATCTTAAGTCTCTCGGTATCAACGTGATAACACATATGATACTCGGACTTCCCGGGGAAGGAATTGATGATATGGTCAATACTGCAAGATTCATCTCAGAGTCGGGAAGTGACGGCATCAAATTTCAGCTTCTCCATGTGCTTAAGGGGACGGATCTGGCAGAAGACTATGAGGCGGGACTTTTTGACACACTGAGTCTTGAAGAGTATGCGACGATTCTAGAATGCTGTATAAGATCGATAAGACCTGAAATGGTGATACACAGGATCATGGGAGACGGCCCTAAAAGATACCTTATCGCACCTTTATGGAGTGCTGACAAGAAGAAGGTCCTCAATTATCTGAACAGACGTTTTGAGGAAGACAAGCTGGTGCAGGGAAGCGACTGCATAAAAAATAATTTGGAGTAAATCCTTTTGGTGGATTATAATTAAAATAACTTGAAACAATTGTTATAGGGGTGTTTTTTATGAAAACGGTTGGCTACTACAATGGTGTCATCGATGAAGTCGAGAATCTGAAGATACCGGTGCTCGACAGGTCGGTGTATTTCGGAGACGGTGTATATGATGTTGCCATATGCGAGAACAGGAAGCCTTTCCAGTTCGACCGCCATATCGACAGATTCTACAGGAGCTGCAGAAAACTCGATATCGACTTCAACATGTCTAAGACAGATCTCAAGGACCTTCTTAACGATCTCATCAGCAAAGCCGATGACGACGACCTTATGGTCTATTGGCAGGCTTCAAGGGGAATTGCTCCGAGAAAGCATGAGTATTATGACAATATCGAGCCGGCTCTGCTCGTCATGATCACTCCTTTCAAGACTCCGGATTACAGGAAGAAAATGAGGCTTATAACGGTTCCGGATACCAGGTTCCTCCATTGTGACATAAAGACCATAAATCTGATCCCTAATATACTTGCCGCAAAGAAGGCAATGGATTCGGGATGCCAGGAGGCAGTACTCCACAGAGGTTCATATGTTACAGAGTGTGCTCATTCCAGCCTGTTCATCATTAAAGACGATGAACTTCTCATGCCTCCTCAGAGCGAGTTCATTCTTCCCGGTATCACGAGGAAAGTAGTTGAGAAGCTCTGTGCGGAGAATGAGATACCTTTAAGATACGGAAGGTTCAATGTGGATGACATGATGGCAGCCGATGAGATCATCATCGCAAGCACTACCAAACATCTTGCGTCCGCTTCCGAGATCGACAATATTCCTGTCGGCGGAAAGAACCCGGAACTTCTTGAACTCCTCCAGACGCTGTTCATGGCTGAATTTGCAAAGGAAACCGAAGCATGAGCTCATGTGATTTTGAACATCTCACAGAAACGACTGTCGGTGTTAAGCAGATATTCGAGGGCAGGATAATAAACGTCCATGTGGATGATGTGAAGCTCTCGGACGGTTCCTTCTCCAAGAGGGAAGTCGTAAATCATCCGGGCGGAGTTGGGATACTTGCAAAGACTCCTGAGGGAGAACTTCTTTTCGTAATGCAGTTCCGTTACCCAATGAAGAAACTCATACTTGAGATCCCTGCAGGAAAACTTGAGAAGGGTGAGGATCCTTCCGTGTGTGCGGTAAGGGAACTGAAGGAAGAGACCGGAGCCGAATGCTGCCAGCCGGTCTTCCTTGGAAGCTTCTACAGCAGTCCCGGCTTTTCGGATGAGATGATATATCTCTACTATGCTTCAGTTACAGAGATGAGCGAAGCTACACCTGACGAAGGAGAATTCATAGAGTGCCTGAGATACAAGGTAGCTGATGTCTTCGATATGATAGATACCGGAGAGCTTATTGACAACAAGACTGTAACAGCTATCCTTCTTGCAAGACAGAAAGGATTCATTTGAATCTAATACAGAATTAAAGAATGCCCGTTCATAACAGACCGGGCATTTTAAATACAAAAAAGACCGGTCGATCGACCGGTCTTAATGGATGGTAGCGGCGATGTGATTTGAACACATGACCTATCGGGTATGAACCGATTGCTCTAGCCAACTGAGCTACACCGCCTCAATCCAACGTTTGTTATTTTATATGAAACCCTTTTCAGTGTCAACACATAAGTTGACTCCTGCAAACACTCTCCTCTGTTTATACCCGTATTTTTTCTGTTATAATCTAGTAGAGATTTACAGCAAAGGATGAAATCATGAAAAAGAAACTCCCGTTCATTATTCTAATAGTCTATCTCCTTCAGTTCTTCGTCGGTTTCTATTATTCCTCGACCGTATTCATACAGCTTGAACTGAAGACCGAGTTTGGCATATCGAGCACTCTCATGGCTACGATAACGTCCATCAACCTCATCACGGGACTTCTGATGACATTCGTTTTTGCAAAGATACTGGATCATATAGATATCAAGATAATAATGATCGTTGGTGCAGTGGTTCAGCTGACAGGCATTTTATTGTCACCGCTCTCCAACGGGCCTCTTATGACTGCATTTGCATATGTGATCTCGGGAATAGGTTCCAATATCCTTATGGCATCTCCATATCCTGCGGTAATGCTCGTGGACCCAGAGAACAATGCGAAGCATGTGAACATAGAACAGGGTGCTCTTTCGTTCGGAGCGTTCGTTTCTCCTCTCATAATGGCACTTCTAATAAATACTTTTCATTGCAACTGGAGAGTTGTCTATTACATAGGAGCGGTATTCCTCGGAGCAATGCTACTGATGATATTAACGGTTAAGTCTCCGGGCAAATCGGATGACATAGCAAAGGAAGAGGAGACTGAAGAGGAAAAGGCAGTAAGAAAGAAGATCATATGGACCCCTGCATTTGTCTGTATGGGACTCACTCTCGTGTTCTATATGCTTATCGAGAGCAGCATACTCAACTATTCTAAGGACTATTTCACAGTCCTTCTCAACGATACTTTGAGCGCATCGCTCTGCATCTCTGCGATAAGGGGAGGCATGACGCTCTCAAGATGGTTCGGGGACAAGGTGATAAAGAGCAAGGTAAAACTGACGGGGTTAAGTCTGCTTCTTCCCTCACTGTCACTGATGCTGATGGGTATAATTGCGGTTCCGAAGTTTTCTCTTCTCTGGACGCTCCTTTTCGGGATATTCTCAGGTCCGTGCTGGCCTTTATCCTTCAGCATGGGACTTTCCCTCGATGAGAAGTCATCTGGCAAGCTCTCGAGTATATTGTTCCTATATAACAACATAGGAAATAACCTGGGCAATATCTTCAGCGGTTTCCTTGTGGACAATATAGGGGTTAAAAATGCTTTTCTGATAGACGGGATCTTAGGTGCCCTTGGTATATTCATTTTTATCTACGGCATCAGATCCTTCAGGAAGATGGGCAGGGATCCCGAGATGATCTGACGGTGGAAACATGAAGAAAACGCTCACCGTCACCGGACTCCTTCTTTTAATGGTCATAATAGGTACCCAGCTTTCGGGATACCAGTATTCGACTATATACATCAACGAGGAATATGCTCTTACAAATACTGAGATAGGGCTGCTCTCCATGATGCAGTTCATCCCGATGCTTATAATGCCGATACTGTTCGGAGGGGCCATAGACAGATATGACAAGAGGCTCCTTGCGATATTGTGCGCTGTCTGTTACTTTTCCGGCAGCCTCATTATATTTCTGTTCAGATCGACTATTTCTCTCATAATAGGCATTTTCGTAAATGCAAGCGGCGGTTCAATGGCGCCTGCCATAGTCACCGTGCTCCTGGCGGAGATTAATCCCGCGAAGGAAAGGGAATACACCAGTTTTGTCGAGGCAAGCTATTCATCCGGCCTCGTTCTTGCTCCGCTTCTCCTCGGATTCCTGATAGGAAAGGGGATAATGGACTGGAGAGGAGTATTCCTGATCGCAAGCATAATGTCTGTCGTATCGATCGTCCTTCTAACGGTCTCAAGAGCGGAACCAGTCAAGAAACTGGAAAAGGCAAAAAATGCGAGCGACAGGTTCAGGCTTGACTTCGTGATAGTGATGCTGATACTGTTCGGCCTCATATATACGATGATGGAGATCGGATTCACTACATATTCCGCACTTTATTTTATGGAACTCTTCGACTATGAACTCGGAGCAAGACTGTCTGTTTCCCTGGTAGGCTTTGCCATGGTAGTGAGCAAGCTTGCTTCAGCCAGGTTCAGGTCAAAGAAGGAGAACACTCTGATATTCTGTGCACTAAGCTCCCTTGTCGTGAACCTGTTCATGGTGATCTTTCCGGGTAAGATCCTGTCAGTCATATGGTGCGTGCTCTTCGGTCTCGTAGCCGGGCCATGCTGGCCGACTCTCATGAGCACGGCTCTCGAACGGTACTACAGTAATGCGGGAAGGATAACTACCATCATCCTCCTCGGAAGCGGGATAGGAGGCATAGTCGTCTCGCCAATAATGGGGATACTGATAGATGCAATAGGAGTGAGACTGTCATATACCATAGTGAGCGTATGCGCGCTCCTTGCAGCCGTGACAGTGATACTGATACTTCTAGATGATAAAAAGAAAAAGGCCGCAGATCTTTCATGATCCGCGGTCTTTCATACATCGGGCCTTTCATTCCCGGGCATTGATCTCTTCCACCTTTTTCTGAGCTTCTTCCAGAGCCTTCGTACATCCCCTTATGAGTCTTATTCCTTTTTCATAGAGCTCAAGAGACCTGTCGAGTTCCAGATCCTTGTTCTCAAAAGCCTTCAGTATTTCCTCAAGTTCACCTATCTTCTGTTCAAACGTCTGTTCCATAATCCTTCTCCTCAATTTCCCTGACTTCCGAAACGATCCTTCCGTCCGGTAGGGTAATATATAATCTGTCTCCCTTTGAGGCATCCCTCGCTCTTGAAAGGGGAGAACCGTCTTCCTTCGTCACTCTTGAAAAGCCCTTTCTGCACAGCTCAAGCGGGTTTGATGCATTGAGCTTTTCCATGTCTATCTTCAGTTTAGATCCTTTGTCATTAAGAAGCACGGTGACAAGACCTGAAAGTCTGTGCTTCATTACATCGAGCCTCGAGAGCGTCCCGCTTATCCTTACTGATGAATGGCTCTCGATCCTTGAAGAGGCCAGTTTCAGCTTCGACTCAAAGGTGGTCAGCATCATCTGCATCTTCTGATTCAGCTTCTGCTCCGAATTCATAAGATCCATCAGCACATCTTCGGTGCTCGGTATAGCGATCTCTGCGGCGGCAGACGGGGTAGGAGCCCTTTTGTCGGACACGAAGTCTGCGATCGTAAAATCTATCTCATGTCCTATTCCCGTGATTATCGGGGTCACGCATGCATAGATGGTCCTTGCTACAGTCTCGTCATTGAATACATAGAGGTCTTCAAGAGAACCGCCTCCTCTTGCAAGTATCATCACATCAAATCCCATGGCATCTGCACGTCTGATGGCTTCCACGATGTCGGCGGCAGCCTCCTGTCCCTGGACTGTAGTTGGGATGACAGTGTATTCCACAAGGGGATAGCGTCTACGTATAACGTTCTTCATATCCTGAAGAGCAGCTCCGGTGGGGGATGTGATAAGACCTATACGGGAGGGATACTTGGGAAGCGGTTTTTTATGGGACTCGCTGAACAGCCCCTCCTTCTGGAGCCTGGCTTTCAGCTCCTCGAACTGCATATATACGTCCCCGATGCCTGCCTGCATCATCTTTGTCACATAGATCTGTATGGTGCCCGTCTTGTCATATACGTTCACGTCACCTATCACAAGTATCTTCATGCCGTTCTTGGGGATGAACTTCAGCGAAGCCCTGTACCCCCTGAACATAACAGCCCTTATTGCAGAACTGTCGTCCTTGAGGGTCATGTATATATGACCGGAGGAATGAAGCGTGAGATTCGAGATCTCTCCCTCCACGCAAACAGTCTTAAGGTGAGGGTCTGACTGCACGAGATTCTTCAGATAAAGATTCAGTTGACTTACCGATACCGGTTTAAGTGATGTCTGGTTCAATTAAAACACCTCTAATTCGATATATGTTAATTGTATTGTCGAAATGTCATTCAGTCAAACCGAAGGTACATAAGGGCCATCTATGTTCAAATGACCCTTTACATATATTTTACAGCCATATTGATGAGAGTTGATAAAAGTGGGTTGACTTCAGGTTTCAATTTGTGTACATTATTCAAGGACATAAAAGATCCCTGAGGGAGTAGTTTGCACAGTTAGCTGTGTGTCAAATCAACAACACGTCTAGTAATAGAATGGTTTGCCTTAATGAACGAGACTCGTAGACAGAAAAATACACATCATTTCTGTTTGCGTGTTTTTTTATGTCAGGAGGAAAAGTGAAACATTATCTAGAAACGAAAGAGACCGTCCTTAACGAGTTCGGATCCTCCGCTCACGGCCTGAGCGATGGGGAAGCCTTAAAGAGGCTCGAAAGAGACGGAAGGAACAAGCTCAAGGAAGCAGAAAAGGTGCCTCTGATAAAGAGGTTTCTGCTGCAGCTGGCCGACCCGATGATAATAATGCTGCTGGTCTCGGCGGTGATATCCGCTGTAACGGCCGCGTATTCCGGGGAATCCTTCATGGATGTTTTCATCATACTGTTCGTGGTAGTGGTGAATGCCGTTCTCGGAGTGATCCAGGAGAGCAAGGCAGAACAGGCCATAGACGCTCTGAAGCAGATGAGCGGTGAGACAGCAAAGGTATACAGGAACGGTGACCTTAAGCACGTACCCGCAGAAGAGATCGTCAGAGGAGACATAGTGCTTCTTGAAGCTGGAGACGCTATACCTGCAGACGGAAGGCTCATAGAGACGGCAAGCCTCAAGGTCGAGGAATCTTCTCTCACTGGTGAATCCGTACCTTCCGACAAGGATACGAAGGAACTCTCTTCGGAAGACGGAAAAGATATCCCTCTCGGAGACAGGGCCAACATGGTCTACATGGGAAGTACCGTGGCCTATGGAAGAGGAGTTGCAGTCATCACTGATACCGGCATGTCCACTGAGATGGGTAAGATAGCAGATGCTCTTACACAGGCAGAGAACGAAGAGACTCCGCTTCAGAAGAAACTCTCCGAACTGAGCAGGGTACTTACCTATATCGTGACCGGAATATGTCTCCTGATATTCGTGCTCGGAGTCATTGAGAACGGATCCTTTACGATACCTGTTCTCATCAAGTCCTTCATGATCGCAGTATCCCTTGCAGTGGCCGCAATACCTGAAGGCCTTTCTGCGGTGATAACCATCGTCCTTTCGATCGGTGTCACCAAGATGGCTAAGAGAAGAGCGATCATCAGGAAGCTTACAGCAGTGGAGACTCTCGGATGTACCCAGATAATATGCTCTGACAAGACGGGCACGCTCACACAGAACAAGATGACGGTCGTACAGTCTGTGACCTCTGACGAGGACCTGCTTGCAAAGGCCATGACTCTCTGCTGTGACTCTGTATTCAATTCAGAAGGTGAAGTCGAAGGCGAGCCTACAGAGAATGCTCTTGTGAACTACGGTCTTACAAAAGGCATAAACAAGAACGAATATGATATCAGCATGCCAAGGATCGGAGAGGTCCCGTTCGATTCGGACAGAAAGAGGATGTCCACAATACACGATGACAACGGAAGCATAGTCCAGTATACGAAGGGTGCTCCCGATGAAGTACTCAAGGTATGCAGCGGATATCTGACTGAAGAAGGCATAGTCCCTATGACCGAGGAGAGAAAGGAAGAGATCCTCAGTTCCATGACTGCCATGGCAGACAGGGCGCTAAGAGTCCTCGGAGCTGCATACAGGGTGTATGACAACGGACCTTCCGCTTATGACGTTGAGACCTGCGAAAAGGATATGATATTCATAGGTCTCGTCGGCATGATCGACCCGATAAGGCCTGAGGTCAAGGATGCAGTAGAACAGTGCAGGAGCGCAGGCATAAGGGTCGTTATGATCACAGGTGACCACAGAAATACCGCCATAGCCATTGCGAAGGATCTCGGCATAATAGAGAATGAAGATCAGGTGCTTACCGGCCTCGAACTGGATGAGATACCGGATGAGGAATTTGCCACCAAGGTCGAATATTTCAGAGTATATGCAAGGGTTCAGCCCGAGCATAAGGTCAGGATAGTAAAAGCGTGGAAGGCTCTTAATGCGATCACCGCAATGACCGGCGACGGTGTCAACGATGCCGCATCCATTAAGGCCGCCGACATCGGAGTAGGAATGGGCATTACAGGTACCGATGTCACAAAGAGAGTGGCGGACATGGTCCTTGCAGACGATAACTTCGCCACCATAGTCTCTGCTGTGGAAGAAGGAAGGAAGATATACGACAACATAAAGAAGTGCATACAGTTCCTCCTCTCGTCTAACCTGGCTGAGGTGCTCTGCATAATGTTCTCGACTCTTCTTAACTTCACGATAATGCAGCCTGTACATCTGCTCTGGATCAACCTCGTGACCGACTGCTTCCCGGCTCTTGCGCTCGGAATGGAGAATGCTGAGGATGATGTAATGAAGATGAAACCGCGTCCGTCTGATGAAAGCATATTCGCTGGAAGGACCGGAATAGAGATCATTTATCAGGGTATACTCGTTACGATACTCACATTCATATCCTTTGCTGTCGGATATAAGATGGAGTTCGGCACGATAGGCTTCGGCAACAGCGTGATAGGTACCACGATGGCCTTCCTCACCATGAGCATGGCTGAGATATTCCATTCGCTCAATATGAGGTCACAGAGACATTCGATATTCTCTCTTAAGACTCAGAATATCTATCTGTTCGGTTCCATGATACTTTCATTCATACTTACCGCTGCAGTGATATTCGTACCTTTCCTGAGAAAGGCAGTCGGGCTCTATCTGCACACCAGCGGGGGGTAGGCAGAGGACATGTTAAGAGCTCTGTCGATCATACCGGTAGTTGAACTCGTAAAGCTCATCGAGAGGACAGTAAAGAAGAGATAACCTGTAAAAGGTATAAATGATCATCAGAAATAAAATGCCCCCTGAAGGCTCTGAGAAGACCCGAGGGGGCTTTTCTTTTATGATATAGCCCAGTATGAGCTGCAGGATAGCTCGCGCTTGAGCAGTGTATTCAGAGTATAGTACAATCTAACTGAATAAACAGTTGATGGGGGTAATATTATGAAATGTTCGAACTGCGGTCAGCAGATACCCGATAATGTCAGATTCTGTCCTCAGTGCGGAGCTCCTCAAAACACAGCTCAGTCACATAAGTTCACGGCTCAGCAGAATGCCCAGCCTTCAGGACCATATGCCGCACATATGTATACCGGACCCGGATATGCGGGGAACAGTGCAGTGCGTTTAGGCATACCCCTGCCCGGATATTCCGACAGGGTCAATGATCCCGAGATACTTGCGGCTGTAAAGAAGAACCGCAAAGCGGCAGGCGTCTTCGGTCTCATACTTGTACCGATCCCTCTCATAGGATTCGTGATATACAGTCTTGTGACGAAAAAGATGGAAACAGGGAAGGCTGCTCTGATTGGCGGCATAGTCTCGGCAGTTTTTCTGATCTTTGCACTTGTGAGTCTCGTTAAAAGCCGTGCAAAGCATACATACGATGCTGTCGTTACCGATAAAAAGACAAGACGTGTACAGAGAAACAACAGTTCATATAACAGTTACTATACGAAGTACATCACGGTCGCAAAGCGTGAAGACGGGAAGAAGATAAAACTCGTGGAGCGGGACGGATCACAGATCTGGGCATGGGATTATCTTAGGGTCGGAGCACAGTTCAGGTATCATCCGCAGTTCCTGTTCCCGTATGAGCTGTATGACAAATCCCAGGCGCCATATATCGCATGTGTCGGCTGCACGACCCGTAATCCCGTAATATCCGACAGATGCCAGAAATGCGGGCTTCCTCTTCTGAAGTAAAGGGAACATATGATGAATGATAATAGAATCTTTAACAAAAGAGTTACGCTCTGCGATGACGGCAGATATCGCTGGACGTATGAAGTGAATCTGTACAGGAATCCCATGTTCTTTTTTCTGGTATGGAAGATACTGTTCTTCATAATTCTCGGTATTTTTGCGGTCATGAGCACTGTCGATATCATAGAACAGGGATTCAGGAATGCCCTCGGGAACCTGCCTCTATTCGCATATATGGTCCTTGGAATGACTGTCCTGTCCGGTCTCGGATATCTTATCTATGCATTGATCATGGGCGGCAGATACAGTGTGGAGTTCGAGATGGATGAAAAGGGGATATATCACAGACAGATCCCTTCCCAGGCTGAAAAAGCAAGAAAGATAGGAAATGCCGCGATCCTGGCCGGAGCGGTCTCTGGCAGGGCAGGAACGATGGCAAGCGGTCTCTCCGCTCAGAGGACTGAGATGTATACCGAGTTTGCAGGGGTAAAAAAGGTTACCCCGAATAAACGCTTGCACGTAATAAAGATAAAAGAGGGACTCGAACATAATCAGGTCTATACAGAAGATGAAGACTTTGAGTTCGTGCTGGATTACATCATCTCACATTGTCCGGGCGTAAAAAGATGATATCTGGTCCGACACAGCATAGTGCGCCTGATAGATGTCTGAAATGAGCCAAAGCTATTTGTAAACTGTAGATATAAAAAAACCGGGATACCTGATTGGTACCCGGATTATTTATGCTCTGAAAGCGGCTTGATATTCGATAGTGAGATCTGCAGTCTCAGAGCTGTTTCATATTGAAAGAACCATCTGATTTATTCAGCGTCAGTTTCTTCCTTGACTTCTTCCTTTTTCTTCTCACCGATGGAGAGGACGAGGTTAAGGATGATACCGAATATGGATGCGCCTGCGATGCATGGGATGTTGATACCGAAGAACGGGATCATACCATTCGGGAATCCGTAGTTTCCGCCGATTCCTATGACCATGATGGAAGCGATGACCGCGATGTTCTTGGCGCTGAACATGTCTGCATTCTTGTCAATGAGGATTGCGATTCCCTGTGCAGCGATAGCTCCGAAGAGGTAGACTTCAAGTCCGCCGAGAACGGAGGTAGGAATAGCATAGATCGCATTCACAAGAGGTGTGAAGCAGGAGATGATCATTGCAAGGATGGAAGCACACATGAGCACAGGTACTGAGAAGACCTTCGTGATTGCCATGGTGGAGATATTCTCACCATAGTTCGTTCCGGCAGGTCCGCCTACTCCTGCGGCGATGATGTCGCCGATACCGTCACCGATGAGGTTGAGGCCTAAAAGATCAGCTATGTTGTACTTCTTATCGGAATTCTTCTCCTTAGCCAGGTTGTTGACATATATGTCGAGCTGATAGATATGTGCCGATGACTCAGGGATCGTAGCAATTGCTATCGGCATGATAGCCGCAACGGCTTCCCAGGATGGCGTCGGCAATACGAACTCGGGCAGAGCGAAGATGCTTGTAGCTGCTCCTTCAGGAAGTACTCTGAACAGGCTGACGCCGGTCGTGAGCTTGATGATCAGTGCAACGATGCATCCTACTATAGGTCCGAAGAGCAGCGGAAGCTGTCCGAGGAATCCCTTGAGATACACTGAAAGGAATATCGTAGTAAGAAGTGTTACAAGTGAGCATATCCATGCGAGGTTCTGAGCGTTTGCAGCCTCTGTTGCAGGTGTTCCCATGGAATCGATAGCCACAGAGCTTGCGTCTCCGATGGCGTTCGTTGCAAGGGTAAGTCCTATGATCATGGCGATAGGTCCTGTGATCGTCGGGGGAAGGATCTTCTCGATGACGTCACGGCCGGCCCAGTTCACGAGGAAGCCTGCGATGATGGATACGAATCCGCTCATAATAACTCCGAATGTTGCATAGGAGATCTGAGCATTGAGATCAGCTCCTTCAGCAGCCTTGGCAGCCATTATTCCCAGTATTGCTGAGATATATGAGAAGCTGGAACCGTAGTAGAGCGGGATCTTCCTTCCTGTTATGAGGAGGAAGCAGATGGTTGCAAGTCCGCTTGCAAAGATCGTTGTGGAAATATGAAAATTAGTGATGAGAGCAACTGTGACTGTTGCCGGGAACATGACTATTATCTGCTGGATTGCAAATAACAGGAGCTTGATGAACGGTGGCCGTTCGTCAGGCAGATATCCCAATTTTTTTTCATTCTTTGCCATTGTGAAACTCCTTTTGTTGTTTTAAAACTATCTCTAATAAAATACCCCAAGGGTATTTTTTTGTAAAGTAAATTATTAATAATGTTGTCATAATTTGGACACAATTGGAGCGCTAGAATTATATTATTAAATACGTTATGTTTATTATAAGATTTAGGATAAAAGAACGGTTAACCGGTAAAAAATACAATGAGGTTTACTATGAAAAAGTCAACTATAACAATTGCAGTAGTGGTAGTCTTGCTGTTGATATTTATTCCCATAATACATGGAGCTATAGAGGTCAAAAGAAGAGTTAAACTTGAAGAAGGCGAATCGCCATCTTTGGTTGTCAGCATCGATGATATGGTTTCTGATAAACAATCTGTTATGGAACAATCTGATCCTGTTACCGAGCCTATTTATGATGTCCCTGTTTATTTGGAAAATGATCTCATATATGAGACGAATGGAGTTTTCTGGATAGGGATCGACTGTTCATTATTCAGATATCAGAATGCCCGTCAGATGGGGACAGACGGGATATTACATTCATTTCCTACTACAGCGATCAGGACAAGAGATGACGATTCCTGCTACCTAATGTATAAGACCGATACTGGATATTCTCTATATCTGTTTTTATCAAAAAGTAAGAATGAAATGGAGACCCCATACGGTTTTCCGCTTGTCATCGGTAAAGTGAATTCCATTGATGATTTCAAAGATATCGAGATAGGCGATGATATGACTGAGGTAGAGAGCATCGATCCAGTAACGACGCTCTACAGGAATATGTTTACCGACATATATCACATAAATACGATAGCCACAGTGAATCGTATAGAGCAGGGCTGCCCGTTAACATCTGTTTATTATCTAAAAGAGGGAATACTCATGATCGAATGGATAATGGAGGATGATACGGATTATAAAGTGCACAACATCATATTTAACGATAAATATGAGTTTATAAATCTTCTGGGAGAAACGGATGACTACAGGGTCCTGGAGGAGGATCTTCCTGCCTGAGAAAATATATGATTGAGATTTAATAAGAACTCGTTTTTGGGCATTTTCAAAAACGAGTTCTTGTCTATTTTTTACAGTTCAGACCGGAAGTACATCATTTTTTGTCACTGATGTAATCATACAACCTTGATTTCGTTTATCGCGATCCTTATGAGTTCGTTCAGGGGAAGGGAGGTATCCGTTCCTGCCACGAAATGGTTGCACTTGCTCATGGGTATGAGGATCTTTCTGGCCCTTGAAGAGGATACGGCCTCAGCCATTCTGGGCGTGATCTCCCCGTTAAGGGAATTGGCAAGGCAGATGCCTATGGGCCCCAGTATATAGTCCATATCAGGCGCATTGAAGATCACGGGGTTCTCGCCCGTTGCAGCCTCCTGGGCTCCGCCTTTCAGCATGGCAGCAGTCGCAAGAGCGTTAGTACCTATAACAAGGAGGGAACAGGGGAGATCCTTCTTTAAGAGCTCTTCCACCAGTATCTTTCCGATCCTACCTCCCTGACCGTCTATTATCATTATCTTCATCATGATTCTCCTGTGTAATAAAATACGGCAGGTATTGTTCCCGCCGTACTCTATAACAAAATTAAAATATTGCAAAAATCAGACAGAGCGCTGTACAAGTCCGGAACGCAGGCAACGAGTGCATACATACTTTCTAGCTACTGTTCCGTTCTCTATAACCTTTACTCTCTGTACGTTAGGAGCCCATTTTCTTTTTGTTCTTCTGTTGGAGTGGGAAACATTATTTCCGGAAACAACTCCCTTGTGGCATACTTCACAAAATTTAGCCATTTCTCACACCTCCTCCTTGCATGATTTCTTTACAACATTTGATATATTACCAAAAGGAATAATCAAAATCAAGATGGCACGGAAGAAAATTTTTCTACAGATCCAGACTTCCGAAAAACCTTCCGTGCATATATGTTACCACATCATATGATATGTTTAACAGACTCGTGGAAACTACGACGCGGGTGGTTCTGTTTCAAGGACGAGGCAGGGGGGTATCATATAGGTGACCTTGAAAAAACAGGGCCATACATATATAATTATGAAAACCAAGAATACGATTCAGTATATAAGGAGTTAATTCTATGAACGCTGTATTGAATAGTGAACTCGGCAATATGGTTTATACCGAGGACTTCATCGCTTCTCTCGCAGGACTCGCAGCTACGGAGTGCTACGGAGTGGTGGGAATGGCATCCCAGCAGAAGATGTCTGACGGTTTCTCCGAACTGCTCGGAAGAGACAATCTGAAGAAGGGTGTCAAGATCGTGGTTAATGACGATCATTCCCTCAAGATAGATCTCTTCATCATCGTGCAGTATGGTATCTCTGTGATAGCTTCTGCAAGCAGCATACAGAACACCGTCAAGTACAAGGTCGAGAGCACGACAGGTCTTGTTATCAACGAGATCAACGTAAACGTCAGCGGAATCCGCGTACAGAAGTGACGCTAACTGATCCCGGGAGGATAAAGATTTGGCTTTAACAACTATAAATGCCGAGATGTTCCGCAAGATGGTCATCGCGGCCGCTAATTCACTTGAACACAATAAAGAAATAATAAACGACCTTAACGTGTTCCCGGTCCCAGACGGAGATACCGGCACGAACATGTCTCTTACCGTTGTTTCCGCAGTCACTGAGGTCAACAATTCGACCGCTACTACTGTCGGTCCTCTTGCCAAGGCAATGGGTAACGGTGCATTGAGAGGCGCAAGAGGAAACTCCGGCGTCATCACTTCACAGCTCTTCAGAGGCTTCACCAAGGCCATCCCCGTTACTAAAGAGGAGATAGACGTCAAGGATTTTGCCGATGCCGTAAACAAGGGCGTGGAGTCTGCATACAGGGCAGTCATGAAGCCGAAGGAAGGAACCATCCTTACCGTAGCAAAGGCAATGGCTGACGAGGCTCTCGTTCAGGCAGAGAAGAACGCAGATATCAATACTTTCCTCGATGCCATACTTGCAAAAGGACAGGAGGCTCTGTCAAGGACACCTGAACAGCTCCCGGTACTTAAGGAAGCAGGAGTCGTGGATGCGGGAGGCGCAGGCCTCATAACGATCTACCAGGGTTTCAGGATGGCCATCAACGGTGAGACCGTATTTGATGAGCTTAATCTTGAGATAGCCGGCAATGAGGCTGCAGCAGGAACTGAGACCCTCGTTCCTGACAAGCATTACAGCTATCTCATCAAGTATGCTCTGACCGATTTCAATAATGAGATCAACGTGGCTGACAGACTGAGGAGAAAGGTCATAAGACACGGAGATGAGAAGACCCTTGTCATAGTCGACGATTCCGAGATGATCAGGCTTTCGATGTATACCAATGAGCCTGACAGGGTCCTTGCTGAAGGACTGGCTCTCGGACAGCTTTCAAGGATCTCCATCGATAATATGGACAAGCCTCTTAAGAATATCGCCATCATAGCGGTATGTGCAGGAAAGGGGCTTGGAGACATTCTTAAGGACTATAACGTGGATGAGCTCGTTAGCGGAGGACAGTCCATGAACCCGAGCACAGAGGATATCCTTAAGGCCATAGAGAATGCTCCATCCAATAACATAATCATTCTTCCGAACAACAAGAACATCATACTTGCTGCAGAGCAGGCAGGAGATCTTACCAACAAGACCGTGAGCGTGGTTCCGTCCAGGTCTTTCCCGCAGGGACTTGCCGCACTTCTTAACTATAATGAAGAAGAATCTGCTGAAGTCAATGTTGAGAACATGAAGAATTCCTTGAAGGACGTGAAATCGGGACTTATTACAACCGCCGTCAGAGACAGCAAGATAGTCGGATCCGATTTTGAGGTCAGGGAAGGTGAATACATAGGACTCAGCGAGGATGAAATAGTATCCCACGGAGACGATATAGCCACTGCTCTTGATTCGCTTCTTGAAACGATAGTGGATGAAGACGATTCAGTGATCTCCCTCTATTACGGAGACGGAGTGACTGAGGAAGAGGCAAATGCCTTTGCAGAGGAACTCGAAGAAAAGTACGATGATTTCGACATAGAGGTACTTAAGGGCGGACAGCCTGTATACCAGTTCATAATCTCTGTCGAATGACATTAAGTCATTTTAAGAGCCGTGAGTTTTTGCTCATGGCTCTTTTTTTGTATAATATCAGTATGGAATCTGACTAAATATTATCAGAAATGGAGATACTATCATGTACGAGCTCAGGAGATTTGAAAAAGACGATATTAAGGAGATAGCAGCTCTTTTTCATGATACTGTACATTCAGTATGCATCAGCGACTACTCGCCTGAACAGTTAGATGCCTGGGCAAGCGGGACGATAGATGAGGAGGCCTGGACAAGGTCTCTCCTTCAAAACACTTCTCTTGTATGCATTGAAGACGGAAAGATCCTGGGATTCGGAGACATGCAGGATGACGGGCTCCTCCAGAGACTTTATGTACACAAGGACCATATCAGAAACGGCATAGGGACTGCCATAGTTAAGGAACTGGAGAAAAGGGTCGTAAGAAATCACTATCTCGTATATTCCTCAAAGACGGCCGTTCCTTTCTATGAGAGCATGGGCTACAGGATGATAAGAAGAAATGAAGTAGTTCGCAACGGGGTCACCATAGACAATTATCTCATGGAGAAGACGGTGAATAATGGCATACTGGTCGTATACTATTCCCTTGAAGGTAATTCAGCATTCACCGCGATTAGCCTCTCTTCAGAGCTCGACTGTGACCATGAAGTACTTCGAGTGGAGAAGGAACCACCAAAGAAGGGATTCATGAAGTTCTTCAGTGGTGGAAGGAGTGCGATTTTTGACATAAATCCGGGATTAAAGCCCATTTTGAGTGATCTGTATTCGTATGACACGGTTATAATGGTTTTCCCGATATGGGCAGGAACATATCCTCCTGCTATCTCATATTTTCTCAAGGATGAGAGGATCAGGGGAAAGACCCTGGGAGCCGTAGCATGCTCCGGCGGAGGAGATGCTTCAAAGTGTTTTTCGAAGCTCGCCGAGATGTTCCCGGGAAAGCTTCGGTACACACTTTCTTTAAAGAATCCTCTTGCTGATCAGCAGGGGACACTTGAAAAGGTTAGAGAATTTGCGGAGAGTATAAAAAAGGACAGAGAGGCATAAATGAGATTTTCCGATCCTGTTGAAAAACTTAAGGGCGTAGGTCCGAAGATGGCTCAAGTCCTCTCAAGGCTCGATATCGCTACGGTAGGAGACCTTCTGGATCATAAGCCCGCATACTATAAGGATCTTAGCCAGATAACCCCGATCTATGCAGCAGACGAGGGTTCTTTCCTCATATGCAAAGGGACCGTGACATCTTCACCGAGATGGATAAAGAGGACGGGAGGTTTCTCTCTCTTCAGCTTTACCGTTGCAGACGGCACCGGAACTCTCACGATCAACATCTTCAATATCCCGTATCTCTTCAAGAACTATAAGATAGGGGATACCTACTATTTCCTCGGGAGGGCAAAAGCGTTCCACAGAAAGCTCCAGATGGACAACCCCGAGGTTATAAAGGAAGAGAATCTGAGGGGGATAGCACCGTATTATCCTCTTACGAGCGGACTCACACAGAACAAACTGAAGACAATTATAAAGAACGCTCTCGAAACAGCTGAATATGAAGACATGTATTCAGACGGTTTCCTGAGTGAATACGGGCTTCTTCATTCGAAGGACGATTACCGCTTCATGCATCTTCCGGAGAGCATGGATGAGCTGTCAAGATCCAAGAGGAGCCTTTCCCTGAAGGAGATCCTCGTATTCCTGAAGACTCTTGAACTGACCGCAGTCAAGAGGGAAGAGACTAAGAGAGTTGATATAGATGACTCGGTATTGGATGAATTCCTGTCTCTCCTGCCCTTTAAATGCACCGGAGCCCAGATACGTGCCATGAAGGACATACTATCGGATATAAGGAAGGACAGGGTCGCAAACAGGCTGATACAGGGAGATGTCGGATCCGGAAAGACCGCAGTTGCCCTTTTTGGCGTATATGCCATGAAAAAGGCCGGACTCCAGAGCCTTATACTCGCGCCTACGAGTCTTCTTGCTGAGCAGCATTACAATACTGCCAGGAACATTTTTGGAGATGAAGTGAGACTGTTGAAAGGGGCAGCAAGCAAAAAAGAGCACGAAGAACTCAATTCCTTACTGTCAGATGGAAAAGTGTCGGTGCTCATTTCAACGCATGCCGTACTTTACGAGCATTTCGATTTCAGAGCACTGAAACTCATGATAATAGATGAACAGCACAGGTTCGGAGTGGAGCAGAGGAGCTTCCTCATGAACAGCTATCCCGGGATCCACAAGATCTCAATGTCGGCTACTCCTATCCCGAGGTCACTTGCGATGATACTGCACGGGAACGCCGACATATCCCTTCTTGACGAGATGCCTGAGGGAAGGATGCCTGTAAAGACTTTCATACTGAGACCGAACAAGAGGGAGGACATGTATGACTGGGCTGCCGGCAGGATAAGGGATCTTGATGAGAAGGCATACATCGTCTGTCCGCTGCTTGAAGAGTCTGAAGAGCTTCCAGCAAATTCGGTGATGAACGTATACGAGGAACTGAAGAAGAGATATCCTGATATACCTGTCGAATTCATCCACGGAAAGATGAAGAACCAGGAAAAGCAGGACATCATGCTCAGGTTCAAGACCGGGGAGACCAGGATGCTCGTCTCCACCACCGTCGTGGAGGTGGGAGTGGACGTGCAGGACGCCACCATGATGATAATCGAGAATGCCGACAGGTTCGGACTTGCCCAGCTCCATCAGCTGAGGGGCAGAGTCGGAAGGGGAAGCAGGGAGAGCTTCTGCTATCTCATAAGCGACGGAGCCGGCATGGAAAGGCTGAAGGTCCTTAAAGATTCAAATGACGGTTTCTATATAGCGAAAAAGGACCTTGAGTTCAGGGGAACAGGAAACTTCTTCGGTACCGAGCAGCACGGAGACATGACCTTTGCTTTTGCAGATCTGTTAAGGGACATGGATCTCTTTGAGGAAGGTAAACAGATGCTCTCTGTGATGGAAAGGGATTTCAGAGAAGATTACGAGGCCCTTCTTACAAAGGTTGAAGACAAGATAAAGGACGAGAACAACAAGTACATAGTGATCTGACTGTATTTCACATGTATTGGTACGAAGGTGGGGGTTTTTATGAGATTGTTCATTGCGATCATGCTTCCTGAAGAAGCGGGAAAAAAGATATTGAAGTTTGCGGACGCGCTGAAACGTAAAGGTGTTACCGGGCGTTTCGTTCCTCTTGAGAACCTGCACCTGACACTTGCATTCATAGGTGAATACAATGATTTATATCATGTTGCTGAGGCTGTAAATACCATCGACTTCGAACCATTCAGCATCAGGCTGAACGACTGGACCGTCGACAGGAAAGGTATTCTAAAGGTCATTCCTGAAGAAAACGAAGCTCTCGTAAGACTTGCGGAATCAATCAGGACTGCTTTGATCAGTAACGGCATCTACTGTGATTCACGTTCCTTCGCTCCTCATGTTACCGTTTCAAGAAGAACTACGGGGTTCACGGATCTGAAGGACATCGATATAGACATGGATATAGACTTTGATGTTGAGATGTTCTCACTCATGCAGTCGGTTCAGGGACAATACAATTCATCATATACCCGGATATGTTCCTTCGTTTACGATAAATAAAGAATGAGTTTTGTCAGATAAAAGCCCTGCAGTCTTTCTGCAGGGCTTGTTCATATCGGTTAGGCTTATATATCATCTTTCATCGAAAGGTGAACTGCTGCTGTCTTGAAAGTCTTAGGGAGCACAAGAATGTTTGCATCTGGTCCTGTGATCTTCTTCTTTGCATCCTCTACAGCTTCCATTACGGTTGAACGCGTCTTGAGCCCCATGCTCCTTGCGATCCCCGGTTCCTTTGCTCCTATGAGATAAATGGCGCTGGTATCCATCTCAGCGATATGTCCGCAGCTGATCATGGAAAAACCGTGGAATGGATGGAAGGCGTGCCTAAACCTGTAGGCATCCACGTACTCCTTATTGTTCACGAACCTCTCATAATACTTGTGGAGATCCGGCAGTATCTGATTCGAGTCGTGGAGGAAGAGCTCATAGAGCTCCCTTGCATATGGCCATCTGTCGAGGTTGAACCATCCGTCGCAGAGGCAGGGGACTATGAATACGCATCTGTCGGACATTATCCTTCTGTGCCTTATGACCTGAGCAGAAAGCGCCTGCATGATCTGTACGGGATTGGTGCCCATTCCGTCACCGTAATGGAACTTCTTGGGCATTCCGAAGATGATTATGTCGTATTTCTTTTCAGCCCACTTGACATATGTCCTTTTGTCGGCCATCTTCCAGCTTACTTCCTGCATCATTTTTGCCCAGCCGCTGTTTATCTCTATCTGACGGCTCTTCGTATCTAAGACTGCGTCACAGCAGAAGAACTTCTTTCCCATCTTTTCTTCCATGAACATGCCCTGGGTGTCGAACTTGTTCCTCATGACGCTCTTCGTTGAGACGGGGACGAAATCGTCCCTGTGCATGATCTCGGGAACATGGTGGGCTGCTATGGATTTCCAGTGGCTTATACCGGTGGCACAGTGCTTGTATCCTCCTGAATAGCCGCCGTAGGGGTTGCCCTGGGTGTGGCCTATGAGTATCGCAATATCGGACTCATATACGAGCCTGTTCATTATCACATGATCTCCGTCTTCCGTATATCCGAGGTCGACAAGACCTTCCGGGTCCTCACTGTCATGGCTCGTTATCTGTCCCGCAGGAGCGAACTCTTGGTACAGAGAGTCTCCAAGGATCTGTCTTGCCTCTTCGTCCGTTGTCCTTGGATGGAGACCGTTGGAAAAGAGCAGAGTTATATCCTCCTTCTTAACACCGGCAGAATAGAGCTCATCGAGGCAGACCCTTATCGATATCTTCCTGTGAGCAAGCTCCTGAGTACCGCCCTTCACTATGTCGGGTATTACGAATACGACCTTTGATCCTTCATGGCCAAGCTCTCTTAAAGGCGGCATCCCTATGGGATTCCTTACGGATTTAAGTGTTGCGTCATAGAGGGCCTCATAGGTCTGTGTGATGCAGGGAGGGTCTTCCACAGTCTCTCCCGGAACGAATATGTCAGCATCATCCGGGACAAGGCAGTTCATTAGCCCGTCGCCGTATTCAAGATCTATATACATGCTAAGCTCCTTTTTACAGATATCTTCCCGCAGAATCGAGGACGTTTCTCATCTTGTGTTCGACTTCGGCCCTGAATGCATCCCGTGCAGGTTCGAGATATTTCCTGGGATCGTATACAGCAGGCTTGTCGATCATGGTCCTTCTTGCAGCCGTAGTGAAGCAGAGGAAGTTATCCACGTCCATGTTGGCCTTCAGTAT
>JAEEGI010006815.1_pt1 | contig 25722 bp, 20 predicted proteins | sample 8958751 | NCBI WGS metagenome assembly JAEEGI01 (sample SAMN16246545, study PRJNA631951) | gut metagenome | biome: gut microbiome; feature: rumen; material: KS-attached | host: Bos | place: Iran: Karaj | collected 2018-10
CTTCAGGATTTTCTTTCTTCTGGCTCTTGAAGCCACTGCATTGACTGATCTTGTCATTTCTTTTGATTTTTTCGTCCAGCGCCTCGCTCCTTTCGAGAACTTTTCTGCTGAGACAAATTACACATTTGGTTAATTACATGAGAAGCATTTGTTTCACGACCTTCTCATCAGCCCTCTCAACGATGGCGGTGTGGTCGAGGTTGCGTTTTCTCTTCTGGCTCTTCTTGGTCAGGATGTGACCATGATAAGCATGCTTTCTCTTCAGCTTGCCGCTACCCGTTACTTGGAAACGCTTCTTGGCAGCGGACTTGGTCTTCATTTTTGGCATTTTACAATTAGTTTTAAAGTATTAAAAATGAGTTTATTTCTTCGTTGACTTAGGAGCTATCATCATCTGCATGCGCTTGCCCTCCAACTTGGGCATCATCTCCACCTTACCTAACTCTTCCAACTCTTGCGCAAACTTCAGCAACATAATCTCACCTTGTTCCTTGTAGACAATGGAGCGACCTCTGAAAAAGACCTCCACCTTGACCTTTGAACCCTCTTGGAGGAAACGCTTGGCGTGGTTCAGTTTGAACTCAAAGTCGTGGTCGTCGGTCTGGGGTCCTAGGCGGATTTCCTTGATGACGACCTTGGTGGCCTTGGCTTTCTGTTCCTTTTGGCGTTTCTTCTGATCGAAGACGAACTTCTTGTAGTCCATCGCCTTGCAGACCGGCGGATTGGCATCGGGCTGGATCTCTACGAGGTCGACACCCAATTCTTCTACGATTCTCAAGGCCTCGCGCAAGGGGTAAATGTTCGGTTCGACACCCTCGCCCACCAGACGCACCATTGGGGCTTTCACCTCTTCATTGATGCGATGGTTGAACTCGCCTTTGTCTTTGTTCGGTCTCTGACCGGGTCTTCCTTTTTGTGGAATCTGTGCTATTGTTTTAGTCTCCTATATTAAGTTTATATTCAGTTAATTAGTTATCTCTTGTTCTGTTCCTCCTCGACTTGCTTGCGAATCATCTCGGCGAAGGCATCGGTGGTCATCGTGCCTAAGTCAACCTGACCGTGCTTGCGCACCGACACCGAATTTTCAGCTTCTTCCTTCTCGCCCACGATGAGCATATAAGGATATTTCTTCATCTCGGCATCGCGGATCTTACGACCGATCTTCTCGTTGCGCTCGTCAATGAGGGCGCGAATATCGGACTTTTTCAGATACGATTGCAAATTTTTCGCAAAATCGAGATATTTTTCGCTCACGGGCAGGATGACGACTTGGTCGGGAGCCAGCCACAGCGGGAATTCACCAGCGCAGTGCTCAAGCAACACGGCCACGAAACGCTCCATCGAACCGAAAGGTGCGCGGTGCACCATCACGGGACGGTGTTTCTCGTTGTCGGCACCGATGTAAGTTAGGTCGAAACGTTCAGGCAGGTTGTAGTCCACCTGGATGGTACCCAGCTGCCACTTGCGGCCGAGGGCGTCCTTCACCATGAAGTCGAGCTTGGGACCATAGAAAGCGGCCTCGCCGTATTCCACATGGGCGGGTAGACCCTTTTCGGCACAAGCCTCCTGGATGGCGGCTTCAGCCTTGGCCCAGTTCTCGTCCGTACCCACATACTTCTCGTGGTCGTTGGGGTCACGGAGCGATATCTGTGCTTCAAAGTTCTTGAAGTCAAGAGCCTTGAAGATGATTTCGATGATTTCCATCACACGGATGAACTCTTCCTTCACCTGGTCGGGACGGCAGAAGATGTGGGCATCGTCTTGGGTGAACGAACGCACACGGGTCAGGCCGTGGAGCTCACCGCTCTGCTCGTAACGATACACCGTGCCAAACTCAGCGCAGCGGAAAGGCAGGTCTTTGTAGGAGCGCGGCTTCCACTTGAAGATCATGCAGTGGTGAGGGCAGTTCATAGGCTTCAGCAAATACTCCTCGCCTTCTTCCGGTGTGGTGATCGGGCGGAAACTGTCTTCGCCATAGTGATCCCAGTGACCCGAAGTCACATAGAGTTGCTTGCCACCGATATGGGGCGTGATAACTTGCTCATAACCATATTCCTTCTGAATCTTGGTCAGATACTCCTGGAGGCGGAGGCGCAATTCAGTGCCTTTGGGCAACCAGATCGGCAGGCCTTTACCCACGATGTCATTGAACATGAAAAGCTCCAACTCACGGCCCAGCTTACGGTGGTCACGTTTCTTGGCTTCTTCGAGCAACACGAGGTACTCATCGAGCTCCTTCTGCTTCGGGAAAGTGATGCCATAGACGCGGGTCAGCTGCTTGCGCTTCTCGTCGCCACGCCAGTAGGCGCCAGCCAGCGAGGTCAGCTTCACAGCCTTGATGAAGCCCGTGTTCGGGATATGGGGACCGCGGCAGAGGTCGGTGAAGGCGCCACATTTATAATAGGTGATGGTGCCGTCTTCCAACTCGCTAATCAGTTCTTCCTTGTATTCGTCGCCTTTCTCGGTGAAGTACTTCAGGGCCTCGGCCTTGCTCACGTCGACGCGCTCAAAGGTCTGCTTCTCGCGGGCCAGCTCGAGCATCTTCTTCTCGATGGCGACGAGGTCGGCCTCGGTCAGGGTGATGTCACCCGTGTCGATGTCATAGTAGAAACCAGCATCCACAGCGGGGCCGATGCCGAACTTCACACCTTTGTATAAGGCTTCAATGGCTTCAGCCATGAGGTGAGCCGATGAGTGCCAGAACGTGGCTTTGCCTTCGGGGTCGTCCCAAGTGAAGAGTTGGATGGTAGCGTCCTCGTTGACGGGGCGCATGGCATCCCACATCATACCGTTCACTTTGGCAGACAGCACGTTACGCGCCAAACCCTCGCTCAGGCTCTTGGCGATATCCAACGGCGTCACACCGGCTTCATATTGTCTGACACTATTGTCAGGGAAGGTTATGTTAATCATAAGAATAGGTCTTTTTGAAAGCGGCTGCAAAAGTACAAAAAAATCTCATACAAAATTCATTCTAGGTGAAGGTTTTGTGTTTTTTGATAAAATTACTCTACGACATGATCCACAATAGCAAAGTTCGCCACCAAGTTCCTGTTTCCATTAATAATGAAAGAATAAGAGGCAGCTGTTGAAACCACTTCGCCATTCTCCGTCCAATTAATTAAAGTAGTAGCCCTCATTGGCTGTTGCAGTAAGCGCACAAGTGTTACCATCCAAATAAACACCTTCCCACTCACCCCTCCGCTTTCCACAGGATTAGCGGTAGCGTTGATAACAAAAGGATTAATAGGAAGAGCGCACTGCCCTGACAGATTGCCCATAGAAACGCCAGTCGTCGGTTACTCCCGTGCCTTGAATTGCTGGAGTGAAGTAATCCCAACCGAACTCGAAACTCTCCGCTTGTTCCGAATTGTATGAGCAGAGTGAACTCGACCAACAATATCCGTTACCGACTATCCATTCATCAAAACCATCTCCGCTGCGACGATCCGCTTTTGGCAAGAAAAGCGTATTTCCGTTGGCAGCAATGAACAAACATCCGTCTACTCCGTTCAAGCTTGTAAAACAATTGGTTGTATTCCGTAGAAGTTCCCACCATTCTTGTTCAGTGGGCATACGCCATTCCAAGCCCCAATTCACCGAGGCAGCATCGTCCTCGGGCAGCAAGGTGGTCAAGCCGTCGCTTCTAGTGTATTTGGTGAAGGTAATGCCATCGCCATACTGGTAGGTGTCCCAGCTATAGATGCTCTTGGGTTGCGTCTCACCCCAGGCAAAGTAGTCGCCGTAGCCCTCGGGAATGTCGGCACCTACATTGCAAGTGGCCCACAGCAGACCGCTCGGCAAGCCGAGGTCGACATAATGGTATGCTCCAGACACATAATTACAAAAGACGGCTCTCAAATTCCTGCTTCGATTAACCATGAAAGAATATATAGGTTCCGTTGAAACCGTTGCTACATATCCATATTCCATCCAACAAACAAAGGTATAGCCTTCGTTAGGCGTGGCAGTAAGTGTGCATTCTGTACCAGTTTGGAACGTGCCTCCTCCACTCACCGATCCTCCTTCTTCCGGATGGGCAGTGACATTGATAACAAAAGATGAATCCTGTGAAAAGGAACGCACGGCTCGGACAGAATTTACACCAGCACGACCGTGGTCGCTTTCCATGTGATCACCCCAATACCAATCGTTTTGTAGAACCCACGCATCATCAGGATTGTCAGTATTGAGCGAACTAGACCAATAGACACCGAAGGGGTCGTCGCCGAGCTCACCGCTATAACGATATTCGGCAGGCAGGAAGAGACTGTTGCCATTCGTGGCAGTAAATAATGTACCGTACACGCCGTTTTGGGTAGTACAAGTAGAGGTGGTGTTATTATAAAGTTCTTCCAATTCTTCCTTGACGGGCATGCGCCAATCTTCGCCCCAGTTGGCCGTGGCTGCATCATCCTCAGGCAACAAGGTGGTCAGATTATCGGTAAAGCCGTTGTAACCATAGCTGGAATTAGTGCAGTACTTTGTAAGGGTACTCGCACTACCATTACAATGTTGATAAGTGCCCCAATTGTAGGTGCTTTTGGGCGTGGTCTCGCCCCAGGCGAAGTGGTCGCCGTAGCACTCAGGCGTGTCGGCACCCACATTGCAGGTGGCCCACAAAGTACCACTCGGCAGACCGAGGTCAACATAGTCGTGGATCACTGGCCCTCGAACAGCTCGGACAGATAGGCCTAGTTTGCGGTGGCCATAGCTGCTCATGCTGCAATTGTCCGAGCCAAAGCTAAGTTCCCATGCACGACTTGGAATGTTCGAATAGAGCGTACTCGACAAGTAATCTCCAGTAGAACCACTGAGACTGGTTCCGTTGCGATAGCCTGCAGCAGGCAAGAAAACACTTTTGCCGTTAGCCGCAGTGAAGAGTCGCCCATCCACTCCATTCCGGGTTGTCCACGTACAGATGGTATTATCGTATAATTCTTGCCATTCTTCCTTGGTTGGCATGCGCCAGTCATCGCCCCAATTGGCTGTGGCAGCATCGTCCTCGGGCAACAAGGCGGTCAGATTATCGGTAAAGCCATTGTAACCATAGCTGGAATTAGTGCAGTACTTGGTCAGCTTGCTTGAGCTACCGTTACAGTATTGATAGGTACTCCAGTTGTAATTGCTCTTAGGCTCGGTCTCACCCCAGGCGAAGTAGTCACCGTAAGCTTCAGGAACATACGCTCCAACATTACAGGTTGCCCACAAGGTGCCACTCGGAAGGCCAAGATCAACATAAGAATGAACATTAGAGTCAACAAAGTTAGCCACCAAGTTCCTATTACTATTCACAGTGAAGGAATACTCGGCTTCAGTAGAAACCACATCACCGTTCTCCGTCCAATTAGTGAACACATAGCTTTCATTAGCCGTAGCAACGAGTGTACAAATGGTGCTATTTTGATACATGCCTCCACCGCTCACCGTGCCGCCCTCTTCTGGATTGACAGTAGCATTGATAACAAAGGATCCAAAACGCACGGCTCGGACAGAACTTCCGTCAGCGCGATCTGGGCAGCTCATGTAGTAATTGTTTGAAGCAAAGTAGAGACACAACGCGAAGCCTGGTTCGTCCGTGTCGAGCGAACTCGACCAGTAAAAACCACGGTTGCCAGCGTGGAAGAGCTCATCGTCCCAACGGTAGCCAGCGGCAGGCAAGAAGAGACTGTTGCCGTTACTTGCTGTGAAAAGTCTGCCGTTTACACCATTTTGTGTTGTCCACGTGCAGGTTGTGTTGTTGTAGAGTTCCTGCCATTCCAAGTTGTTGGGCATGCGCCAGTCATCGCCCCAGTTGGCCGTGGCAGCATCGTCCTCAGGCAACAAGATGGTCAAGCCATCGCTACCCGTGTATTTGGTGATATAAGCATCATAACCATCATAACCATAGCCGTACTGATAGGTGTCCCAGTTGTAGGTGTCTTTGGGCTGGGTCTCGCCCCAAGCGAAGTAGTCGCCGTATTCCTCTGGAGAATCGGCACCCACGTTGCAGGTGGCCCACAAGGTGCCGCTCGGAAGGCCAAGGTCGACATAAGCATAATCACTTGTTGTAAAACTCACTTCTTCGCCATAATTTACTCCTATCACTGAAACCGCGTATGCACGTACATAATAGACAGTGTTCGGCGTAAGCCCAGTTATTTCTGCGGTGAAAGAGCCTTGACCGTTTCCGTTTTCCGAATAGGCATCATTCGTTGTGGGTCGCGGATGTGTTGCCCAACAAATGCCCTTCATCAGTATCGTTGTGCCATCATTTGAAACTGCCGAACCTCCACAGATGGCTGTTGTTGCAGTTATGTCCGTCGATTCGCTTGTGGTTACAGTAAGTGCCCCTTCAGGTACAGAAGGAGTAGCGAAAACAAAGTTCACAGACTCACCTCTGTTGGAATAATAGTGATAACCCAGACCTGGGGTGAACTGGTGTAATGTTCCCCTCCAACTGCCGTTTCGGCAAGTCGCTTGCGCATACTTCGACTTGACAATATCACCTTCCATGGGAACAAAGTCCCCCAAGGCCTCGCCAATGTCCATAGACACCGCATTAGTATAGCTGATCCAGTTCCATCCTGGCATGAGATAAATCGTAATTTCCTGCGCAAAGATGTTGTGGCTTAGCATGACGATTGATGCCACAAACAACAATAGCTTTATTATACTTTTCTTCATTTTATTGTTTCCTTTCTTAATTTAGTTTGTCGTATTAGTTTAATGAACTGTCTTTCAAGCTTCTGATATTATAAAAACATCCATGTAATAGTCAGATGGTTGCAAAGATATGGATAAATATGAGTCATAAAAACAATTTTGTAAAAATAGTTTTCGTGTATCTTTCTCAAAACTAGAAGCAATTCACAATAAGAACTAGTCCATTGTGAAAACATCAAACTTTGTGCAACTTAGTGCACCTCGTCTTTATTATGGTTGCATTATTTTTCAATCTATACATTTTTTCTCCAACATTATCAACATCTTTTTATCTTTGCGCCAAAATTTGAACTATGGAAGACATGGTCATGGAGGCTATTCAAAACGCATTAAAACAATAACAAATATCAATATGAAAAGACTATCTCTCGTGTTGCTACTGGTTCTTACCTTGCTTTCCCAAACTTTTGCACAATCCACCGTCGAGAAAGCAATGGCTCGCAAAACAGCGCAAGCCTTTGCCGACGCTCATCAGGTCTTCATGGGAAAGGGGGTGGATTTGGTTTCCTCTGACGGAAATTATATTTACAACATCGGCACCCAAGGTTTTGTCATCATTTCGGGCAACACTGTCCTGCCGCCTGTGTTGGGCTGGTCCGACCAAGGCAAGTTTCCTGATATGGAAGATGCTCCAGAGAATTTTTCCTCATGGATTGCACATTACTCCGAGATGATTGATTTTGCCGTCGCCAACGGTATTGCTCCTGAAGAGAGCGTCCAACGCCAATGGGATGAAGCCGCACAAGGCATTTTTGGAACACGAAATACCCAAACCGTTGATGCATTGGTCAGCACACGTTGGAACCAGGACTGCTACTATAATGAGTATTGTCCAGAGACAAACGGTGGTTGGTGGTGGGGCGGTCCCTGCGGACACTGCTATGCAGGCTGCGTGGCTACCGCGATGGGACAGGTAATGAAGTATTGGGACTATCCCGAGACAGGCTTCGGCTCACACAGTTACGTCCATAGCCAATATGGTGAACAAAGCGCCAATTTTGCCGCCACCACTTATCATTGGGACCAGATGCCTAACGAAATTTGGGATAGCAATGATGCCATAGCCACCTTGCTGTACCATTGTGGCGTGAGCGTCAACATGAACTATTCGGCTTCGGGCAGTGGCGCGCAGTCGGCGGATGTGGAGACCGCACTTCGCTCCTACTTCGGTTACTGTGGTGCGAAATACCGCACCAAGACCAGCTACCAAGAAGATGCCTGGATTGCCATGTTGAAAGCCGACCTCGACCAATCGCATCCCATGTATTACTCCGGTGCCAACGGCGACAGCGGCCATGCCTTCGTTTGCGATGGCTATGATAACAACGACCTGATGCATTTCAACTTTGGCTGGAGCGGTAGCGGCGACGGCTTTTATTCCACTTACGACGTAAACGGCTTCAACCAAGGTCAGGCTGTGGTGACCAACATATTTCCGGTTAGTATCCAAGCCGATGACAACGGCATCATCTATGTCAGCGAAAATGGCACTGGCGACGGATCCTCGTGGAGCAACGCCACCAACAAGTTGCAGTTTGCCTCTGCCCTCTCAAGTGGTGGCGGCACCAAGGTTTGGGTGAAGGCGGGTACCTATTACGGCGACACCACTGACATGGAAGGTGCATTCAGCATATCGCCAAACAATCGCATCTATGGTGGTTTCGAAGGCAACGAAGGCCCCGACTTTGACCTCTCGCTCCGTGACTTTGACAAGTTCCCCACCATACTCGATGGTCAAGGTGCCCGACGCGTGTTGTTGCAAGATCAAGCCTTCACTTCGGCTACCATGCCTGTTTGGGACGGCTTCACCATCCAAAACGGCGCTATAGGCAGTGGTGCTGGAGTTTACCTTAATAATTATGTTACGCTCAACAATTGTGTGATCAAAAACAACACGGCATCGATGTACGGTGGCGGCGTCTACATCAACTCGACGGGCGGCTCGGCTCATGTGACGCTCCATAACTGCGTCATAGCTGACAACAATGCCTCAATGGGTGGCGGTGTATGCGACCGTGTGGGTGCCAACTACACCAACTGTCGCATCAGCAATAACATCGCATCGACCAAAGGTGGCGGTATTTATCTTTACAACAACACAGAGCCGGTCTTCAAGAATTGTATTTTTAACAATAACACGGCCAAAAATGCAGGTGGAATGTATGCCCGTGGCCAGTTCACTGCCTACAACTGCGATTTCGTGATGAACCTCGCCACGGAGAGCATCGGAGGCGTCTATCATGAGGAAAGACACAACAAATACATCAATTGCATCCTTTGGGGTAACATGGCCAACGGTCAACCTAGTCAGACGGATGGCGTGAGTGATTATGAGTATTGTGCCGTGCAAGGTGGGGTCGAAGGTACTGAGATAACCAATCTGTCAGCCGATAATAACGGTATTGAGCCTGGTTGTTATGTGCGTTTCAACCATCCCGCCCAAGGTGCAGGAGCTGAATACCACAACAGCAATTGGAGCATTCATCCGCGCAGCATCTGCCTCAATGCAGGCAAGCCTTATACGACAGGTTTGGGTAACACCGACATTGCAGGCAATCTTCGCCTCCAGAAAGGTCGCGTGGAGATTGGAGCGTACGAAAGCTGTGCTTCGCTCACCTTGATTGATGATGAACTCTTCGAAAGCGACGCCCCGTATTGGTTCTTTAGCAGACCTTTGACCGAGCCAGGCTACTATACCCATGTCCTCGAAGGTCAAGATTGCGATAGCGTTATCGGCCTCACTTTGATGGTTTTGGAAGGCTTGGAAGAAGATGGCCCTTCGACAGGCTCAGGGACCTTTGCGGTATGGCCTAACCCGACGACGGGACAAATCCACATCGATGCTGAAATGCCTTGCGATGTCGAAGTCCGCAATGTGTTGGGACAAATTGTTTTACAAGCCGAAAAAGTAGAAACCATCGAGATTTCAAGTCTCGAAAACGGGATTTATTTCTTGATAGTCAAATTAAACGGCAAGAGCTTCATCACAAAAGTTGTGAAGCAATAACTCCAATGCTTCAAGCACTATTACATAGCAAACTTACTTCAGAGGAGCGGATTGCCATTTCTGCAAACAAAGAGGATTCTTGTACATCTTCCGTTTTTGGCTTGTTGCAGTACCTCCCTGATGATTTGTTATTGGATATACTGAAGCAAAGTTGTGGCAATTTAGCATCGTTCCCTAATGACATTGGTGCTATTCAACAAGTGTTATTTTGGGAAAAGTTTTCTTCTTATCACATTTCAAACATCAATCAAAAATATGTCGAGCCTGATGTAATCATTGAAGCAGAAAACTATTCCATTGTCATTGAAGCAAAGAAATATGATGGGGTTTCTCAACAATACGAAAAACAATGGAAACAAGAGATATTAGTTGTAGAGGACTGGCACGAGCAAGAAAGAAACGAAAAGGGAATCATCTTTATTGCCATCGGTGGAACTGATTATTCTCGAGACAAAGAAGCTCTCGTTGGTGACAAATCGTACCCCATTCATGTTGCCAGTTGGATAGGCTTGTCCGATGCCATCATCAAAGTCCTTGATAAGATGTCAAAACCAGAAAGCCCAACGGAAAACCATAATCTAATCAGGCTTTTGAAAGACGCTGTTAAAGCGCTAGAACATTTTGGACATTTCAGAACAATTTGGCTGAACACGCTACCAAACATTAAGATAAGCCCACTAGACAAGTCGTTGTACTACCGTTGGAAATCCTATGACAACAAAGTACTTGAGGGCTTTTATAGAAACCATAACAAGATAAAAATCACCGAAATAAATCAACTATGGAAACCGATCCTATAACCAACTTAACCGATGCTTTGGAAGAAGTAAGGAAAGCACATCGTTTGATACATTCATTTCAAGAAAGGATGTTGTCTTTGATACGATACATCCAAACAAAACTTGATTTTCCGAATTACTTAGGTGTAAAACATTTTTCAAATCCTATTGGAGCTTATAGCCGTGGTAATTATCAAGACTACCTGAAAGTGTATCCGGACATGTGGGCGTGGGATTTCTTGTATTCTTATGTTTTTGAATACTATTTAGGAGAAGGCTCTTTTGAGAATGATGATTTATTCTCCCTTTCTATCATTCAGTATGCCGATACTGGTTATTTTGAAAACGAAAACGAAGATAGGAATACGCCTTCTCTTTTTGCACCGACTAAAGAATCAACTTCAAAGCTCTTATTCATTTTGGAAGTAAAGCCAAAGAAAACCAAAGAATGGATTTGGAACATTGGTGAATTGGCCATGACAAAAGAATACGCTTCAAAAAATCATACCAAAAATATCATAAGTCATCCGAAGGGAAACAAGCAATTTCTCTATTCCATCCCATTGGACCAGTTTGCTAATGAAGAAACGGCCTTGAAAGCATTGCGACAATATGCAGAGTTTTGTTGTCAAGAAGCGGGATTTGAGATGGATGATTTTAACCTTGATTAAACAATAATGATATGAAAAAAACCTATTTCTCAGCCGGATGCTTCTGGGGCGTGGAGTATTACTTCAAGCGTCTCAAGGGCGTGACAAAGACCGTCGTCGGATTCATGGGTGGCGACATGGAAAACCCGAGTTACAAACAAGTTAAGACGGGCACGACGGGGCATTTAGAAACCATCGAAGTTGAATATGATCCCAAACTGGTTTCCTACGAAGCCTTGGTACGCTATTTCTTCGAAATACACAACTTTGAACAGGTTGACGGCCAAGGCATCGACATTGGCACACAATATCTTTCCGCCATTTGGTTCAACGACACCACCGAGCGCGACATGGCCATTAAGGTCTTTGGTGAATTGATGCAGATGGGCTATCATCCTGCCACGCAAATCCGACAAGCCATGGCCTTTTACCCTGCCGAGGATTATCATCAGGACTATCTGGATGAGCGGGGTGAAACGCCTGAGTGCCATGTCTGGCATAAGATTTTCTGAAAACATGTAGGGCTGCCATAATATGGCAGCCGCGTTGGGTTATTCGACGCGGCTGCCGTGATACGACAGCCCTACAAACCATTCTAGGGTTTATTTTACAATGAATTTTTGCGTAATACCATCAATGGCAATGAAATACATGCCTTGAGGCAGGTTTGTCACATCAATTTGTTGGGTTTCTCCTGTGATTTGACCAGTCATCAGGATTTGACCCATGGTGTTGGTGATGTGGAATTTGGTTTCGTCTGGTAGAGACGTGGCGCGCCGCGTCTCTACAAAAAGGATACCATGGGTAGGATTTGGATAAACAGTTAAGGTCCCTGAGCCCGTCGAAGGGCCGTTCTCTTCAATACCATCGGTATGCACCGTAACGAAATCATGGATGCCGTCTGCCGACATTGCCGGTGCCGATTCACATTCTCCACCGACAATCGTGTTGATGGCTGTCACTTGATAATAATAGGTCTCGGCGCTGGAATCATGGTCATCAAAATGCATGTCCGTACCAGTGGCAATGCCAATCAAATCATAGTTCTGACCATTGGTGGAACGATACACATAGTAACCGTATGTCGAGCTTATCGTGCCTGCCCAAACCACATTAGTGACCGTAATGTTGTCGATAACCAAAGAATAATTCGACACATGCGTGAAATGGCGGAAACCAAGGTAAATCTCCTGACCTTCGTATGCCGAAAGGTCGACAGAATAGGCATGATACGGATAGCCGGAATCCCATTCTGCAATAGTAGCGATGTTCATTCCGTCACTTGAAGCTACGGCCACCCCGAAATGTTCCGTTGAATACGAGGGATCAAAACCCGAAGCAAAAAAGGTCATAGAAGCATTTTCCATCACCTTCACTTTTGGCATAAAAGCGTAGTTGTCGGGCTGAAGCGATCCCAAACCATTCATATAGGAAAATGAACTTAGCGAGGCGTTGGTGTTGGTCGTGTTCACCGAACCATCCGAGTTCATACCGCCACCATTATAGATGCCAAAGATTTGTCCGTCGCCATCGGCATCGAGGAAGGTCCAGCCTTGTGGGTCTTCTTCAAAACCAGTGTAAATCTCGCGTTCCCACGAAATCCTCACTTTATCACCCAAATACTCTGCCTTGAGGTTTTTGGGAGCGACACAGTCCAACTCAGCTTCAGCACATTGCGGAGCAGCAAGGGCATAATAGTCACCGGTCTCACGGCTGCCTTCTTGGATGATACGAATGCAATAATTAGAGGCATAGCGATTCACCTCATGAGTGAACGAAGTCTCACCATGTTTGAGCGTGGCAATCAACTCATCATCAGCATAAACCAATGCACCTATGGCAGGACGCGTCACCTCAGCCTCAACGCCAGTCACTTTGATGTCGTCGACGCAGAGGAAATAGGTCTCGCCAGTCGTGTTGAAGTGTCGAATGGCAACAAAGATCTGTTGTCCGGCGTAGGCCGAAAGATCAGCGGAATATTCGGTGTAAGTGCCTGTGCTATTCCACTCCTGAATCATGGTGAAATCTGAAGGATTGGTGTTCCCCGAAGTGGAAACAGCCACCCCAAAATGCTCAGGGTCGGGGGCAATGCCAGGCATGTCGGCATCGCAAGCCATGAAGGTGATGCGACCATTGGCAGTTGGAGTCAATCGTGGCGTGACGATGAAATTGTCGGGGTTGAGTTCATCCATTCCAGCCATCCATGACCATGAACGCAGACCGATGCCTCCATTATAACCACCGTAAGGATACACACGGAAGTTCTGTCCATCGTTGTTGGCATCGATGAGGGTAAGGTCCATCAAGGTGCTGTCGGCAAAGTCGTAATAGAGTTCCTCCACAGGGAAAGGCACATTCATCTCAGGCAATGTCCAAGAGAGTTGCACTTGGTTGCCATCGCTTTCGGCGTGAAGGCCGTTGGGCGAGCCTTGGAAATGGTCTGGGGTGCGATAGGTCCAAGCGTATTCGTTCTCAATCATTGCACCATTCTCATAATAAGCACGAATGGTGGTCGTGTGATTCGAGCCGTCCGCAAAACCGTTGGTATTCAGCAAATAACTAGTGCCAAAATGATTCTGGGCCACTGTCTGACCATCAAGAACAATATCGCTACCGATTAAGAAACCGGCGTTGACATTTCCGACGAAAACATTGTCAATGCAAATGGCAAACTTGTCAGTGCAGTTGAAATGACGGATGGCAAGATAAACCTCCTGACCTGCATAAGCAGAAAGGTCAACGGAGTATACATGCCAATTGCCTTGACGGGTTCCGTTATCTTTCGCGGTCAGATTCCATTCTTGAAGCATGGTGAAAGCCGAGGGGTTGTCATTGACCGTCGTCGAAATGGCCACGCCAAAATGCTCGGCGGGATACGCCTCGTCCATAGCACTGGCATGAAAAAGTATCTCGCCGCTTTCAGGAACAATCAAGCGGGGTGAAACCATGAAATTGTTGGGCGTGAGCGGCGAAGTAGTGGCATTGTCGTAAGAATACGACACCAGCATACCATCGAAGCCGCCAAATCCCATGCCGCCAGTTGAAGGCAGTTGCCAGTTGTGGCCATCACCATCGGCATCGATAAGGGTCCAGTCGAGGATGCGGCCTTCTTCAAAGTCCTCCTCGAAATCCCAATAGTAAGCTCCATCGGGGGAATAAACGCCTGGTGCGCGATAAAGCACATAGCCCGAGGCCGATACATAATTTTCTATGCCCTGTTGGGCTTTTGCTCCAAAGGGAGCGGTCATCAGTAGTGCCATTGTCAGGAATGGCAGGAGGTGTTTTCGCATAAATTAATGTGATTAAAGTGGATTTGAAATTGGGCTGCAAAGGTAGGATTTTATCGCTGACAATCCAAAATCTTGAAGCAAAACCAAATAAAAAGGCTATTTCTGTTTGACAAAAAGAAATAATCGTTACCTTTGCGCATCATTTCAACTAAACTAACAATTATGGCAAAAAACATCGAAGAGATTAAAGCCGCGTTGGCCACTTACGGCATCACCGGCGCAAAGGAAATTTACTATAATCCGAGCTACGAACAGCTCTTCAAGGACGAGATGGATCCCACCCTGACTGGCTACGACAAAGGCGTGTTGACTGAACTCGACGCCGTCAATGTAATGACCGGTATCTACACCGGCCGCTCGCCCAAGGACAAATACATCGTCATGGATGCCAAGTCGAAGGACACCGTGTGGTGGACCACAGAGGGCTACAAGAACGACAACCACCCGATGAGCGAAGAGGTCTGGGCACAAGTGAAAGACCTCGCCAAGAAACAGCTCAGCGGCAAGAACCTCTATGTGGTTGATGCCTTCTGCGGTGCCAACAAGGACACCCGTATGGCCGTCCGTTTCATCATGGAGGTGGCATGGCAAGCCCATTTCGTGCTCAACATGTTCATCAAGCCCACGGCTGAAGAACTGGCTGACTTCAAGCCTAACTTCACCGTTTATACCGCCTCGAAGGCCAAGGTCGACAACTACAAGGAACTCGGTCTCAACAGCGACACCTGCGTAGCCTTCAATGTCAGTAGCCGCGAACAAGTGATTCTGAACACTTGGTATGGTGGCGAAATGAAGAAAGGTATGTTCTCGATGATGAACTACTACCTGCCGCTGCAAGGCATCGCTGCCATGCACTGCTCTGCCAACACCGACATGAAGGGCGAGAACACCGCCATCTTCTTTGGCTTGAGTGGCACGGGTAAAACAACCCTTTCGACCGACCCCAAACGTCTGCTCATCGGCGATGACGAGCACGGCTGGGATGACGAAGGCGTGTTCAACTTCGAAGGTGGCTGCTATGCCAAGGTCATCAACCTCGACAAGGAGAGCGAGCCCGACATCTACAACGCCATCAAGCGTAATGCCTTGCTGGAGAATGTCACCGTCGATGCCAATGGCAAGATTGACTTCAAGGACAAGAGCGTGACCGAGAACACCCGTGTCTCCTACCCCATCGAGCACATCGAGAAGATTGTGAAGAATGTGCGTCCCATCTCGGCCGGTCCCGCTGCTAAGAATGTCATCTTCCTCAGCGCCGATGCCTTCGGCGTACTGCCTCCCGTCAGCATCCTGACGCCCGAACAGTGCAAGTACTACTTCCTGAGCGGCTTCACCGCCAAGTTGGCGGGCACCGAGCGCGGCATCACCGAGCCTACGCCGACTTTCAGCGCCTGCTTCGGCCAAGCCTTCCTTGAGCTGCACCCGACCAAATACGCTGAGGAACTGGTGAAACGCATGGAACAAAGCGGTGCCAAGGCTTACTTGGTGAACACCGGCTGGAACGGCACGGGCAAGCGCATCAGCATCCGCGACACGCGTGGCATCATCGACGCCATCCTTGACGGCAGCATCGAGACGGCCCCGACCAAGATGATCCCGTACTTCAACTTCGAAGTGCCGACCGCATTGCCGGGCGTCGACCCGAACATCCTCGACCCGCGCGACACCTACGCCGACAAGAACGCATGGGAAGAGAAGGCCAAAGACCTGTCCTCACGCTTCATCAAGAACTTCGAGAAGTTCACTACGAATGACGCTGGCAAGGCTTTGGTGGCTGCTGGACCGAAACTGTGATTGGGCTCACGCTGGAATTATTTCACGCAGAATGCGCAGAAGTCGCAGAATTGTGAAAATGACGAGCCGCTCCGATTGGGGCGGCTCGTTTTGTGTTATGCTTGTGCATAGTCAATAACCACATAAAAAAGCCGACATTGCTGAAAGCATTTTCCATACTACACTATTCTGTTATTCCAAATGTGTATATTGTTTCGACACCCACAATTCATTACCATTAAAATCAATCTTATAAAAATCGCCTGACTCGCCAAGGTATCTAAATTTTTCACCAACATTAGGATGACGGTTTGTGCCATCTGGCCATTTGAAGGTATCTGAACTTGTTGAAGGACCCAAGCGCAAGCGTAATTGCGAGCCGTCTATGACAACAAACAAGTTTACGTCGCTATTGCTTTGTTGACGAAATTCAGGTGACAGACTAGCACTGTTTTGGACTGAACTTGCTTGAACAATCATCCTTAATTCGTTTGGATTCAGTTGGTACACCAATTGCACATTACCGTTTTCATAGAAAACCAAATCTTGATTTCGGTCATATTTCTCCGAATAGCCTTCTTCCTCCAATACTGAAACGATTACATTATCAAGCTTTTTAATATGATTACTATGAAATTGGGATTCAATTCTTAAATTCTGGCTTAGAATCATAAATTCACATGGAGCATCTGAATAACTATAATGGACATTGCCAAACCAATCATATTCGGTATGTACAACCTCATCAAATCCCAAACTAATCATAATAGTCCCAAAATCATTACTAGATAATTCTTCAAAAGGCAAACATTGATTATCTTCTTCAATATCCGAGACACTATAACTTTTACTCATCCGTTTTGCACATTCGCCTGGTGTCAAGCCAGCAAAACCCAACAAATTTGAAAATGATTTTCCATCAGGATGCAGAAACGTTTTCACCAACCCTTCCGCATCGAAGCAATCGGTTTCAACCCCTGAAGTTGGAAAGGTGTACCATAATGCCTCATACAAATTAGGACTCATAGAAAGCACGAGAGGGCTACTGCCAATCAAGTTGACGAAAGCGAAGTTGGCATATTCACTCACAGCCAAGCCTTGTTCATCAAACAAACGCACAGGCGAATTATTATCTTTGGAACCAACAATTAAATGTGTTCCTGGTACAAATGCCAAAACATCATTGTTGAAGTTAATTATTGTCTTTCCGTTATAATCAACGGCACCGAATTTCCCATCTCTAATTGCTATAATTATACCGTTTCTGCAGTTTACGATAACATCATAATCCGAACGAAATAACGTTTGGCCATTAATATCCTTTACGACGCATTCTTTGTCATCTAGACTCGCAAAAAGCGATGTTCCTTTGCCCAAGATAATATTTCCATCTTCTGCAAAACTGACCCTGGAATATTCATTCTCAAAAAGAACTCTTCCATCTACACATCGCACCCCCTTATTGTCACTATCCCACACTCCCTCATCACAAACATAATACTTCAAGTCAGAAGACAGACAAAAAGTGCTATATTGCAATCCTTCAAGTTGATATAATTCCTTACCATCTTTGTCAAGGATTACGTATTCTTCTTCTTTTTCACCTTTAGATGCCAAAAATGTTCCATTATTCAACGCTCTCAACAGACTATAACCATTAAACTCCATGATACTTCCCTTCGTATCGACTATTTTAGTAACATAGTCATCACCATTTTTCAGAATAAAACTCGAATATCCATTCTCAAATTCAAAAGCCCGTACTGCATTATTTGGAAGTTCAAATACGACTTCTCCTTTCTTATTGATATATTTAATGTTATCGCATTCGTAAGTACACGGTGCAAGGTCTTCCTTGAAGTTTGCCATGGAAAGATAAGGCCCTCCAAGTTTCTCTTTCGGATTCTTAATAGAATATAGTTCATAACCTTCATCGGTCTCAACATAGAACATGTCATTAAATACGCATGTTGGAATACCATCAAAAAGGTTTTCGAACACGATATTTCCTTTATTGTCAACGAATCCCCACTTGTCGGTTTCTTTTGCCTTGAATGGAAAATGTGTAGGAACGCTTTTGTCTGTTTTTGAATTACATGACAAAAGCATTAGTCCCATTGCACACAATGCAATAGTATACAATTTCTTCATTTTCAAATCCCTAAATTTGTGCCGGGCGCAACTGTTATTGTTTTGTTTATTACTATGCTTATTTAATGGTGTTTAATCTATTAATCACCCATTCCCCACTCATAAGGTAAGTCTTCATAATACTCGTAAGAATTCGATTCGCCATCGGTTATTATCAATGTAGCATCTGTGAAAACATATTTGATGGTGTTATCAAACACATCAAAAAAACTTCCAAACAATCCTTGTATCAAATCTTGAGCTTCGTGCCTAAATCTTCTGTCAAACTCAGCTTCGACTAAAACAACCGCTGGATAACTGATACTCGCAAATCTTTCGTCATTGGTGTGTATGTAACAATTATCATCGCCTCTTGTTGAAAACAGTATGTATTTGTATTCTTTAAGTTGAGAATAGTCAATCTTGTTAACTTTTGCAGCAAGATACATTCGTTTACCAACTGGGTATAACCGAGCGGCATTAACTGGATTGGTATTGAACTCGTGACACATATTGTCAAAATCTATTGTCTGGCTTAAAATCTGATTCATAGCGGCTTCAGCTGTTTTTCTGCCAATATCTTGTTCCAAACATTCAATAAACCTATCCATATTTGAAGAACCAAACCATTTTGACGGGAAACCATAATCAAAACTTTGATTACCAAACTCTTTTGCCAACAAGTCCATCGGGTATTTATCCTTTTCAATTCTACAAAACTCCCCAAAATGATGGAATCTCATATCGTTGGTGTTAAAATATGCAGGCAGTTCAAAAAAATAATCATTGAGTGAATACTCCCACCAATCTGGTGCATATACCAACTCTCCAAAAGAAAAGTACTGTTCAGCCGACACAAAGCCGTTTCTTTCAACAAACTCGCCGTTTACTGTGAATATCGTGTCTGGATTGTCTAAGCTGTAATAATAACTGCGAGAAGCGAAACCATCTTCCATTTCCTTCATACAAACAGCTCGTTTCCCCTCATAGGCATTCTGAACCTTCAACAATGGTCTTATTTGCAAATTCGACCGTTTCCCTTCATTCACCATTTCGTAGGATGCTATGGGTTTCTCGTTTTTAAAAGTCAGAAATAATCTTTTTATGTAAAAACCGCCTTTTCTTGGGAGAATTGCTCTTACAGGTGTCTTGCGTTCCAATTCATCGATATAAATGGTATCACCTTTCTGGAAAATGACATAATGGTCATCTTTCGTGGACTCATTCGTCCCGCTTGATGAAAGAATAGTAGCATTTTGCGATTTGTATTTCTCAATGGCTTTTGCCACTTTCTTATTATAATCTGTGGGAGTTAACACTATTGACAGCACAACAATTGCCACAACAATCGCTGCTGCAATTAAAGAAAAAATGAACATTTTCCTTCCATTGATTTTAGGCTTGAAATCAATCGCCTTATTTTGCTCATTTCCCTGCTCGCTATTGGATTCCGCTTGCTTTCCTTCTCCATCAGTGGTAGAACTACAGCATTTGCCGGGTTTATAATCATCATCCGCTTGATTATGGCCGTCATTATTCAATTCGTCCCTAATCTCTCCGTTTGGATTATCGACAGAAGGATTATCCGTGCCAAGGATTTGTCGTTTTTTGGCCTCCATTTCCTCTTTGGTGATTAACCCAGATTCATATAAATCCTTTAGTTCCATCAACCTTTGCAGGGTTGTTTTTTCTGTATCTGATGACATATCGCAGAGTTTATTTTGTTCTTACAATTCTTTTAGAAGTTCTTCCTTCTTTTTGTCAAATTCCTCTTGGGTGATAACACCAGCATCAAGAAGCTTTTTGTATTCCAACAACTCGGAAACTGCAGGTTTCTCTATAGGCTTTCTATCTATAGTTATGGGATTATCTGCATTTTTGGAAGAACTTTCTTTCCCTCCACTTGCAAAGCCGACAATTGCGCCAATAATTGCTCCTGGAAGATAGAAAATTAGACCTAAAACATCGATTTCAAATAGTTCACCACCAATCATACAAACTAGGAGGTATGTACAGAAGAAACCAACCACCGCACCAAAAATAGCATATGTTCCTTTAGTGTTCATATCATGGTTTTTTAGTATTAATCCAGATTATCCCGCTTTTTTCTAACTGGTGTTTTTCATCAAAGCCCTACAGCTTGGGCTTTAACTATTAGATCCAACACCCTCTCTATCCGAGTCATCACTTTATCATAATCCATCTTCTGTTCGCCTTTCGTGATGCTCATATCCGAAATCACAATGGCATCAACTTGTTCATATATCTTTCTTTTCGCTTTATATTCTTTGGCACCCCACAAAGTTCTTTTATCTTTTATCAGCAAATCCTCTGTGGTTTGTTCCTCCGATTTCAATACGCTTTCAATAATATTGTTATCCAACACTGATTTACACAGAGGCAAATATAATTCCGACCCATAAGCATCGTAAAAAGCCACCTTTGCGCTTCCCATTCGAGGGTCAAGATATGCCTCAAATTTTTCATCACCCCCAGTAATTGCGCTCCAAGGCGCAGTATTCCTTATAGGGACAACGGCTCGAACTTCCCATAAATCATCCATGACTTCAACTAACATTACTTTGGCATCACCTGCCACTTCGATGAAATCCTTGTGTTCTCCTGATAATTTAACATGGCTCGCTGGTATAACCTTGACTTGTGGCTTTTTGCTGCATGATGGAAATAAGGTACAGCAAAACAAGGCTAAAACAGAGATAATAATAACAGTTTTTCGCATAGCAATCTTTTACAGCCTATAGCTTCCCTGATTCGGCACAACATAATACAAGAAGGCTAGGAAACTCATCGCACCTATTTTCGAAGTACAGGCTCTGGAATAACCTTGGTAATAAAAATAGTACACGGTAACCTAGCCTGTTGTATCAACAAAATATTGAATACAATCTAGGCAGGCTAACTCGTGCATTCTATCTCATTACCAAATTTTCCAGATTTCGTACTTCGAGATACAAGCACAAATTGCCTTCAATCGTTCGGATGTGACTTCGTCGAATGCGAAGCATTTCTCCCCGAACAATCAGCGGCAAATATACGAAGAATTTGGAATTGCTATGATTTTTGAAAGATTTTTATCTGATTTTGAAAGATTTCTTTGCGAAGCAAATTCCATGACAATTCATCTGTACTGCTTCGTACCTCGCAGTGACGCAAAGCGGCAACAAGAGCCGCTCCGATTGGGGCGGCTCGTTTTGCATTATCCTTGCGCATTGTCAAAACCCACATCTTTTCCCTCCACATTGTTATTATTTTTGTAATTTTGCACCTTTAATTAATAAACCCTCATACTAACCCTACTAAAACAACAACTACAATGAAAAAAGCTTTCACTCTCATCTCTGCTATCGTTTTGTGCTTCAACCTGAATGCTCAAAAACCATTTGAGGACGAGCAAGTTATCGTAACCCCAGACTTCTTACATTTCTACTTCCATGGCTGTTCGCCTCACGGAGGTCAGGTGACCATCACGAATTATACCTCCGAGGACTTGGTCGTCAACCGTTGCTACGCAGAAAACTTCAATGTGGAATGCCTTTACGAAGGTCGGAACATCGCTGAAACTGGTATGTTTGTTCCTATTGGTGAAACCGTCATCCTCGACACATACGCCACCCCAACAGCTAAAGACGTATATGGGACCTTGTGCATCGACACCGATTATGGTGTCTTTACCATTGCCATTTACTATGAGACCACGTATGGTGTTGATGAAAACAACCCGATATTCAACCTTGCCCCTATTCCAGCCAACGAGTTCATCACCATCAAGGGCGAAAACATGGGCAGGGTAAGCATCTTCAACATGCTTGGACAAAAGATGGAAGAACATTTTGCTGAAGGAAGTGAACTCGTCATTTCCACGGTCCATTATCCGAATGGCATATATTTTGCTAAGACCACCCAAGACGAAACCAAACGCTTCATTATTGCACATTAATCTATCAAACCAAATAACAACAAAATCACAGTAAAAAATGAAGAAAACTTTTAGAAGAATCGTCCCAGCCATGCTCGTCCTCGTAGCATTGGCAACTCTTTCGTTCATGGCCAAAGACGGCGTCACGCTCAGGCTGAAACCCCAACAAGGCAAGACCTACAGCCTCACAACCAAAGCGAACATGATGATCATGATGGAAGTGCAAGGCCAAACCATGAACATGTCGCAAAACATGGAGACTCGTCAGTCTTTCACGGCAAAAGAAACCAACGATGCGCAAACGGTCTTTGAGACACAGATTGAAGCCATAAAAATGAACATCTCGCAGATGGGCATGAAGCTTGAGTACGACTCCGAGCACCCTGAAAAAGCCAGCCCCATGCTTGCCGGACAAACTCAGGAAATCGAGAAACACCTGAAACAACCCGCCACAGTCACCTACAATGCCATGGGCAATGTCATCGACTCGCTTGAGCTTGAAATGAGCCAATTGGGTGCAGCTATTGTTGAGCTTCCTGAACAGGAACTGACCGTGGGTAGCGCATGGACTTTCGACAAGACGCAAGAAATCAGTGGCACTGAAATGACCACCAAGATGACTTACACGGTTACAGCCATTTCAAAGAAAAGCGTCGATGTCAATATCACTGGCAATGTTGAATCAACGGATGTGACAGGCACCTATACTGGCACGGCCAGCATCAATCCTCAAACCGGCCTGATTATGCAAAGCTCTACGAAGTCAAACATCTCCATGACCATGAACGAGCAAGGCATGAGCATTCCTACGACTATTGTCGGCACTACGACTGTTGAGGTGAAATGACGACAAAAAATATGATTCCATTTGTAGGACTGATGTGTTACATCAGTCCTACTTTTTTTTTCGGCAAATCTGTCAAACCTCATATTATTTTCTACCTTTGTGGCATCATTAAACACGCATCATCATGAAACAAACCATTACTTTTTTCGCTATGGTGCTCTTGGCGTTTTCAGCCATGGCACAAAAGCCCAAGCCACAACCTCTCACGCAAGAAGAGTTCGAAGCCTTATGCCCCACCCCGCCCATGGGATGGAACAGCTGGAACAAATTCGGTTGCAATGTCAGTGAGCAACTGCTGATGGAAGCCGCTGATGCCATGGTGGCTTCAGGCATGAAAGACGCTGGTTATGAGTATATCGTCGTCGACGACTGCTGGCAAGTGGACCGTGATGCCGATGGCAACATTGTCTGCGACCCCGAACGGTTTCCTCACGGGATGAAATATGTGGCCGACTATATTCATTCCAAGGGGCTGAAGTTTGGCCTCTATTCCTGCGTTGGCACCCATACTTGCGCTGGCCGTCCAGGCAGCATGGGTCACGAATATCAAGATGCGCTCTACTATGCCCGAAACGGAGTTGATTACCTGAAGTATGATTTCTGCAACAACCGCGAGACCAACTCCAAGACCGCCTATACCATCATGCGCGAAGCTTTGAAAGAGGCAGGCCGTCCCATCGTTTTCAGCATCTGCGAATGGGGCAGTACAAAGCCCTGGGAATGGGCCAAAGGCATCGGTCATCTTTGGAGAGCCACGGGCGACATCATCAACTCATGGGACGGCCGTGCAGACTGGGGCGGACATGGCATGGTACACATCATCGACCTGATGCAAGATCTTTACCCCTACAACGGTCCCGGCCACTGGAACGATCCCGACATGCTTGAAGTCGGCAACGGCGGCATGACGGTCATTGAAGACCAGAGCCACTTCTCCATGTGGTGCATGTTTTCGGCCCCGCTGATGGCAGGCAACGACTTGAACAACATGAACGACGACACCAAGCGTATCCTCACCAACAGGGACGTCATCGCCATCGATCAAGACCCGCTCGGCATTCAGGCGAATCTCTCTGTTGCCATGGGCGACCGTCAGATTTGGGTGAAACAACTGGCCAATGACGAATGGGCTGTATGTTTCTTCAATCGTGGCGATGATGCCTGGAATCTCAACTTCAATTGGAACGACATCCCCGAATTGCGGAAGGTAGGCGGCAACTATAGCGTCTATGATCTTTGGCAGCACAAGACCATTGCCAAGTCGACGGCGAAGAATGTGGTTTCAAGCATTCCCTCCCACGGTGTGCTGATGGTGAGGCTTTTGAAGCCATAGATCCCATGCCTACGCACTACCCTCCGCAGGATGACATGGCTTCAAAAACTCTCTACCCAGCTCAATTTGCAAAAAGAAAAACCAGCGGAGATTTCCGCTGGTTTTTTTCATAATAGCCTATACCCTATTGCTTAGTTTAGCATGACCGGCATAAGCAGCATGAGCAGGTCTTCGGCCTCGTTCTCGTTGTCGACAGGAGTGATGATGCCAGCACGGTTGGGAGCCGACATGTCAATCTTAATTGTCTCTGAATCGAAGTTGCCCAACATCTCTTGCAGGAAGCGTGAGTTGAACCCAATTTCCATATCGTCGCCTTCGTAGCTGCACGTCAGGCGTTCCTTGGCTTCGTTGTAGAAATCAATGTCTTCGGCAGTCAGCGTGAGTTCTTGCCCTGCAATGCGGAAACGCACTTGGTGTGTGGCTTTGCTGGAGAACACAGCCACACGGCGGATCGCCGAGAGGAAGGTCTGACGGTCAATGGTCAGGTGGTTGGGGTTCTGCTTCGGGATGACAGCATCGTAGTTGGGATAACGGCCTTCGATGAGGCGGCAAATCAGCATGTAGTCACCAAACACAAACGAGGCATTGGTCTTGTTGAACTCGATGCGAACGGGTTCATCGGCCAAGGTAGCCAAGATGCTCTTCAGTTGGTTGATGGGTTTCTTCGGCATAATGAACGAAGCCACCACATCCGATTTCACATCCATCCTTCTATAGCGCACCAGCTTGTGGGCATCGGTGGCGACGAAGGTCAAAAAGCTGTCGGTCATTTCCATCAGCACACCTGACATGATAGGACGAATCTCGTCCATACCAGTGGCAAAAACGGTCTTCTCAAAACCCTTGGCCAAAACATCAGCGGGAATCTCCCATACCGAGGTATCGGCCATTGCAGGCAGTTGTGGGAACTCATCGCTCTTGTGACCTGCCAGTTTGTAACGACCTTCACCAGCAATCAGTTCGACAGCCAAGGTGTTGTTGTCGACCGAAACCGTAATCGGCACATCAGGGAAGTTCTTCATGATTTCCAACAGCAAACGGGCAGGAATAGTCACTTCGCCAGTACCCTCAACCATGTCGGGAACGAGACTGACCGTCATGGTCACATCAAGATCCGATGATGTAATCTTCAGCTGGTTCTCATCCAAATGGAAGAGGAAGTCATCCAAGATGGGCAAAGTGTTCTTTGAGCCGATGACGCCACTCAAGGCTTGCAGGCTCTTCAATAGTTTGAGGCTTGATACTATGAATTTCATTGCGTTATGTGATTA